>Ga0272448_1002498_pt1 | contig 22940 bp, 23 predicted proteins | sample YNPCB0191_FD_202220 | JGI IMG/M metagenome (GOLD analysis project Ga0272448, IMG submission 202220) | Hot spring sediment microbial communities from Yellowstone National Park, WY, United States - YNP-CB-019-1 | ecosystem: Environmental > Aquatic > Thermal springs > Hot (42-90C) > Sediment... | reverse complement strand
GTATGCAGAGAAAACCTTACCAAACTTCCTTCTCCGCAAGAGGAACTCTTCAACATGAGGAATAAGAGGTATGAGAAAGGGGGAGAAAAAGGAGTATGTGTTCTGACACAAAATTCTTGACACTATCGCTTCGCTCGAGTGACGAAGGGAAAGGGACCGCTTCGTCGCTTCGTTCATAACCTTGGGGGAAAATCTCCCCCAAACCCCCGAAGAGGAAAGGAGAAAAAACACAGAGAGAAAAATAAAAGGAGGCTGCGCGTCCGGGAGGGAAAGACTCCCTAAACCCCAGGGAAGGAAAGAGGAAAAACCTCTATGCCATCCTGATTAAAAAAAGAAACTACGAGACTGCTCCGCACGGCTCGCAGTAAAAAGTCCTCGCAGGGAAAGTGGCCGGGTGTGTCATGAGGGGTGGATTTTTCCACTGCGACCCCAAAACGAAAAAGGTACCATTACTGCAAGTCTTCGCTTCTTGCAAAAACGATTTGGGAGTAAGGGGGGAAAGGCCCGCTCAGGTGGTCGAACCTGAGCAAGAGGTGAGTTCGTGCACCCTTTTTCAAAAAACGGAAGGTCCATTCGTTAGCGTGCTTGCGGTTCCCGCAGAACACGATGGGGATATCGGGGAACTGGATGGTGAGTTCCGCCAGGATATCGGCGATATAGCTGGGGGATAAAAGCGGTTCTCTCTGGGATTGAGGAGGTCTCCGTAGGAGCACTCGAGCACCACCGCACGGTAGGGGAAGGTGCGTAATTCCTGAAGGGCGAGGCGGAGGGGAGACAAGAAGTTTTCCGGGGTTTTCCGTTCCACCACGGCGATGAGGCAGCCTTCCTGAAAGAGGCCGTAGTCACCGGCCGGAAGGTTCTGTCTCTCCGTCACACATCCCGGGAAGCGATAGGGATACCGTTCCCGAAAATCGATGAGCACGGTGAAAGGTCCCTGCTTTCCCCCCTGAGGGGGATAAGCCTTGCGACCCTTCGCCCGGGCTGAGGTTTCGGTAGTCCAGAACCGACTCATCGTATTCCCCGGGACGGGTTTTGTATTCCTTCTTGAGGGTAACGAAGAAGCACCGTTTTCGCACCTTGCAGTTGAGCACGATCTCCATTTTTCTCCCGTAAGAGGGAAAGGATTTCGCATTCCTCCAGGGGTTCCCCTGCGGGGAGTTTTCCAGCCTCTTTCTCGCCGAGCTTATGGCAGAAGATTTTTTCCCGTACCCCAGGCCATCGCTTGTACCTCAAAGAGGGTGAAACGGGAAGGTTCCTTTTCAATAGCTAGGCGCAAGAGGTAACGGGTGGAGTTACCGCGAACAAGGAGCCAACGCCGCACCGCTCAATCCTCCTTAAGAATATCTTTCTGGTTTTCCGCAAAAGCGTTTTCTTCTTTCAGGGTTTCTTCGCCGCCGGCGCACACCACCCCCACCGGGTGACGCTGAATGGTGTTACCCTGAAAGATGGTTTCAGTCCCCCGGGAGAGAATCACCCCACCAAATCTATTCCCCTCAATCCGGTTGGCGCGGAATTCCCCTCCCCCACCAGGAAGAACGCAGATACCCCAGGCATTTTCTCGAAACACCGAGCGGTGAATGTGAGTTACCCCACCCTCGCGAACGCTGAGTCCTTCTTTACCGTTGCGGAAAAAGAGGGAATCTTCCACCATCACCCGGCTTTCCTTTTCCACCACCATCCCGGAGGCCTGGTTGTTAGAGAAAATGCAGTGACGAAGGTGAACTTCGGCTCCCCGGGCCACCACCAGGCCATTCCCCATCCAGCTCAGCTTCTCCTGCACCCCTCCCACGAAGCGACAGTTCTCAAAGTACACCTTCCCCCCCAGAACCACCACCACGTTCCCCTTTTCGCTTCCCCGGTGAAAAAAAGAAAGGCCGTAAAAGCGGGCTTCTTTCGCTTCTATTCGCAGAACCTCTCCGAAGCCGCTAAGAAGGGTAGCGCCGTCTTCTCCCCGGAGCACCACCTCGCCACCCAGCCGTCCTCCCCGGGGGAGAAAATACTCCCCAGGATAAAGGCGCACCTTCCCCTGAAGCACACCGAGGTGGGAAGCTTCCTCGGGAAAAAGGGTGAGGGAGAGGTCGGAAAATGGTTCTTCCTGGCGTTTCACCCCGATTTCCACGGAGAGCGATTCCCGGTGATCGCGAAAACGGAGCCTTCCAAAGAGGATTTTCTGGGTTGGGAGCGTTTTCACCCGGAAAACCCAGGTATCCCCACAGCGGTCTTCGAGCTCCAGGAAATCGGGGAGTTCTCGAAGGGTCGCCTGAGGTCCCTGGAGGGTGATTTCTTCCCCAGGTTGGAGCTCCAAGAGGAGTTTTCCCCGGTTACAGAAGGGAATAGGTTTCCTGGAATTCAAGGCACCACCCCCCGACATCGAGCACCGTGCCGTTCGAAAGTCTCACCTCTTCGCCTTCCCGAAGGTCGCGGGCATAGGAGGAAGGGAAGAACACCGTCATTTTTCCGGGGAAAAGGCTACGGAAAAGATAAAAGCCTTCGCTCTCCTGAAAGCGAATTTCCCCAAAGAGCTCTGTGTTTCCCTCTTCAAACATCTTCCCCACCACCTGAAAGCCGTGTCCCAGAACCACCCTTCCCTTTTCCACCGCCACCTCCCGGTTTTTGCGTTCGAAAATCCTCCCCACCAGAGGATAGGGAGGCCGGAGAAGCTCTCCACAGAAGGGGCAGCGGCGCAAAGGAAGCGGTAACCAGTAAGGATAGGGGAAGTAGTGGAGGCACCGGCCACAGCGCCACAGGGAAAAGAAAGCGAAAAAGAGGGCCCTCTCCCACTCCCGAGAAAGGGGTCTTTTTTCGGGGATAAATAACCCCTCGATGAAGGCGCGCCGGAAAAGTGCCTGGAGTTCCGGCTGAAGCATGGTGTAGCTCAGGGCTCCCCGCCGGAAAAGGGGTACACCCAGGGCCCGGGGACGGTGGCGGAAGTCGAAAGGGTGTTCACTGAAGAGGGCCTGTTCTCCCCATCCCAGGCGCTCGTCCCGTTCCTGGTCTTCGGGGTCGTAGGTAATAAGCGGCTGCAGAGGGTTACGGAAAAGGAGGGTATGGAAGATGAGCACCGCCAGGCTGTGGCGGTCGGTCTTCTGGGTGGGTGAAGCCCGGTGGAGGATCACTTCCGGAGCCATAAAGGGCATCATGCCGGCAACCTGAGGGGGCAGGAATCCGGGCACCACCAGCCCATCGAGATCGATGAGCACCGAGCGGCCGCTGCGCAGGTCCACCAGAAAGTTTTTGAAGTGCAAATCGGCATGGGCACACCCTTTGCCGTGGAGGATGGCCACGGTCCTGGCCAGGGAATGGGCTACCTGGAGGTACTGCAGCCAGTTGGCACCCTCTTCCACTGCTTTTTTGAATTCCCGGGGGCTGAAGATGAAGTCCACCAGTTCCCGGAAAGGGGGACGGGGAACTTTTTTAGTTACCACGCCGATTTTCCGCCTCCCCTCCATTTCCCGCACCAGCGCCAGGGGCCAGCAGAGGAGGTTGCTCCCCTCTCCCAGGTTCTTGCCCAGGAAAAGAACTCGGTTTAACATCTTCTCCTTATCCGGGGGAAGAAACTGGTCGTGGTAGATCTTCACCACGAATTCCCCACAGCGGCTGAAGTACACCTCTCCCTCTCCGCCGCAGAATACCGGCCCTTCGATCTCTAATCGCCGGGGAATGTTGAGAAAGGGGGAAACGGTCTCCACTCTCATCGGTACAACCCCAGAAGCGTCCGGTCATCAAAGCTCGAAGGTGCACGGTACTCACTGAGCCAGCGCAGTAACCTCCAGGCGGCGGTCTCCTCGTCCGGAGAGCGCCTGATTTCTCGCCACAGATCCCTGCCGAAGCGATGCACGATGTCCTGGGGAGGGGCATAGAGGCAGTCATCGGCCACGCCGTCGCTCATGAGGAAAACCGCCTGTAGGGCCTCTTTTTCCCACTCGAAAAACCGCCACCGGCACCATTCCCGCCAGTTTGACTGGGTAAGGACCGCAGTTTCACCCACCTCAAAATCCCCGGCCTCAAGAAGGACGGCGCTTTTATCGGTGTTCACCGCAAGAAGCAAGCCGTCACCGATCTGGAACGCCAAACCCGTCTTCGAGACCGTGTCAAAAAGCACTCCCAGGAGGGTAGCCGAGAGAGCCCGGGCTTCCTGCCCCTCTCTCTGCGCACTCCCCACAAGAAAGGCATGGGTTTTCTCGAGAGCCGCAAAAAGCCGCTCCACCTGTTCTTCCGCCGAAAGGGAGGGAGGTTCATCCGTGGGGTCGGTTTTCCGATAAAAGGAGAGCATCCCCACCTCTTCTTCCGCAAAAGGCCAAGTGAGTTTGGCACCGGATGCCCGCCGGTGGGTCTGCGTCTTTGCCGAAGAAGACCCACCCACTTTTCCGGCCGGAAGGTCTCGCAAAAACTCCTCGGCGAAAAAGTTCACCGCAAGGGAAGCCCCCCAGGCCCCCAGAGCCGCCGAACCCACCCCATCGGAGAGCAAAAAAAGAAGCCACTCACCCTTGGAGCGGATGAGGAAGGCGTCTTCCCGCCCCCGGTTTTCGCGCAGGTGTAATTTTCCCACCGCACTGGCCCCTACAAAGGAAAAACCGTTGAGCCGACCGAAACCGGCGTTCCAGTCGGGATGGGTGGAAAAGGCCCGGGAAATCACCCGATCCCCCACGATGAAACCCCGCACCGCCATGGCCGTCTACGGAATGTACTGCAAAACGTCGGGAGGAATGGGCATGGGCGCCGGGGCATTCTCTCCCTGAGGCTGACTCAGGCTCTGGCTCACCGACTTCACCGTCTGGGAAACCCAGCGGAAGAAAGCGGCAAAGGAAGCCGAATCGGCATCCATCTTGAAGCTGGGACCGATGGCAATTTCCCGCAGGGTCCCCTCGTCGATGTCCGGTCCGCAGCCCACGGTGATGACGTTGAGGACCTTACGCTCCTTGCGATTTAAAAGTTCCATTCGGGGACTTTTCCAGTCATCGGTGGGCTTTCCGTCGGTGAGGATGAAAACTAGCGGCTTCCAGTCCCCTTTCTCCCCACCCTTCACGGCTTTTTTGATATCCCGGTCTAAAGACTCGAGAAGCAACCTCAGGGCCGCACCCAGCGGGGTATAGCCTCCTGCCTCCAGAGTGGGGATCTCCAGCTTCTCGATGGGAACGAGCCCCTGGGTGAGATTCTCCACCTCTCTTCCAAAGACGATGAGGCTCACCCATACCGTCTCCCGGGCAAAGGTGTCTTTCTCCACCTCGCGCTTAAAGAGGGCCAGCCCCTCTTCCACCGCCTGGATGGGGGCACCCATCATGCTGCCTGAAGTATCGAGAAGCAGGTATACCGGCAGTCGCCGTAAACCCTCGCTCAGGGTAACATCCATGGCCAAACCTTCTTCCACGTGTCTCACCTCCGTTGTTTCAGGATAAAAATCCTTGCCCGGACCGGTACCTTGACGCTCTCTTCTATTATAGCGTAGAATTGTAGTTCAAAAGGTCTAGAGGAGGTCAAACCATGAAGATACGGATTCGGGAAATCGTCTTCTCGGGCATCTTCATCGCCCTGAGCGTGGTGCTCACCCGCTTTGCCAGCCTGCGCATCCCCATCGGGGGCATCGAGGGTATCCGCATCGGCTTTGGGACCCTCCCCATCGTCTTAAGCGGCATTCTCTTCGGGCCGGGAGTGGGGGGCCTGGTGGGAGCACTGGCAGACGTTATTGGATTTGCCCTAAGCCCCATGGGACCGTATCTTCCCCACTTTACCCTCACCGCGGCCCTTCACGGTGTGATACCCGGTCTTTTCGTTTCGACCTTTCGTTTCCTGAGCCGGGAGAAACGCATGGTGGCCGGTATTGTAACCGCCCAGATTGCGGTGTCGGGGGTTCTTGTCCCGTATTTCCTGCACACCATCTTCGGGATGCCCTGGAAGGTGCTCATGGTCCCGCGTCTTTTCACCGTACCCATCCAGATCGCCGTGTACACCCTGCTCGTTCTCACCCTCAACCGGACCGCTACCTTCGCGCAACTTGCTAACACCCCTCACAAAACTTCTTGAACTTCCGAGCGGCTTCCTCCACGTCTTCCCGGCCGGAGAAAATGCTGGAAGTCCCGGCCACGAAGACGTTGGCTCCGGAGCGCTTCAAAAGGGGCACGGTCTTTTCCCCGATACCCCCATCCACCTGGATATCCACGCGGGGGTTTATGGCCTCCACCATCCCCCGCACCACCTTCACTTTCTCCACCACTTCGGGGATGAATTTCTGTCCCACAAAGCCCGGATCTACGGTCATCAAAAGCACCATATCCAGGTAGGGTAAAAGATACGGGAACATCTGCGGAGGGGTGGCCGGATTCAGCGCCACCCCCACCTTTTTCCCCAGTTTGCGCACCAGATTCACCAGCTGATGTAACCTGGCGCTCACCTCCACATGGAAGGTGATGATATCGGCACCGAGCTCCGCAAAGAGGGGAATATGCGGCTCGGGGTTCTGCACCATAAGATGCACATCGAAGGGCAGGGAGGTTTCCGGGCGGAGCTTGCGGAGGAGATTGGTACCCAGAGCAAAATTGGGCACGAAAACCCCGTCCATAATGTCGATGTGGAGCATATCCACCCCACCCCGCTCCAGTTTGCGCACTTCTTCAAGCAGCGCCAGATAATTGGCGCAGTCCAGCGACGCTGAAATCTTGATTGCCATATCGGGCCTCCTACGGTTCGATGATGACTTTGGTATAGAAGAGCGTTTTCCGATACATCGCCTCCAGGACGTCAGGCGCTTCGGCGAGGGAAACCCGGTGGGAAATGAGGGGAAGGAAGGACACCCGTTTCTCCTTTTCCATATGGAGAACCTGCTTCCAGTCGGAATCAAGGCGGGAAAAACCGGAATTCCAGCTCCCCAGAAGGAGGAGTTCCTTGCGGAGAATCTGGCCGAAATCTCCGGAGCTTAAGGTTATCGCTTCCTCCTGGTTCCCCAAGAAAAGCACTCGTCCCTTTTTGCGCACCAAAGCCAGAGCGGAGAGAAGCGCCTTTTTGTTTCCGGAAGCCTCGATCACCACCTCCGGTGCCTCATTCCATCCGAGAAAAGCGGGATGCACCACCTCGTCGAAGCCCACCTCTTTGGCCAGAGGGAATTTACGCTCGTCCACCTCCACGCCGAAGAGATATCGGGCCCCGGAGAGCTTCGCCCACATTCCCGCCATAAGCCCGATGGGTCCCAGTCCCAGTACCACCACCCCTTCGCCGGGCTGCACCCCCACCCGCTTCAGGGCATGGAGGGTTACCGCTGCCGGTTCGGTTACGGCCCCCTCCGCAAAGGAGAGCTCCTCGGGAAGGGGAACGAGATTGGCCACCGGAACGGCCACGTACTCGGCAAAGGCTCCGTGGCGACGGGAACCGAGATACCCGTAGTTTTCGCAGAGTTCATACTGCCCTGACTCACACCACTCACACTTCCGGCAGGGAATGAGGGGATATACCGTCACCCTTTTGCCCAGCCATCCTTGGTCTTCGGGGGAAGCGACCTCCACCACTTCCCCGGAAAACTCATGTCCGGGAATCAAAGGATAAAAGTAGGCGATATCCCCAAAAATCCGGGGAAGGTCTGAACCACAGACCCCGCAAGCACGTACCTGCAGCAGTGCTTCACCCGGAGAAAGCGAGGGCATTTCCACCTCTTCCAGGCGGATTTTACCCTTTTCCGAAAGGAGAAGCGCCTTCACGGGTTCACCACCACCTTGAGCCCCTGGTGGGACTCGGCCATCCGGAAAGCTTCTCCGATGGCCTCCAGGGGAAAGCGGTGGGTGATGTAACGGGAGGGATGGACCATCCCCCGTTCCATCACCTGCAAGGCTTTCCGGTGGTGACGGGGAAGGCTACCGTGACTCCCCAGAACCGTGCACTCCTTGTAGTGGATGAGATTGCTGGAGATGGCGATATCTCGGGACCCCTTGGGGAGCCCTCCAAAAAAGTTAATCCGGGCCCGATGACGGGCCAGGCGCAAAGACATCTCCTGCGCTTCCGGAGAAGCACAGGTTACCATAATGACATCGGCACCTTCCCCATCGGTGACTTCCCGAACCCGCTCTTCCAGGTGCTCGTCGCTGAGAAAGTAATGGTCGGCACCGAAACTCCGGGCCATCGAAAGACGCTGGGGGGAACGCTGGGCCACGATGATGGTGGTGGCCCCCATGTGGCGTCCCATTTCGATCATCATGCAACCGATGGGACCGGCACCGATGATGAGCAGGGTATCACCCACTCCCAGATGCGCCATTTCCAGGCCATTGATGGCACAGGCCAGAGGCTCGGCCAGAGCCGCCTCATCGAAAGAGAGGTTTTCCGGGATACGGTGAACCGCTCCCTGGATGACGGTCAGCTTATTGAGGAGGAGATACTCGGCAAACCCCCCCGGAAACTGGTAACCGATGGCGTAGTTGATGGCACAGTTCGTGCCCATCCCGTTCTGACACCAGAAACATTCTCCACAGGGAACATCGGCCCCCACCGCCACCCGATCACCAACCTGGAATTTCTTGACCCCTTCTCCCACCGCCACCACTTCCCCGGCGATTTCGTGCCCGATGATCTGGGGAAAACGGACCCGGGGATTTCCGGCGTGCATGATGCGCAGGTCCGAACCACACACCGCACAGGACCGCACCCGCAGGAGAACCTCCCCCTCTTTCACGGTGTAATCGGGAACTTCTTTGACCACCAGGCGGTCGATGCCCTCGAGAACTGCTGCTTTCATTTCTTCATTGCCTCCCTCTTCCATTCCGTAGAATGTAACTACCCCCTCCCGGAATCAGGACTCAGGCTCGCACGAGCTTTCCCTCTATCACCGTCCCCTTACCCAGGGTATCGGACACCGGACAGCGGTTTTCCACCTCGGTAAGAAGAGCCCGTAACTCTTCCTCGCTGAGACTCCCCTGGACCTTCACCACAAACCGGACGGCCAGAAATCCGGGGCGAACCAGCTCATACTGCCCCATGAAGCCCCGGGGGTCCAGGTCTCCTTCCACCTCGATTTCCACGCCCTCCACCGGAAGGTTCTTCTCCCGGGCCACCACCACCGTCACGATTCCCAGGCAACCCACGAGCGATGCCAGTAACCCTTCCACCGGATTGGGTGCCGAATCATTGCCCCCCAAAGAGGGCGGCTCATCGAAATTCATGGTGAACTGCCGAACCTGAGCCCTCACCTGCAAACCTCCTACCCACTTTCCACTGGCCTTAAAGGTCATTGCCATACCTACTACACCTCCCTTTCATGATTTGGGAAAACAGAGAATTTCCTTCACCTTCAACTGGAAAAAGGAATTCTGGTGTGCCGGGCGGAGAACCAGGGCGGTATCCACCCCTCTCCCCTTTCCACCCAGAGAAACCACGTCACCGGTAGTGGGGACGGCCCCGGCATCGGCCGCCATGATGCTCACCTCCACCGCCACCTTGAACCCTTCCGAAATCCGGCGGAAACTCTCGGCGATGACTTCCGGAATACTGACGCCCCCGAAGCGCTCCCGAAAAGACCGGCTGACGCCGCTCAACGCATGGGAAGAACGCACCACCACCGCACCGGCAGCGCGCAGTTCCGCCTCGCGCATGGGCGAGAGGGAGAGCTCGTCGCCGCCACCGAATCCGGCATGGTAGGTCACCACCACGATTTTCCCCTGGTAACGCAATTCCCGGGCTTTCTCGAGGAGCAAAAGCCCGGTCTCCCCGGAGCTTGAAGCCACCACCATATACTCGAGTTCTAACTCCTTCGCCCGCCGTATCGCTCTCTCCAAGGCAAGAGGGGTATTCTCAGGACCGGAACGGGAAAAATAAAGGATCGAAGCCTCTTCCAAGGGAATTCCCTCCTTTTACTGGTGTAACTCCAGAATCTGCCCGGTTTCCATGTAATAAATCCGCTCAGTGATGTTGGTGATGTGGTCCCCGATGCGCTCCAGATAGCGGGCAATCATCAGCACCCAGATGGCCTGGCGGGTCACCGAGGGGTCCCTTTCGATATGGAGCACCACTTCCTCATGGATGGAACGGTAGAGGGCGTCGACCTGGGCATCGCTCTCCACCACTCTCTGCACAATTCCCAGATCCCGCTTCAAAAAGGCGTCAATGGCGGCTTCCATCATCTGGATTACCACCTCCGCCATCTTGGGAATGTCCACCAGAGGTTTGAAAAGCGGTTTTTCGGCCAGGCGGATGCTGAACTTGGCGATATCGATGGAGTAATCCCCCACCCGCTCCACATCGGTGATAATCTTCAGGATGGCCGCAATGATGCGCAGGTCCTTGGCTACCGGTTGCTGCAGGGCGATGAGTCGCAGGCACCGGGCCTCGATTTTAAGGTTGTAGTCGTCCACCACGTCATCGAGCGCGATGACTTCTCGGGCCTTCTCCACATTCCCTTCCTTCAAAGACTCGATGGCCATCTGGAGCATTTTTTCTGCTGCATGGGTCATATTGACCAGATCGTCCTGGAGTTCTTTGATCTCCTGAGCAAAGTGTTCTCTCAGTATTCCCATGGCTCTTTCCTCCCCGAGCTTACCCCCACCACATTTCCCCTATTAAATCAAATGTTGATGAGTTTGGCTACCCTTTTCTCCAAATTGCAGAGTGCCACCGTAGGCTGGCCACTCAAAAGGCCGCACACTTCACCGGGGTTCACCAGAATGGATTTTCCCTCTTCCTTGATGATGGCCTCATGGGTATGCCCGTAGACCACAAGGTCAAAGTGGCCGCTTGCGAAAGCCCACTTGGCCGGTTGATAGAAGTGCGATACCCAGATCCGGAACCCCCGCTCCTCGAGTTCCAGGAAGGGTCCTTTGATTCTTCCCTCCGACTTTTGGGTCAGTCCCAGAATCTCCCCGTCATTATTCCCCAAAACCCCCCACCAGGGAACCGGAAGCTCCATGAGGAGCCGCACCGAAAAAGGGGCCACGTAATCGCCGGCATGGAGGATGAGTTCGGCTCCTTCACTTTGCAACACATCCAGGGCTTTCTTGAGTTCCACCAGGTGATCATGACTATCCGACAAAATCCCCACTATCACCGCCACCACCCCCTAAAATTTTTCCCAGTGGAGCACTTCGTGCAGGCTCCTTTTGAGAGACGAACCAGCCGGAACCACCTCCGGGTACCCCAAAGCAACCAGGCTCACCAGGCGGAACCCTTCCGGTACCTGCAGGGCCTTCCGCACGCTCTCCACATAGGGTTTTTTGTCTCCCGCCACCCAGCAGGACCCCAGCCCCAGGGCCCAGGAAGCCAGAAGAATGTTCTCGGTGGCCGCACAGCCATCTTCCAGGTAATATTTGGTGTCCTTGCAGAACACCGCGATCAAAACCGGCGCCTCCCGGATGAACTTCCCGTAGTCGGTAAAGCGGGCAATTTCCTCCCGTTTCTTCTCCTCGGTTACCACGATGAACTCCCAGGGCTGGATGTTAATGGCCGAAGGAGCCAGCCGGGCACAGTCGATGATTTCCTCGATCTTCTCCCGTTCCACCGGAACATTTTTAAACCGCCGCACCGATCGGCGGGTTTTCAAGGCTTCCAGGGCATCCATACTGTTTCCCTCCTTCCAGGTAGTAACATCTGGAGTTGCTCGTACATCTTTTTCTTTTCCGAAACGCCCACTCGGGCGCGGGCCACCATTTTCCCCAGAAAGTCGATGGTGGCATCGTAGGTTTCGCGGTCCACCGGAAAAGGAATACCGTCTTTTCCCCCATGGGCAAAGGAAAAACTCACCGGGTCCCTGAAGCTCGGCGGGGTTCCCAGAACCACCTCGGCGGTGAGCGCCAAGGCCTGCAGGGTCCTGGGACCCACCCCGGGGCTACCCAGGAATTCGGTAAAATCCCGGGGAGAAAGCGCTTTCACGTTCCAGAGGGTCTTTTCCATCCTCCGTAAATCGAAGTCCTGGGGTAAAATCCCGTGGCGCCGGGGAAGGGAGAGGTTTTTCACCCGGGCGATTTCCTGCACCACCACCGTGGGAGTATCCTGCACAAGCTCCATGACTCCCGCCCGGCAGGGAGCACTCTCCCAAGCCACCAGGTTCAGGACCTCCGGTTCCCGGCGCACCCCGCAGATGCCGGCATGGGGTTCACAGACGAAATCTTCCACCCGTTCTCCCAACCAGTGGTAGCGGCGAGCAAGGCGCGTCGTGGGATTCATCCCCTGCTGCACCACCGACCAGGCACCGGAGGCGGTGAAGAAAAAGACGTGGTGATAGAGGGTATAGCCGTCCTGCAGGGCGGCGTTGTCCACCTTGGCGGAGAGCTTACTGTAGCGTACGAACTGTTCGGCAAAGGAAAATCCCCGCCGTTCGGCGTGCTGGCGGATCTCCTCAGGGGTCTTCCGCGATACCCCGCCTTTCCCCCCACACACGTAAAGCCCTAAGGCGTCTTCTTTCCCCCGGATACCCTCCTTGAGCGCACCGCACAGGGTGGTGGTGAGGCCGCTGGAATGCCAGTCAAAGCCCAGAAGACACCCCAGCGACTGGAAAAATACCGGGTCGGCCAGCCGCCGCAGCACCTCCTCGGGGCCGAAAAGGGAAACGATGGCCTCCATGATTTCTCCCCCCAGGCGCTTCATGCGAGCAAAAAGCCAGGGAGGACACTGCCCGCCATGCAGAGGAAGTTCAGCAAAACCCCGACGCAAGGGAAAACCTCCTACAGTTTATAACCGAATTTGCGCAGTAACGCCTTGCGCTCAGCAATTTCTTTTTCACCCTCTACCCCTTTACTCCTGAAACCATCGATAACTCCCAGAATTCCCCGCCCCTCTTCGGTCTCGGCCAGAATCACCTTTAGGGGATTGGCCGTGGCGCAGTAAATCCGGCACACCTCCGGGACCATCTTGACGGCGTTGAGGACGTTGATGGGGTACCCTTCCTTGAGAAAGATAATGAAACTGTGCCCGGCCCCGATGAGGAGAGCATTCTCTTTGGCCAGCTCCAGAAGCTCCTCATCGTTTCCCGCATACCGTACAAGACACGGCCCCGAAGACTCACAGAAAGCCAGACCAAAGCGAAGCGCCGGAGAAGACCCCACCAGGGCTTCATAGAGGTCCTCCACGGTCTTAATAAAGTGGGCCTGCCCCAGAATGAGGTTATAACCCTGCGGATTTTTCACTTCCACCACGCGCAGTTCCATTCTCATCCCTCCTCCGGATGATGATTTTTCGAATTTCATAGAAACTCAAAGAAAGGAGCGAAAGCCCCACGGCAAGCACCCACTGGCGAAAATCAAGGGGCGCACACCCGAAAACCCGCCCCAGGGGAGGCACCGCCACCGCAAGAACCAGCACCGCCACCGAAAGGAGGCATGCTCCCACCAGGTAGAGATTGGTCCGGGGGTCAATACGCCAGAAATTCTCCCGTTCGGAGCGGAAACTGTAGGCCCTCCACAGTTCTCCCAATCCCAGGGTGAGGAAGGCAAGGGTGCGGGCGGTCGGTAAATCCCCGTTCCGCAGCCCCAGCCAGAATCCGACGATTACTGGAAAGGCGATGAAAATTGCCCCCCAGAAGATGAACCGCAAGTACGCGGGGGTGATGATTCCCTCCCTGGGAGGACGGGGTTTCCGGGACATGAGACCTTTTTCGGGGCTATCCACCCCCAGGGCCAGGGCCGGAAGCCCGTCAGTCACCAGGTTGATGAGGAGAATCTGCACGGGAATAAGGGGTCGAAACCACCCCAGGAGTATGGGCACAAAGACCACCAGGATTTCCCCCAGGTTACAGGATAAAAGGTAGAGCACGAACTTACGGATGTTCTCGAAGATCACCCGTCCCTCCCGGATGGCTTCCACAATGGTGGCAAAATTGTCGTCCGAGAGCACCATATCGGCCACTTCCTTGGCCACGTCCGTTCCGGTAACCCCCATGGCCACCCCGATATCGGCTTTTTTGAGTGCCGGAGCATCGTTCACCCCGTCACCGGTCATGGCCACCACCTCTCCGTGCCCCTGCAGCGCTTCCACAATGCGAAGTTTCTGCTCCGGCCAGACCCGAGCAAAGACCCGGATGCGCTTGATCTTTTCCCGCAACTCCTCCGCCGACCACTTCTCCAGCTCCATTCCGGTTACCACGAGATCCTGCGGCGAGAACATCCCCAGCTCCTGGGCGATGGTCTGAGCGGTGAGGGCATTATCCCCGGTAATCATCACCGTGGTGATACCCGCCCTGCCAGCCTCCTGTAAAGCCAATTTGGCTTCTTTTCGGGGAGGGTCCATCATCCCCAGAAGCCCCACAAAAATAAGATCCTCTTCCTCATAGTCCTCGTTCCCTTTCCGGGGACGAAAAGCAAAGGCCAGAACCCGCAGCGCCTTCCTGGCCATACCCTCCAGGGCCTTTTCCACTTCCCGGCGGTCCTCCTCACCGAAAGGACGAATCACCCCTCCCTTGAGGAGGAAACGACACCGCAAGAGCACCACATCCGGTGCCCCTTTGACCAGGATTTCTTGCTTCCCGTCGATGGTATGCCAGGTGGACATCATCTTCCTTCTGGAATCAAAGGGAATCTCTCCCTCCCGAGGGTAGCGGGTACGGAGTTCGGCGATATCCACACCCCTATCCCGGGCGTACTCCAAAAGCGCCGTCTCGGTGGGATCCCCCAGGAATTTTCCCTCCCCTCCCAAAGAAGCATCGTTACAGAGCACCGCCACCTGGAGTAATTTTTCTTCCTCTCCAAAAAAGAAGCGTTCCCGGACCTGCATCCGGTTCTCGGTGAGGGTCCCGGTCTTATCGGTACAGATGTAGGTGGTGCACCCCAGGGTCTCCACCGCCGGTAATTTCCGGATGATGGCCCGATGCTGGCTCATGCGGTAGACCCCCAGAGCCAGGACCACGGTCACCACCGCCGGTAAACCCTCCGGGATCGCCGCTACCGCCAGGCTCACCGCGGTCATGAACATCTCCAAAAGTGCATGTTCCCGCACAAAACCGAGCACGAAAATGAGAGCACAGACGGCGATAACCAGTATCCCCAGAAGTTTTCCCAGGCTGGCCAGGTGCTTCTGGAGAGGCGTAAGGGTCTCTTCCTCCTTTTCAAGAAGGAGGGCAATTTTACCGATTTCCCGTTCCTGCCCGGTGGCCACCACCACCCCTTTTCCCCGTCCATAGGTCACCAGAGTCCCCGCATAGGCCATGTTGAGGCGCTCAGGAAGTGGGGTGTCTTCCGGAAGCGCGACAATCTCTTTTTCTGCCGCCTGGGACTCTCCGGTGAGGCCGGCCTCGTCCACCCGCAGCGCTCGAGCCTCCACAAGCCGCAAATCCGCAGGAATAAAATCCCCTTCCCGCAGAATCACGATGTCCCCCGGCACGAGCTCCTCGGAACTCACCTCCTCTACCACCCCTCCCCGCACCACCTCACACCCCGGAACGCTCATTTTCTTGAGCGCCTCAAGGGCGCGGCTAGCCTTGCGTTCCTGTACCACCCCCAGAATGGCGTTCAGGATGAGGATGGCCAGAATCACCAAAGCATCGGTAACCTCTCCCACCAGAAAAGAGACCCCTGTGGCCCCGATGAGGATGAGGACCAGAAAGTCCCGGAACTGCTCCAGAAAAAGACCCCAAAGGCTCTTGGCCCCTTTCTCGGGGAGCACATTTCGTCCGTAGTGGGCAAGTCTCTTCTGCACCTCTTCGTTAGAGAGACCCCGCATCACATCACTTTTCAGGATGTCTATCGTTTCCTCCACAGAAAGCGCATGCCAGTTCAATCTCTGCGCAGCCACGGCAAAACCTCCTCCAGAAGTCCACCCATCCGCTCGATGAGACCCTTTTTCTCTTTCTCCTCTGTCGCTACCTCTTTCCCGGTGATCTCCTTCACGAAACCCTCTATGGCCCGGTCAAAGCCGATATCGTGGCCCTCTTTCTGGCTCTTATACCACTTGTAGTCCATGATGTAGGCGAAGATATCCGCCAGGCTCTTCTCCGGGAATTTGTCCTCCAGACCCTCTTCCACAATCCGCTGCACCGCAGGGGTATAGACGCACAGAAACCAGTTGAGAGCCGCCTCTTTCAGGGGAACCTCTCTTCCCAGAGATTGCCGGAGCATCTCGGCATAATCCCGGATGTAGTTAAGGAAAGCATCGTAGTGACGGGGTTCCCCGGCATCGATGCCCCGAAGGCCGGTGAGATTTTCGAACTCTACCCTTTTGGCCCGCAGGGTTTTACTCTCCTTGCGCTCCGAGGGGAAGAACTCCACCACTTCGGCATCCATAAATTCGATTCCCAGCTCTTTGGCCACCGCTACCCGGTGGTTCCCGTCGAGAACGTAGTACTCATCGCCCACCTTGTAGACGATGATGGGAGGAAGGATCTCTCCCCGTTCCATTGCTTTCCGGACCCGGTAGTAGCGGACATCGGGGTTGCGGAGCCGGAACCCCGGCAACAGGTCACCAGCCCTCCCCACGCTCCCCACGATTTTGGCTACCGGTATCACCTGGATTCCCCGATAGACCCGGTTGGCCAGGTTCAATTTCTTGGAGACCTCTCCAAAGGCTCGAACGGCATCTTTTTCTCGTCGTAAAAGTGGCATAGAAAAACCATCACCTCGTCATCGTACGAGCAATTGTTCGGGAAGAAATCCCTCCATTCCCAGGACCCCGAGAAGCACCTCCATTTTCCCCCACACCATGATGATGCCCAGGGTAACGAGGAGTAGACCGCTCACCAGTTCCACCACTCTTCCCCGCTTCTGGAGGCTCTGCAGCGTCCTCCACAGATACCCCCATCCCAGGCCCACGAGGAGAAAAGGAATGGCTAAACCCAGCGCATAAAACCCCAGGAGCATTCCCCCCCTCCACACCTCTCCGAAACTGGAAACATAGAGAAGAATGGACCCCAGAATGGGACCCACACAGGGAGTCCAGCCCAGACCGAAAGAAACCCCCAGGACAAAGCTCCGTAAATTGGCCAGATCCTCCCGGAAATGGACATGTCGCTCGGCATAGAGCATCCGGAGCTTCAAAACCCCCAGCACCTGGAGACCGAAGATGATAATGATGAGACCGGCTATCCGGTTAAACCACACCCGGTACTGGGCAAAAACTCCTCCCAGAGCCGATGCTCCCATCCCCATGAGCACGAAAACCCCAGCAAACCCCAAAACGAAAAGGAAGGTATGCATGATGACTTTCTTCCGATCCCGTTCCAGACTCTCCACGCCACTCACATAACTGATGTACGCCGGAGCGATCGCCAGAACACAGGGAGAGAGAAAGGAAAGCACCCCCGCCACAAAACTTAAAAGAATATTCAGTTCCACCGTCTTTTTCACCTACCTTGCTTTTAGCCATTATAAACCCACAGGTGCATATCTCGCAAACCCCTCCTTCCTCTGAGATAGCGTGAACGTATTACAGGAATATTAAAGTCTCGTATTTCTCCTTTTACCGATGGCGGTTTTTCCGGCGTTGCGAGGAACGAAGTGACGAAGCAACCCGGCGGTTTTCCGTTTCCTGCAAGGCGTGCGAAGCAATCCTCACACTCTAAAGACGAGACGACCTCCTTTCCCGTCACTGCGAGGGCCGAAGGCCCGAAGCAGTCTCGTAGTTTCTGTTCTTAATCGCAAGACCCTGAAATGATCGGGAAAAGCGAGACGGCTTCGCCAAACGAACAAACGAGGCTTGAAATGTTCTGGGTTAAAAGTCAAGCCCCATGAGCCACAACATTTCTTTTTTTCTCTCAGTAATAGGGATCATAGGGAACCTCACTTCTTAAGATAGTAAAGATAAAGATCTACCGGAGGAGTTTACCGGCTACGAGAGCACGTTCTTGGGTTTCCCTCGCGCCACCGGGCTTTCACAGAAGCGCTCACGCCGCTGGTTACATCGAGAAGCACCGAGGGCGGAAAGCGCGAAGAGCTTCCGCTAAAAGGGATTCCCCGCTGACTCAAATTACCACTGCGTATTTCGCTCTATCTCACAATCCGGGGAATCGCTTCCACTCCGAACGGCTTCATGAGAAAGAGCAAAAAGCGGAATCCTACCGGTGCATTAGTATTCCACAACCATTTTTGGCTAACGATTTACTGGCCTTCAGGCCACTAAGAGTCGGCAAATCGTGCCAGGAGAGGGACTTCACCCTGATTAACTTCGGAGACACCCTCAAGAAAGGCCCGGAAGTTCCCCAGAGGGCAGTCAGAGGTGATTTCGTGGGAAGGTGCAATGATATATCCGCCTCTTTTCCCAAGAACCCTAACGCAGTTTCTGACCTCCTCTTTCACTTCTTCCGGCGTCCCGAAGGGAAGGGTTTTCTGGGTGCTCACCCCACCCATGAAGGAGAGTCGCTCCCCGAAACGTTCCTGCAAGAGCCCGATGTCCATTGCCTGAGGCTGCACAGGTAAGAGAACGTTGAGGCCGATTTCAATCATGTCTTCGATGATTTCCATCACATTACCGCAGGAGTGGTGGAAGACCGGCAGGCCCTCATCCTTGGCCACCTTCCATATCCTCGCCAGCCGAGGTTTAATGAGTTTCTGCCAGGCCTTTTTCGCTATGAGTAGGCCTCTCTGGCTCCCGTAATCGTCACCGGTGTATATCCCATCGACCCCGAGTTGCACAAGGTGCTTTGAGACTCCTATCTGGTACTCGGTTATCTCGTCAAGGAGTCTTTCGATCTTTTGCGGATTATCCACGAGGTCCACCATGAAGTTCTCAAAGCCCCTGAGGAGCCAGGCCCTTTCCAGGAGAACCCACCCCTGGCAGCCCAGAACGAACATACCCTCCCTCCTGGCCCGCTCAGTATTCGAGGCATCCCGGTACAGGACCGGTGAAGCGGGATCGGGAAAGCGGTAGGTTTCTGCCTTACTCCAGTCACCGAGGGGGTGCTCCACCGGCAGGTACCCCTCGGAGCGCACCAGGTCCCACCCCACACCGAAAACATCGTAATCCCGCCCTCTCTCCTCGTCTTTACGCACTTTCTGGTGGGTGTCCACGTAGAAAATATGATTCCCCAGGAAAAAGGGCAACTCCTCTTCTGCGACCCCTGTCACCTCCGAAACCTTCCGCCTCATCCTCCAGGTTAGGTCTATCTGGTAGGGTAGGTGGTCAAGCTCGTCTTTCTTTCTCTGGATAGCCATTTGTATCCTCTCTTTGCGAGTCATTCGTATCTCCCCCCGGGAAAACGGGATACCCCCGATTTCCTTTCCATTGTAAGCCGGATGGTGCTACAAAGGCAAGCGCCCACCATTCCCAGAACCCTACCCCGGTTTTACCAACCAGTCCGATACCATGTACGCCGGACGGCGAAACCTCTTGCCGACCGACAGACGAAGAACATCCGGAGATATATCTGAAGTCAAGACATTTTTACAGCCATTCCTGGAATGCCTTTGAACCCAAAGGTGTTGCATCAGGATAGAGTTTTTGCAATGATAACGGAAGGTCCCATGTTTTTCTGAATTATTTCAAGCAAACCGAAGAGGAGTGGTTTCATGGAAAGAATGTGCTCGACCTTTTCCGAGTGCGCGATAACCTCTCTGGAACAAATAACCGAATTGTGGACCAAAACTTACAACCACGAAGGCAAACCCGATTGGTCGCATCTGCTGCCGTATTACGATGACAATATACATTTCAGAGACACCGTTCAGGAGATACACGGTATCGAGGCGTTCAAAGCGATGGTGCAACGCCTGACGAAACGCTCCCAGGAATTGCGAATGAACATCATAAACGCCATGATGGAAGGCAAAATTATCTTTGTGGAATGGGAAATGATGATTCAATTCCGCAAGACGAAAACGTCGGTGTTACACGGTGCAAGCAGGCTGACACTGAACGAAACGGGGAAAATTATAGACCAGAGAGACTACTACGACCTGTGGGGCGACATATTCGATAATATACCCGGTCTGCGCAAGCTGTACAGGAAATTCATGAGGACGATGTTTGGATGATGGAGATAAAAAGCACCGGGAACGACGGTAAATTCAGGGGATGTTCGGTAAGAAAATACTGGTTCCAGTATAAGTGGTCAAATGTCTTCGAAATGGTCCGGAACATGTCCGCTCAACCGAGCCTTTGTGCGGAAAGGTTTGAGGGAAAACTGGTGGTCATCACCGGCGCCACTGCTGGCATTGGATACGAAACTGCGAAAAAGTACGCCGAACGCGGAGCGCGCCTACTCACCATCAACAGAAACAAAGAAAGGTCTGAAGCATTACGCCGAGAGTTATCGGAACATTTTGGCGTGGAATGTAGCTACATCCTGGCCGATTTGAGCAAACTGCGGGACGTGCAAAAGGCGGCAGAGGCCCTGCAATCTCTCAATGCAAAGATCGATGTGTTGATACACAACGCGGGCATCTATCTGAACAGAAGAACGCTCACGGAAGATGGTCTGGAAATGAACTTTGCGGTGCATTACCTCGCACCGTTCATCATCAATTCTTCCCTCCTGGAAAAAATGAAGAGAGACGGTTCGGCAAGGATCATCTACGTGAGTTCCGAAAGATACCGGTTTGCGGCATGGGGATTGTGTCTTGAGGATCTGCAGTGGGAAAAGAGAAAATATTCCGGTCTCAAAGCCTACGGAGCCGCCAAGCTGGCCCAGATACTCAGCATGCACATATTTGCTGAGAAATTTGCCGCGGAAGGTGCCAACGTGAAAATCAACGCGATGCATCCCGGTTTTGTGCGGACCAATACGGGAACAGACAATGGACCTCTCTACAGGTTCTTTAAGCAAAAGATTCTGGACAGATTGTCGAAAGACCCCTCCATACCCGCTGAGGCCCTCTATTACTTGGGTGTTTCGCCGGAGCTCAAGAACGTAACCGACCGGTTCTTCCACCTCACCAGGATTGAAGAATTAGCACCTCCGGCAAAGGATAGAAAACTGGCAGAGCATCTCTGGGATAAGACCCTGGAAATTATCGCCTCCAGGCTTGGCGGATGGATAATAAAATGAAAATGAAGGTGAGAGCATGAAAAAAAGGAAAAAAGTTATCGTCGTTGGCGGCGGCATTGCCGGACTTACCGCGTCGGCCTATCTCGCCCGGAAGGGCCATAACGTGAAACTGTTCGAAAAACACGAAAAATGTGGAGGACTTGTAAACACGTTCGATTACCAGGGGTTCAAAATGGAGGGAGGAGTCAGGGCACTGGTCAATGCCGGGGTAGTAACCCCCATGCTCGAAAATCTTGGCGTCGAGATCGAGACTCTGAAAAATCCGGTATCCATAGGCATAGAAAAAGACATCATCCATGTGCAGGGTGAAGAAGATCTGCAGGATTATGAGCGGCTTCTGAAAAGCAAGTACCCAGAGTCAAAGGATGACATCGATCGCTTCATCGGCATCGTAAAAGAAATCATCAAGCACATGAAGATCCTTTACGGCGTGAAGAACCCCCTCTTCATCGACATGAAAAGAGAAGGAATAGCGACAATGGGGAAATACCTCCCGTGGCTTTTCAAATTCCTGAGAACCGTCCAAAAAATAAACGAGATGAAAGAACCGATCGAAAGCTACTCTTTTAGGATTCTCAGAAACAGTTCCCTGAGAGACATCGTCATCCAGCATTTCTTCCGCGGTACTCCTTCGTTCTTTGCGCTGAGTTACTTCTACCTGTACACCGACTACTTTTATCCAGAAGGTGGCGTGGGTGTTCTTTCCGAAAAGCTCGCTCAGAAATGCACGGAGTTGGGCGGCGAGATTTTCACCGGCAACCCGATCAGAAAGGTAATACCGGGTAGAAATATGGTTATAGATGATAAAGGTGATGCCCACGAATACGATGCGCTGATCTGGGCAACCGATTTGAAAGCATTTTATAACTCGATTGACGCAACGGGGCTTGACGGAGGCATAGTAAAAAAACTCGAAGCAGAGAAAAGGAAGATCATGGTAGCTCGCGGGGCAGAATCCGTGCTAACGGTCTATCTTGGAGTGGACGAGCCCGTGGAGACTTTCGGAAAGATTGCGCACGGTCATTTCTTCCATACACCTTCCAAACAGGGACTCGGTGAGATCCACCGGTCGAAGCTGAAGCAAATAATCGAGCAAGACGAACAAACCGGTAAGGCAGAGATTCGAAGCTGGCTGGAAGACTTCTTCAGATTCAATACCTACGAAATATCCATACCGGCGTTACGATACAAACCGATGGCGCCTGAGGGGAAAACCGGACTGATCGTCAGTGTCCTTATGGATTACGACCTTATCAAAAAGATAGACGATGACGGATGGTACGAAGAGTTCAAACAATATGCGGAAAACCTGGTGGTTGAAAACCTGACGGAGAGCGTCTATCCATTCCTGAAAGACAGGCTCATTTTCAGGTTCACTTCTACACCCCTTACCATCGAACGCATGTACGGAAGCTCAGACGGCTCCATAATCGGCTGGTCCTTTGAAAGGAGCCTCCCCGTTCCTTCCAGCATGTTCAGCATGAAAGCTTCGGTAAAAACGCCGGTACAAAACATTTACAGGGCGGGCAAATGGGTTTACGCACCGGCCGGCGTGCCAACGGCGATTATCACCGGCAAGCTCGCCGCGGATATGGTCAAGTGATACGCAGCAATTTCAAACAAGCCACCTTTTTGATGCCCGGGATCCTGGTACCCATTGACCCTGTTGTCAGCGCATTACCCCAAAAAAGATATCCCGTTTCCCCTTTCCTGACACGTTCGAACCATTCTTCCGGCCCGGTAAGCGACGCATAGCCACCTTCTCTCTGAATTCTCGACTATCTCCCTTTAACCTCCCTCCTATGCCCGGAACACAATATTATCCCAACACCGAATCTGCCCGAGGAAAAAGGCGTCGCTGAGATTGGTCGACTATTCTCCATCGACACACAAAATTATTCCCCATCACCTCAAAGTGATACAATTGAGGGGTTGAATAACGTATAATTTCCCCCAAATCCTGGACAACCCCTTTAGTTTGGTTCACCTCTGATTCAGGGTGGCATATAATAAAACAGAGGGAGGAGGAGAGATGAGGAAAATGAGGAGAAAACTTGACGCGGCGTTG
>Ga0272448_1002497_pt1 | contig 22941 bp, 13 predicted proteins | sample YNPCB0191_FD_202220 | JGI IMG/M metagenome (GOLD analysis project Ga0272448, IMG submission 202220) | Hot spring sediment microbial communities from Yellowstone National Park, WY, United States - YNP-CB-019-1 | ecosystem: Environmental > Aquatic > Thermal springs > Hot (42-90C) > Sediment... | reverse complement strand
AGCGTCACCTCGGCCGCTTCCTTCGGCTACACTGTTCCCCTGCGGCGAACAGGACACGGGAGATTTTCGGCCCATGGTAGCGCCGGGTTCTTTCGAGCCGTTTGGATCAACCAGGAGACGATGTGGCGTAGGCCCTTGGGAGAGGAAACGCCGATTTTTTCGACCATTTCGCATCAACGAGCAGACGATGTGGCGCAGGCCGGTGGAGGGAAGGGCCGATTTTTTTCGACCATTTTGAATCAAAATGGAAAATATTCGCTCTTGGCCTTAGCGGCGCTTGGGGCGGGCAGGGACGGGCCTTGGCGGCGAAAAAGACATAAGGCTTTGGAAATCTTGAGGTTACGAAAACTATATGAACAAATATACATAACACGCTGAGGTCCCCAAAAGACCCAAAACCGGCCAAAAATGGACAAACATCGAGCACGCCAACCCCGATTTTTTTCGACCACTTCCGAAGCGAAAAGGAAAATATTCGGCCCGCCTTGGGCCGCCGGCAGCCCGAAAACCCACCGCCCCCAATCGCATCCGGCTGCGGAAAAACAGGCACTTTCTCCATCTTCTCTTGTCCGAAAGTAGGCCGATCGGCTCGATTGCCGCCCTTGGCCGGGCGAATATCTTCCGCATTGGCAAGAAAAAAGTCTTAACCCTTTATGCAGAAAAGAGTTATGTCAAAAATCCCGAAAAGCCCCCAAATCCATAACTCTTGACGCAACAGCCACTTACGCCAATCTGCCCCGGAAACCTCCCAAAAATTAGTGATAAAGGAAAGAAAAAAAGAAAAAGAAGACGGACCGACTCGGCCGGAAGAAAGAAGAGGCCAACCGTACCGAAGCGGTTGCCCCCGCTTCGGGCAAGGTGCTTCCGTCGGCGGAAGGGGGAACCGACGAAAAACAGCCTGGTTACCGGTTCGGGGGAGCAGGATGGGTGCCGTGTTCGGCCGGAGCTTTTTCCGGTTTTTGAGGAGGCGAGGGCGGCTTGGCGGGTTTTTCCGCCGGTTTTGCAGAGCCCGGGGGTGTTTCGGTCGGTTCCGAAGAGGCTGGGGACTTTTTCGCAGATTCCGACAAGGCCGAAGGCTTTTCAAGCGGTTCCGAAGACGCCGGAGTTTTCCCGACCGGCTTCGCAGAGTTCGAATCTTTTTCGGTCGGATTCGGTGAGGCCGGGGGTTTCCCGGACGGCTCCGAGGTGGCCGAAGGTTTTTCGGCCGGCTTTGCAGAAGCCGAAGGCTTTTCAGCCGGCTCCGAGGTGGCCGAGGGCTTTTCGGAAGACTTTTCCGAGGGAGAAGTTTCGCTGGGCTTCGGAGCAGCAGGCTGGCCGGAAGACATCAGATATTCTTTTATCCATCGAGCACGCAATCGCCGGCCGTAGCCGTCCGGCGCATGGGGCTGGGCCTCGTAGCAGCGGATTGCCTGTTCATATTGGCCCAGGGCCTCATACGTCCGGCCCAGGTTGTAATGGATGCTGGGTTTCCAAGGGGTGTCCGGCCACGGTTCCAGCGTGCGTTTTTGGAAATAGTCGATCGCCGCCGGATATTGACCTAAATCGAAACAGAGCAAGCCCAACCAATAACTGGCGTCCATCTTCGCGCGGAGGAAAATGTCTCGAATCATGGGGGGCATTTTTCCTTCGGCCACGGCGATATTTAGTTCCGATTCAGGCGGCCTGGCCTGGTGATAGAAGTAAGTGGCTCCCTGTTCACCCCGTAGATTTCCCCGGAGATGCGATACCCGCCCCCGCCACAGCGCCGCCGTGCTTCCTATCTCAAATGGCGCCAACGCCAAGGCGCGTTGTCGGACGAATTCCGGCTGATGGGACCGTTCCAAGCGTTCGATTTCGATCATCAAGGGGCGGGTCCAGAGTTTGACCTCTCGGAGGCCACCGGCTGCCTTGAGCCGATCTGCTTGCTCGGAAGCCCGCACTGCCAAACTCATTCGTCCTGCCCCCACAAGCCGACTTTCCACCATCTGCATCCGCACCGATAACTCCGCCGGCAAAGCCGCTATCAACCCCACTGCCCGAGCCAAATCCACCGACGCCGCCGGATACCGTTCTTTTTCCCCCAGATCGAGCCGACGCAGCAGAAGCGGGTTGTCGGCCAATTGCCGCAAGGTGGCAGGGCGAATCTCCAAACTACCGTCCGCCCCCTTGCGGAGCCCCTCTGGCCCAGGGATCGGAAGCCCCAAGGCCGGATCAAACACGTAAATCTCTTTGCCCTGCAACACACCCACCGCCCAGGGCGTTTCACTGGCTCCTGCGGCCGAGTCCTCCTGGGCCAGGCCAATCACAAAAGCTTCGATGCCCAATTGCCGGGCTAAAAGAATAAACACCCACGCCCGATCCAAACTGCTGCCCCGGCCCAAAAGCAATGTCTCCCAGGGCAACTGTCGCCATGAGGTCGAAGCGGCGCCGCTGGTGGGCTGAAGCTGAATGTTCCGCACCGTCCAATCAAACAGCCGCTCTGCCTGCTGGAGTTCGTCCGTTGTTCGCCCAACCACCCACTTGGCTAAATCCCGACTCCATAACGCCGCCAACAACACATATCCATCTTCTTCCGGAAACACTCGCTTGGCCAATTGCTGCATCGAAGGAAGCTGTTGATAGGCCTCTGGCAATCGGCTGGCCAAAGGATCGGGTTGCCAGCCCTCCGAGACAGTCTGAAATTTTATCCACTGATTTAGCCGCTCTACCACCTGCTGGAGCATCTGGCCGGATTGATATTTTTCCAAATGCTCCAAATTGTCCATCGCCATCTGAAACAATTCATCGGCGGAAATCCCAGAGGCTGACAGCGCCGCCGTCGGCTCCGTAGGACCTGGCCGCGGCGATCCACTCGAATCACACCCCAACACACTCAGCCCCAGCATTCCCACGGCGAAACAGCCCATCCCTAGAACGGGCCACACCAACCTCTGAGAACTCCCGCATAGCCTGAAATCGGTCCGATAGACCGGCTTCAGGAGGGTCCTATCCCCGCTGGCGGGAACTCTCCGACTCGAAATACTCTCCAACACATTCTTTATGATAGGATGCACGTGTTTGGCCGAATTATTCATAGGAAAAACTTTCCACAACAGCCCGCAGGGCCAACAGGCGGCGGAGCACCGGCTCCAATTGGGCCAGGGGGAGCATGTTCGGGCCATCACTCAGGGCGTGATCCGGATCGGGATGCGTTTCAAAAAACAGGGCGTCCGCGCCGACGGCCACGGCGGCCCGAGCCAACGGCTCCACCATCGCCCGGTTGCCGCCTGTGGCCCCGCCCAAACTGCCCGGTTCCTGCACACTATGCGTGGCGTCAAATACCACCGGCACGCCCAGCGACTCCATCTGCACAATCGCCCGCATATCATTGACTAACCGTCCATAACCGAAAAAGGTTCCCCGTTCTCCTAGCAAGATGTCTCGGCACCCGGCCGACTCTAACTTCCCGACCACATGGGCCATGTCCCCAGGGGCTAAAAACTGTCCTTTTTTTACATGGACGGGTCGGCCGGTCCGGGCCGCCGCTGCCAAAAGGTCCGTCTGCCGACATAAAAAGGCCGGTATCTGCACCAAATCACATACCTCCGCTACCGGCTGAGCTTGCTCGGGCAAATGGATGTCCGTGGTGACCGGCAGCCCTGAGGCCTCTTTCGCTTTCGCTAAGATCTCCAATCCCCGCTGAAGCCCAGGCCCACGAAAACTCTGGATGCTCGTCCGATTGGCCTTGTCGAACGAGGCTTTCAACACGATCGGCACAGAAAGCCGATCCCGAATCTCCGCCAATCTATCGGCCACCTCCAGCACCAAGGCCTCCGATTCGATCACACACGGGCCGGCAATCACCAAAAGCGACTTTCCCCGACCACACCCATACGGACCAATCCCGACCGGATTGTTCGGCATCAGGAAAATCCTCTGAAATCCTTTAGCATCGCTCCGGAGGAACCCTTCCAAGAAGGGTTTCCCCACCCCTCACCCAACAAACGGGAATCCTGCTCGAATTATCTCTGAAAACTTCTGAAAACTCCAGGAATATCCTCATCTCCCAAATGGTCAGGTGAAGCCAAGCCGGTTGCGTTGTGGCCTTAGAACCACTACGGCTAGCGAAGCCTCCATGTCAGCCATCTACCTATTGTGGCCGAGACGTTGCATCGCAACCGGCTCGGTGCAGCCTTGTTTTCGAAGGGGAATATATCGATTTTCGGGAAGTTCAGCGACCCTGAAAACGCCAGGAATCCCTCCGTTATAGTCTGTTTTAAGTCCGGAAAGAGCTTGTCCCCTGTCCTGAAACGCATTTCTCTTTACGGCCCTCATCTTCTGGGGGTTCTCCTTATGGAGGGGGCTTCGGAGAAGGCTTCTCATCAACCGGGGACTTCTAAAGGGAAGTAAGGAATTTTGTGTTCTTTCTTTAGATTCTCTTCGGGATTTGTCTCCTATTTAGGAGGCAGAGTTGCCTCTCTAGAGGCAACCATCTCTATCCAAAGGGGTGGTAATCGCTTCTCCGTTTCCCAAGGAGCAAAGGAATCTCCAGGGATTCCCTGGGGGAGGAACCGTTCCTGGGACCTTCCTTCGGGGGGAAAGGGGAAACGGTTGTGCGGAATCACTCGGAGAGTGTTGCAGAAAAAGGCAGTCTTCTGGGGGGATGGGTATATTGTTGCATTCTATAGGGGGGAAGGAAGATTCCCAGGAGGCCTTTCGTATCCCGGCAATTTGGGAAAGCGCTTGTTATCCCAAAGAAAAATGAAATAGACGTAACTTATTTATTAGTAAATAGTTAAATGTATTCTTCTTTGCGGGAGGTTCATGAGTCGGATGGGCAAAACCTCCTTGGGAGTAAAAGAGATTTCTAGAGAAGAGAAAACCTCCTTTTTGGCATGGCCTGTGCATAAAAGAGAAGCGAAAAAGAACTGGCCCGGCACGCAGAAAACGAAACCGGGAAAAGAAATCCTCCTGAAGAGGTGTCTAATTGGATCCTCAGGAGGGTAAAGAATCTTTGAGACTCTTCTTTGAACTGGTTTTTGAGAGTCTTTTCACCGAGACTGGCCCGTGGGGCCTCTGACGGAATGGGGATCGGGCGGTTGCCTTGCCCTTGCCGCCCGGTCGGGTCACTAGGGAGGTGGCCCGTCAGAGGTCCCTTTTTTTTACCCAAACTTTCTTGTTTTTGCCCCCGGCATGATCGGGAGGTCCCCTTTCCTGGTTAGGGAAAAGGGGAATCCCATCCCTTAAAAAGCCTGAGAAGGCCCGCTTCTCCAAGGGGGCATTCCGAATGACTAGCCCCATGAGAGGAGGGAAAGGCCGGGACTTACCCTCGAATGGGAAGCGATGGGCTGGGACTTCGTGGGAACCTTATTTCTTTTCCAACTCGAAGGGATTCTTCGCCGTCTCTTTCTTTTCGGATTCCGCTGGTTTTTCCGCAGGGGAGGGTTCCTTCGGTTTTTCAGCTTCCTTTTCGGCCGGCTTTTCTGCAGGTTTTTCCTCCTTCATTACGGGTTTTTCCGCCGGTTGTTCCTCCTTCATGGCGGGTTTTTCCGCCGGTTTTTCTTCCGGCAGTGTTGTGGGCAGTTTCACAGGAGCTTCGGGTTCTTTGGGTTTTTCCGTGGGCTTTTCCGCCGGCATCTTTTCTTTTGGCTTTTCCGCGGGTTTTTCTTCCGGCGGCGGGGTAACCTCCGGCAATTTGGGGGTAGGTGCTTTGGTGTCGGGGGTTACTGGAGGAGTTTCCGGTTTGACCTCCGGGGTTTCTTTGGCAGGAGGTTTTTTCGGCGGAGCAGGCGGTTTTTTCTCTTCGCCACAGCCGATCAGAAACATGCCCAGCACCATCAGGGCCACACACCATAAACTTGCCTTCCTCATCAGACATCTCCTTTCCAAAAAGGACAAGGACTAGGTGAAAGGAACCACTGAACGTGAACCGTTTATTGGTTTATGGGAGCGAACTGGGACTGCTGCTCGCAAAAACACCCCGAAACCAACTCCATAGAACTCAGTGTATTCTTTTATCAGGTGGAAGGCTAGCCCCCCTCTATTTTTGGGGAATGGGGCCGTGGGGGACCTTTTGGTTTAGATACTCAAGGAGTTCGGAAAGCATGGATGGAGCTGCCGGATTCCGCACCCGAAGTAGTGAGAGCATTCAGGGGCGTTGGGGGCAAGGCGGAGGAATCCACAGGGAGGTTTTCTCGGGTTGGTGTTGGAGGGCTGCCAGGCGGCAGCCAGACGGCAGACCGGCCAGATCAGCTCGCCGGATGCCTTGGGGATCATAGAGCACTTCGTGGCGAAGGCCGTTTTGGGTCCAAGCCACTCCGATTAAACTTCCTTCCCGAATGACCTCTAAGCCAGGCAGAGTCTCCGCCCGCCGAAACGGCCGAAGAACGGTCAAGAAATAGACCTCTTTCTGGGGAGCCGGTGTCGAAACCACCAGATGCCATTGGTTGGGTGCAGCGTTTTCCGGCGGCGGGGTAAACCGATCGGTCTGGTGGAACTGGAGCCGATCCGGCGCCAGAAAAGCCACCTCCATACATGCGGCCCCTCGTTGGACCAAGACCTGGCGCCTTTGCGGGTCGATTTGCATTCTTTCCAGGCTGTGGAGATTCCATTCAAAGCGGGTAGGTTTGGCAGCGGCTAGTTCATCGACGATGACAAACACACCTGGCCGGATGTGCAGCATATGCCGATAAAACCGCCGAAGCTGTTTCCCATATGCCGTGGAAGCGTCTCCCAGGGCATAGTCATATTGGGCGGTGGTGGTGAAAGCCAGTATTCGGCCGGCGCCGGCTATCGAACGAACCGTCTGCCCTTGGCCGCCGTCCAGGGTGATGGAACAGGCCGCTTTGGTTTGCCGAGTCCATTGATGATGATGCGGCGAATTGAAGTGGGGGTAATAGCCGGAGGCAATGGCCAAGGCTTGGCCGAATGCCTCGATGACGAAGGCATTTTGATCGGCGTGGGCGTGGCTGATGGAGCCGAGCGGGCTGCTGCGGAACAGTAAATAGATGTTCTCTTTTGGATCGGCAAGCCGGGTGTGCATAGCGACCAGGCCTACGCCGGGAAAATAGCGGGCCTGGGGCAGATCGGAAGGCGGCTTGGCCTGTAGGAGCGGGTCGTAGAGCAACAGTCCGAGCGGTCCCCGGCCCGGTCCGCTCCGAAGCACCTCGGCATACCACCGGGCATAAGGATTCTGTAGTAAAGTGGAAAATGCGTACATCACCTCGCCGGAATCTGCGTCGGGCGGGTATTCTTGGGCGTCGCCAAACGGGCTATGCCGGGCGTAAGGCGGATTGGCATAGAGCTTATAATACACGGTGTTTTGGAAAAAAGGTTTTTCCAGCAGGTTGACGCCGGCGGCATTTCGCAGAGCCACGGCAAAATGCAAGGCAAAGTCCGTGTAGGCGGTCCAGTAGGAGGGGCCTTCGTTCCAGCCGCCGTCTTCTGCCGCCCAGGCAGGGTAAACCGACCAAAAAAGCGTGAGCACATAGTGAAGCCATTGGCCAGCCTCCGGCCATTCGTGCAGAAAGGCCAAACTCGCCTCGCCCAAAAAGCACAAATCTCTGGCGGTATGGCTATGGAAAGGTCGGCTCTCGAAGGGCAAGGCACGGAGACGCTGGTAGAATTGTTCCGCACGGCGTTTCATGACCGCTTCGACCTGATGGCGTTCTTCTGGGTGGAACAGGTCCCAGGTCCAATCGTAGGCCCGAACCCCCCGCTGCATCATCCACATGGCCGGTTCCGGGTTATGGGTCAGAGCGGTCGAACCCTCTGGATTCCAACGGAAGAAGTGCAGGATGCGGCGTTTGGCTTCCAAGCCGAACCGCCGCTGACCGGTCAACAGATAAGCCAAAGCACAAGTTTCCATGGCATCCATCGGCGGCCGGGTGGCGCGGAATATCTTGGCAAACTCGGCGTCTCGGGCAGGCCCCTGGGCCCGAACAAACGGCGGCTCTTCCGGCAACGGTTCACCCACGGCCCGCTCCGCATCCGCCCAAAGCCGTTCGTATTGATCCTCCATCGTGTAAGGCACACTGGCCCGAAGTTGCGGGACCATCTCCGGCGAAAATAAAAGCCGAGGCCGAACCGCCCGAACTTGCTCCCGCAGGCGATTGACCTCTGGCAAGGGCCAGACTTTTGCCCCGGCAGCAATCGTAAACTCCCGAGTGCGGGACCAAACCATCTGGCCGCTTTTGTCGCGGAGTCCTACCCGCCAAAACCATCGGCCTTCCCCGAGGGACCGGGTCGGCACATAGACACTGATGGGTACTTCCACCTGCCAAGAGTCGGACTGGTCGGAGAAGTCTTCGGTGCGGCCAACTGCCAACACGTAGGGACCAGCCCCTTCCTCTACCGGTAACCACACAAACGCAGGCGGGTCCACATGCACCTGGGAGTGATCGGACGGAGCAAAGGGTTTTTCATTCCAGGCGGGAGGACGCTCCAATAAGGTCAAAAGCCCCCCCGAGGTGGCGCCCTCCTCCACACAAGCTCCACATCCGCTAACCACCGCCAGCCATAACAAACCCCAACCAATACAAACGGCCCAGATATTCTTCATGAACAGACGTACCCCCTGCCGACCTAACCGCGATTTTCCTTCTGGCAAGTCACTCCTGTTCAAAAGACACAAAAAGGCCCAAAGACAACTTCTCCTGGGCAAAAGATTTTCTTCCGTTGGGAGAAGACTCCCGATGTTTCTGTCCGAATAAGGATTTTTTGCCGAAGGGTGGTGTCTCTGAGTGGATTCCCTTATTCCTAACAGTTCAGACGAAGGACGCTGCAAACCTCTGCCCATCGTAAGACAGTCCGGCTAAAGAGATGGAAGTGCCTTTTCTGCTTTCTCAGGAATGAGACAGGGCCCCTCACCCTAGCCCTCTCGCGCCGGGGAAGAGGGGATGAGGCCACCGCAGCCGGCCTGGCCTTTGGTGTTGCCTCCGGCCAGGACAACCTCTCCCACAGAGGGAAAAGCGTCCCCTCCATTTTGCTGAAATGCTACCCTTATCTATTCTTCTTGATTCTTCCTGGTATCTTCTTGGGAATCTTTTTCTTTCTTGGCGTCTTCTTGTATGGCGTGCCACACTTCCTCTCGATGAATGATCCAGTCCCTCGGGATTTCAAAACCCAAGCGGACTCCGCCACGTATCAATCTATCTTCAACGATCACCACTCGTCCCAGTTCTTGATCTTTTGGTCCTAAGATGATCGCTTCTCCTTTTTTACGTGTGATGACAAGCATTGTTCTATCCTTTCTTTTGTGGTTCTGTAACATTTCCACCGAATGACAGCCTGTGTGGTCTGCTTTGCTGCGAAACCATCCAGGTCGCTTGGTGCGAAGGCAGCAGTCCAGGTGTTTCAAAATGATCTGGGGGATTCTGGATTCCCGGTTGAGCGGGAATGACATTTGTGGTGCTGGTGCAGCAGGAACAGCCTTTTTTGACGACAAACCACAGCATTTTTCCATTAGGCTGAAGTGTTCCCAATCTGACAGAACGCTCCAGGACACTAGCTTAGCAATTGGGCAATAATAAAGGCTCTCATCCTTCTGCAAATCAACCTACTATTTTTGCCAGGAAAAGTCTAGAATCGCCAACGGCAAACGATGACAGCCGGCTGACAGACGCATACAATGGATAGGAAGGAGCTTGAGGAAGTTTGGCTGACCGGAGGGCCTTTCATGGGTGCCTTCTGGAGGGCTTTGGTCTTTTCGAGGACTGAGAATAAACACCATCCCCGTACCATTTGGACCGGAGAAGGAAGAATTACGGGGTTTCTGTGGGAAATTCGAGGAAGGTCTCTGGAGCAAAAGCGGCCAGTCCAAGATGTACCCAAAATTCGCTAGCCACTTCCATAGTTCATTCTGGCGGAAAACAGGTGTGCTATTTTCGGCAGCAGCGTCAGAAAAAAGACAAGCCTGCTGCGGTGTCGGAAAGGCACAGTGGGGAGATTGGGGCTGAAATGGTGCGCTTCCTGCTTGGACGCCGGGGAGCGGGTGTATTATTCGGAGGAAATATTTCTGAGAGGCTGTCCCGAAAATCCATTTTTAGCCGGGATGCACGACCAACGGGCGGCCCCCAGACTGCCAAAAACCCTAAGAAAACGGCATTTTGGTTAGTCAGAACGGTTTGGAAAGGGATTGGGGCCGCCTCTTGGCTACCAATTTCGGGACAGCCTCTGAGACTCCAGAAGGCAACCAGGAGGTCCTCTTCTGAGCCATGGCGAGTAAAGGGATTGGGCGGTCCAAGGGTTCTATTTCAGGAAAAGAGGACGGATGAGCCAGATTGTTCGATACCCGCCAGATGGACCGGTCAGTCCGGAGGGCATCAAACCGGCCGGTTGGTGGCATCGGCATGAAGACGGACGCCGGATTGTCTGCGATTTGTGTCCCCGGGAGTGTGTGTTGGAGCCGGGTGCCAGGGGATTTTGTTTTGTCCGTCAGCACCAGGACGGTCAACTGGTAACAACGACGTACGGCCGGAGTTCCGGCTTCTGCATCGATCCGATTGAGAAAAAGCCGTTGAATCATTTTTATCCGGGCAGTGCGGTGCTTTCGTTCGGGACGGCCGGGTGCAATTTGGGGTGCAAGTTTTGTCAGAATTGGTCGATTAGCAAGGCCCGGCAGGTGGACGCCCTGGGGGAGACGGCTCTGCCGGAGCAAATCGCCCAGAGCGCCCAGCAGTGGGGCTGCCAGAGCGTGGCCTTCACCTACAATGAGCCGATCATCTGGATCGAGTATGCCATCGATACGGCCAAGGCGTGCCGAGCCCGAGGGATCCGGACGGTGGCGGTAACCAACGGCTACATCACCGAACATGCCCGTGCCGACTTTTTCCAGTGGATGGATGCCGCCAATGTGGATCTGAAAGGATTCGAGGAGGATTTTTATTGGAAATACACGTCGGGGCATCTGCAGCCGGTCCTGGATACCCTCCGGTATTTAGTGCATCAAACCCAGGTGTGGGTGGAGATTACGAATTTGATCATACCGGCCGCCAACGACAGTCCGGAGCTTTTGGACCGGATGTGTCGATGGATTGGGGAGGAACTGGGGCCGGAGGTGCCGGTGCATTTTACAGCGTTTCATCCGGATTTTCGGATGTTAGATCGGCCGCCGACGCCGCCCGCGACGTTGAACATGGCCTATGAGATTGCTCGACGTATGGGACTTCGATATGTCTATACCGGCAATGTGCATGATCCGCAGCGGCAAAGCACCTCCTGTCCCCAATGCGGGGCGATGGTGATCGGTCGAGATGGGTATGAAATCACCCGGTACGATGTGCGGGATGGGTGTTGTACGGCCTGCGGCGGACGGATTGCAGGCCGATTTGGACCCTCGCCTGGCCAATGGGGCGGCCGACGCCAACCGGTCCCAATTTGAGCCGATTTTGCTCCGGAGCAGTCTATCTATCCCAGTTCGTTTCTTATTGGGAAGGAGGGTGTTATGGCCTCCCATAAAGAAGAGTCTTTTGGGTCGGCCCAGCCGTCTTCGTCGGCGCCGGGCCAACCGGTGGCGCCGGATCGGCCCGAACTTTCCGAAGCGGAACAACGGGCGATGTTTGAGGCGGCCGGCTGGCAGGTGGCGGCTGCGGTCTGTGGTTGGCCGGCGACGGCCCTCCAGGAGCAGCTTCCCGAAATTGCCGGTAAACCGGTCCTGGGGGCCTTTGTCAGCTTGAAACGGGCCAAGCAGTTGCGGGCTTGTTGCGGCTCCATGGGGGGCCAGATGCTTTTGGCCGAGGCGGTCCAACAGGCCGCCGTTCGCGCTGCCAAAGACGATCCCCGATTTCCTCCCATCCAGCCGGAAGAACTGGATCGGCTCCATATGGATGTGTGGCTGCTGTGGAATATGGAACCAGTGCCGGGCCAGGGCCAGGAGCGGCGGAACGGCTTCCAGATCGGCAAACACGGCCTGCAAGTCATCCGGGGGGAGAATCGAGGTCTGCTCCTGCCGGGGGTGGCCGTTGAACACCACCTCGATGCGGACGGGTTTTTAGAACAGGTGTGTTGGAAAGCGGGTTTACCGGCCGAGGCCTGGAAAGACCCATCGACCAGTCTGCTGCGGTTTGAGGGATATGCGATTTCTGGGCCGTTTCCGCTGGAGGTTCGGCATCCGGTGCAGGCCGGGCGGTTTTACCCGGCAACCCCAGCCGAGATCGATCGGGAATTGGACGCCCTTTTGGACACCCCGACGGGGTCGGAGCGGTGCTCGGCCATTTTAGTTCCCCATGCGGGCTGGCGGTTTAGCGGCCGGGTGGCAGCGGCCGTGCTCCGACAAGTCCAATGGCCGGATCGGGCGATTCTTTTTTGTCCATCGCATACGCCGGGCATGGCCCGATGGGCAGTGGCACCGCACGACATTTGGATTGTACCGGGCCGGGGGGTGGCTTCCGATCCGCCCTTAGCCCGGCAATTGGCCCAGGCCGTCCAAGGCTGGCAATTGGACTCCACCAGCCATCAGTATGAACATGCTATTGAGGTCCTTTTGCCTTTTTTGGCCCGCTTGGCGCCGCATATGCGGGTGGTAGGCGTGGCCCTGTTAGGCGGCAAATGGCCGGAACTTCAACAATTTGCCGACCAATTGGCCCGCTTCCTCCAAACGCTGCCCCAGCTTCCGCTTCTGATCGTCTCCAGCGATATGCACCATGAAGAGGTGGCCGGCGACGCCCAAACCCGACGCTTGGACCGATTGGCTTTGGAAGCTCTTCAAACCTTGGATCCGCAACGGGTGTATCGAACGGTAGTAGAAAACCAGATTGGCATGTGCGGGATGCGACCGGCTGTATTGGTCTTGGAGACGCTGCGTCGCCTGGGACAGCTCCGGTCGGCCCAACTGGTGGCCTATGCCACCAGTGCGGAGGCAGAAGAAGGCCGAGATGCCCGGCGGGTAGTCGGCTACGTTGGGATGATCTTTCAATAGGTTTTCTGCCTTCTGAAGATTCTTTCTTTGTCTTTTTCGTAACACTCTAGCCGACTGAAGCAACCTGTCGCTCCTCTGGCAAGCTAACCCCAGCCTGTCATTCCCGCGCAAGCGGGAATCCAGAATGTAGAAGGAGTCCATGTTGCCTGGTCCCCGCTTGCTACCCAGGAACACCCCAGCAGGCACAAAGCAGTCTGGATTCCTGCTTGCGCAGGCAGTGACACATAGACCCCTCCATTCGGCGAAAATGTTACCCTTTTTTTCTTGAGGTGGGGGGAAACTTAGATTCGTGAGGCCGGAAGAAGATTCTATTGATCTTCGCAAATTGTAGAGACACGCAACTCCCCAGTTTTTAGCTACTTGAGGCTGTCCCGAAAATCTAGCACGACCAACGGGCGGCCCTAAGCCTCCCAAAACCCTAAGAAGACGGCATTTTGGTCTGTTAGAACGGTTGGGAAAGGGATCGGGGCCCCGCCTCTGGGCTACCCATTTCGGGACAGCCTCAGCTACTTTGGTGTCCCTTGGTTTTGCGAAGATGAATAGATTTTGCCTTTCCAGGGCTCGAAAATATGACCCATTGGGGGGGAATCTGATTGTTTCAGGGTTCGGGAGATAGGAGAAATAGTAAGGATGGGGGGAGGGGTCTCGCTTGTCGGCGGGTGAGAAATGGGGTAAATTATTTTCTTTTGAAGGAAGAGGGGAAAACGATTCCTGCTTTTTGCCTACAAGCCCTGGATGGGTTAGAGATATAAAAGGATGGATGAAGGCGATGAGTTCTTTCGAGCCGTCTAGCCCTCTGAACGGCAAGGCCGGGGGGTACCAGGTCCAAGCCGATTTCCCGAAGGCCAGTCCTCCGTTGGAGGAAGCCTTCCGACGTTGGCAGGATGAATTGCTAGGAAGTCTTTATATTCTTCTGGGCAGTATTCCGGAGGCCCAGGAAGCCTTTCGAGAGGTTTTTTTAAGATGTTGGCGTCATCGGGAGCAGTTGGCGGGTTTGGAAGATAGGAAGGGCTGGATTTTTCAGGCAGCTTTTCAGACGGCCCGGCAGCGTCGAGCCGCCGCTTGGCGCCGCCGGTGGCGTCTTTGGGATTGGGAACAGTCGGATTCCCACAGGGGAGAATCTCCGGAGGGGGTAGATCGGCCGGAAGATTCCTTCTCAGAAAAGGTGGAATTTTATCGCCGGGCTTTGATGGAACTGGCGCCCGAAGAGCAAGAAGTATTTCTTCTACGCCAGAATGGCCAAATGGATTACGAACAGATAGCCGCCCTGCTTCGGGTTCCGGTAGGGGTGGTAAAAGCGCATATGCGGAGGGCGTTGGCCCAACTGCTCCAAACGATTTCGATGCGGAATATATTCACCGATCCAGGGGTGGCTTCGGAAGGATGCCGGGAGGTTCGGGAAATCGAGGGCGTCTATCCGGTGCTTCCGTTCTTTTCCAGGTCGGCTTCTTCTCCGGGCCAGGAGGGGGACTCGGCGAAGACATCGGTGGTTCCTATTTTGCCGATGTGATGATGTTGATGGAACGGGTGTGTGGTGGGCTGGGGGGAGTGGTGGACGGAGTCGGCCCAGCTCGGAGAATCTTTCCTATAGACCTACAGACGTTTTCTATACCCTATACCGGCATCGAAAAGGTTTCGGAACGGTTTAGGAATCGGCAAAGGTTCTTGTTCCCTAGACGTAGGGTTCCATAGAAACTCAAGTTCCGGTAAACGGAGGCGGCGGGTGTGGATCAGCAGCAGGAGGCTCGGTTGCTGGAGCTTTACTATGGGCTGCTCTCCGAGGAAGAGGCCGCCGAGCTGCGAGACCGGATTGCTTCGGATCCGCAGTGGGCGGAAGCATGGGCGCAGACTCAGCAAATGGCGGCCAGTTTAGGCGAGGCTGCCCGATTCCACGCCGACCGGGTGGACCTGCCTCGGTCGGACCAGTTGCAGTCTGAGGAGCCCGTTCGCACTGCCTCGGCCGAACCACCGGCCCATCCTGTGCTGTTGAGCGAATCGGTTCGACCAGGATGGCCTCCCAGCGGCGCCAAACCTTCCCCCAAGCTCCCTCCGCCGAGGCGGACCGACCGATGGGCCCTCGGAGTGGTTTATGGGGGGGCTACGGTGTTGGTGGCGGTCGCCTTCTGGGGAGCGATGCTTCATTGGCATCATCTGCTGACTCTCACTGGGGGACACCTCCGCCTGGTTGTGCAAGGCCCTTCCGTGCTTCGGGTAGGGGTCGAAAACCGCTTCCTGGTTTTCACCAGCCGAGTGCATGGCGCTCCGGTGGAAAGCCAGGTGGAACTGGCTCTATTCGGCCCGGATCAAAAACGTTTTTTTAGCCAAAAAGAAACCGCTGACGAACAAGGTCAGGTTCAGGTGGTTCTTCCGGCCGATATGGATTTGCCCCGGTGGGTTATCCTGAAGGTTACCGCAGAGGCCAGAGGGAAACGGGAGAGCTGTTCGGCTCGGCTGGAGACGGCACCGGTGGATTATCAGACGTTTTTGGGTCTGGATCGTTTTTATTACCGGCGAGGGGACAAAGTGCTATTTCGTTCATTATCTGTCCCTCGGTTTCGTCGGAGCGTCCAAGAAGAAATGTGGGTGGAATTGGAAGTGCGGGATGGCGAGGATCGGCCTGTGCCGGGGTCCTATCAGGAAGGCCGAACGTGGCAAGGGATTGGATATGGCGAATTTCGCATTCCTTCGGATATGCCCAGCGGACTTTACACGCTGGTCGCTCGGAACGCTCAGCGGCGTTTTCCAGAGGTACGAAAGCCCTTTTGGGTTTTGCCAGAGCCCGACGAACGTTTCCAGGCGACTGTGAAATTTCAGAAACCTCCCTACAGTCCTGGCCAAACGATTACCGCCGAGATCGAGGTCTGGGAAAAAGGGCGAGCTGCTCCGAAGCAGTCGTTGGAAGTTTGGGCCGAAGTTTCCGAAGGGACCATCTATCGACAGACCCTCTCCACCGACGCCCATGGCCAAGCGATGATCTCGTTTCGCCTTCCGGAACAGATATCGGGATCGGAAGCCTGGCTATGGATAAAACTTCCCAGCTCTCAGCCGCCCGTGCTGCTATGGAAACAGATTCTGCTGGCCTCGCCCAAGATCGAATGCCAGTTTTATCCAGAAGGCGGACTGTTGGCCGCGGGAGTGGAAAACCGGGTCTATTTTTCCGTGCGGGATCGTCAGGGTCGGCCGGTGGAAGTGCGAGGGGTGCTTCTGGACATGCACGATCGGCAAATAGCAAATGTTCATTCTACCCATCTAGGCCGAGGCGTTTTTCAGTTTGTTCCGTTGGAAGGCCAACGCTACCGGCTTCGGATCGACGAACCCGCAGGAATTTCTCAGGAAGCGGAACTTCCCCCCGTTTCTTCTAACGTCAAAATACTGGTAAGAACCGGGTTGGGAGTCGTAGGACCAGGGCAACCGGTGGAATTCCATATCGTAACCCCCAAGGGCGTTAAAACTCAGACGCCTTTAATGGCAACGGTGCTGTGTCGGGGGGTGCAAGCGGCCCGGCAATGGGTGGTCCCCCAAACCCCTAAGGACGGCCAACCCGCAGAGACTGCTGTGCAAATTTCCCTTCCGCCGGATGTATGGGGCCTGCTTCGTTTGCAGGTCTATGATTACGGACAGCCCCCCCCAGTGCTCTTGGCCGAGCGGCTATTGTACCGTCTTCCTCACCGCCGTATTCGTGTGGAACTGACCGGCCCTCCAAAAACCATCCATCCGACCGATCCCGTCCAGGTCCGTGTTACGACAAAAGATGACCAAGCTACGGCCATTTCCGCCGTATCGGGGGTGTCCGTGGTGGAAGAGAAATTTTTGGGCGCCATGTCGGGACTTTGTCCGATCAGCCCATGTTGGTTTCTGGACGAAATCTGGGAACTCCCTGAGGATCTGGAGCAGGCAGAATATCTGCTTTCGGATCGTCCAGAAAGCCGGGTCGCTTTCGACCTGCTTTTAGGAACTTGGGGGGGACGTACGCCGGCCAGTCCGTCCGCCGAACTTTCTGGCCTGACCAGCGAAAAACGAGGGAATCCGCCCATCAAGGAACCCGCACCCAGCAGCCCCAGCCCCGACGACGCCCCGCCTTTGCTCCTAGATAATCTCCATCGGATTTTGGCTAGTTACCAGGAAGCCATGGAAGTTCTGCAAAAAGATCGGCCTGGGACTTTAAACGCTATTACCCTTTCGAGTTTATTAGGAGGAGCGGCGCTGGTGTTGTTTGTCTTGCTGGCGAACCTGTTACAAGTTTCTGGAGGGTTCCGCATTTGGGCGCCGGCCTTGATAGGGGCCAGTCTGTGTGGAGGCGTCGGATTGGTGTTGGCCCACCCAGAACTGTTACACCCAGGCAGTCCCTATGCCGTGCCGTTTGCCGAATATCCGCCTTCAGAAGGCGCCGAGTCCTCGTCTTCTTCCCGGCAAGGGGAGTTCGACTTGGGGCCTTCGGCAGAAAAAGAACCCGTGTCGGCTTTTTCCCCCAAAAGCAGCCAGCCACAAGGGGACGCCTCTTCTACCAAAGCTCCTTCCCCAGTCCCTCTTCCCAGGGACCTCTCTGGAGGGCTGGTCCACCCGTTTGGCATTCCTCGAACGACGGCCCGCCGACTTCTTTCCGCCGGCGCAGAAGAAGCCCACCAACTCGGTTGGGAAGCATGGATCCCTACATCGAAAGAAGCCGAGGAGGTGCAGAGTGAAAAACCAGCCTCTCTTCCCCAGCCTAAACCCCCGGATTCTCCAGCGTCGAGGGGAACTTCGGGAGCCGCTTCCTCAGCGGCTCGGACGTCGGACGCAATACCCTCTTCCCCAGCTCCAAAACCTAAAACTTCCACTGATTCCAATTTTCAGGTAGGGACTTCGGATGCGGTGTCCCCGCTGCCAGGGTCTCGATTTGTCATTCGAGAATATGCGTATCGTGCGCATCGGTCGCCAACATCGCCGCCGCCGGAAAAAAACCGGCAGCCTGTACTTCTCTATTGGCATCCGTTTTTCCTGATCGGGCCGGAGGGTTCGGCCGAGTGCCGGTTCGATACGCCGGAATTGCCCGGCGTTTTCCGTATCCGGGTGGATGTCCATGCCGCTGAAGGCTATATGACGTTAGCTGAACTTAAAATCACTTCCGCCTCTCCTGCTTCGGCCTCGGCAAATAAGTCCTCTGGCTTGGAAAAATCCTCGGCCAGCCAACAAAAGCCATAGAGGTTCGCCCGCCATTGTTTGCAGGCTTCCCTTCCGCCGGCCCCAGAAGGTTTCTCCACCGGATTCTTCCCGCACAAGAGCGACACCGTCGAGAGTATTCCGTTGGGACATCCCTACGCCCGAATGGATAACCAGAATTTTTCCCTTCCCCTCGACGGAGAGAGTTAGGGACGGGATGGGGAGGCTGAAGGGGACGGCGCCGGGATTTTTCCCGACGGAGATTTCGGCCGTTGGGCCAGTTCTTGATCCGCCTCCAAAAGGAGAGTACGCAGGCGGCGTTTTTCCTGTTCGGGAATTTCCGGCAGAGCGTCCAACGTATCCAACAAGGCCCGGACCAAAGGCGTCTCTGCTTCTTGCTGCTCGGAGGTCGGGGGAGAAATTTTGGATGCTTGGCCAGCAGGTGTGCTTTGGACAGGCGGTTTCGGAACAGACAAAGAAGACTTGCCGCTCGAAGGCCCCTGCTGAGTAGGGACCTTTTCCGGAGAAGGGGTGGGACCGACCTTTTTCGCCCGATCGGCCTGAGGAGAAATCCGTTCCTCAATCAAGGGAAGAACCGGTTTTCGGTTGGCCTGGAGGATTTTTTCCTTTCTACCGCTCAGCAGCGTGTGGAGTTGACGGTCGGCTTCTTCCAGGCGGCCTCGAAGGGCGTCTTTGGCCTCGGTTCCTTCGCCCTGAAAGGCTTCCAACGTATCGAGCAAGGCCTGGATGAGCGGATGTGTGGGCCTTGCCGGTTCTTGGACAGTTCCCTTTGGCCCGGAGGAGGAATTCCCCTCTTGCACGTCTTCTGACGCCGTCGGATACCCCTGGGCATTGTCCCTGGCAGGTTCTTTGGGCGTCAACAGGAGGCCAACTGGCTGGGTGCCCGGAAGACCTGCCCACAACGGCCAAGTCAACCCCGATGTCGCCGCTGTCCCCACCAGCAGAACCGCCAATACCCCGCCCAGGATCCCTTGGCCTGAGAACCATCTTTTCGCCCCAGGACTGCCGAAGGAAATCATGAAGACTGCTCCTTTGGAAGACATGATGCTGAGATAGAGGATTTTTCTATTTCGATGTAGGTCTCCTGGGCCTCCCGCTGCAAACGGGGAGCCAAACTTCTCTCGCCACTCCGGCGGAAAGTGGGGGATTCGGGCGAAAAATACACCTCGGACCGGAGGATTTCTTTTTGAGAAATCCCAATCCGGCGAACCTGGATCAGATTGACTTGTTTGAAAAAACTATTTAAATTATCCATATTACCCTACCAAAATTTCTTGCCTAGTACAATTATTTTGCTGTTAAGTCTTCCCCTTAAAGAGGAGCTATCCCCCCTGCTAGCAGACCAGCCCCCCGGAAATAGCCTTACCTTGTGGGCCTGAGAAAAAAAGAGGTAATGAACTTGCAGGCCCTTTTCTCCAGGAGGAGGGCATTGGGTCTAGGAAATGTTGGGGATAAACCTTCTTGAGATACCGGTTTGGGCGATCAAAAAGCGGGATGAGGCGGGAATAGATTCGTTTTGGAAGAACCTACCTTATATCACCTATTTTGAGGTTGCTCGGTTGTTTTGTGGACCTAAACGAAATTCTCGGACGGATGGACCCCGCTGAGAAGGCCATCCCATGGGCCCACACAAACGGCAGTTCCATATTCTCCAAAAACTCGGAAAAATTAGATTCCATATCGTTCGGTTCCATAGAAACCAGAAAAATTCCGATGGGGCAGGTTGATAGTGGCTCAACGATCGTTTAAGGTTACAGTACGGTTTAAGGGTATTTCGAGAGGTTTTTTCTGAAGTTGAGGGTGATTTCATGAAGCATCGTGCACTGATGGGTAGCAAGCATGGGTTAGGATGGTCTGTGGGAGTGATGGTATGTGGGCTGCTGCTGGGGTTGGTGGTAGGTTGTGGGCCGAAGGAAAAACCGCCGGTTAAGCCTCCGGCCAAACCTTCGGCGGAACGGCCAGCAGAGCCGATCAAGTCTGAGCCCACGCCGCCGGAAGTCAAATTGCCTGAGGTGCCTCCGCCTCCGGAAGAAAAACCGGCTGAAAAACTCACGGAAAAGCCTGTGGAGAAACCCGCTGAGCAAAAAATGACTCCGGAGAAACCAGCAGAAGAAAAACCAGCAGAAAAGACGGAAGAAAAGCCTGTTGCCGAGAAACCGGCAGAATCGAAACCTGCTGAGAAGGCGCCGGAAAAGCCCGTTGAAGAAAAACCGGCCGAAAAGGCTGAGGAAAAGATGCCTCCAGAGAAACCGGCCCAAGAGAAACCGGTCGAAAAACCCGCTGAGGAAAAGTCAGCAGAAAAGCCTGCCAAAGAAAAACCCGCTGAGGCAAAACCCATAGAGAAGCCTGCGGAAAAACCGGCGGAGCAGCCCTCGGCAAAGCCGGCCCAGGCCAAAGCCGCTCCGGAAGGGGAAAAGGCGTTTCGTTTGCCGGATGGGCGAGACCCGACGGATGTGCCGGCGGTAGTTTGGCTGCCCAAACCGGTCATTCGGATTCCTGAGGCCGAAGCCGCCGCCGAAGCGGAAATGAAACCCTATACGGAGATCATTCCCGGTACAGACGTGAAGTTCGACATGGTGCCGATCCGAGGCGGTACGTTCAAGATGGGAAGCCCTGAAAATGAAAAAGGCCGCAAACCGGATGAAGGGCCCCAGGTGGAAGTTACCGTCGAGCCGTTCTGGATGGGCAAATGTGAGGTTACCTGGGACGAATATGAACTCTGGGCCATGGGCCTGGATAAGCAGCGGCGGAAAATTAAAAAGGTCGAGCCGACCGAGCAAGACCGGGTGGCCGACGCTATTACCATCCCCACCAAACCCTATACGGATATGACCTTTGGCATGGGCAAGGAAGGGTACCCGGCTGTCTGTATGACGCAACTAGCGGCCAAGATGTACTGCAAATGGCTGTCGGCCAAAACGGGCCGGTATTATCGTCTGCCCACCGAGGCCGAATGGGAATACGCCTGCCGGGCCGGCACCACGACCGCCTACAGCTTCGGCGATGATGCAGGAAAACTGGCTGACTACGCCTGGTTTGCCGACAATAGCGACGACAAGTATCAGAAAGTCGGCAAAAAGAAACCCAATCCGTGGGGCCTGCACGACATGCACGGCAACGTGGCCGAGTGGGTCCTGGATCGGTATGACCCGGACTTCTACAAAACCCTCGTGGGCAAGAAGCCGGTGCGTCCCTGGAACCCGCCGGACCCGAAACAGGAGTGGGGTCGGGTGGTCCGAGGTGGCTCGTGGAACGACGATGCGGATCGGCTCCGCAGTGCGGCCCGGACGGTTTCCCATAAAGACTGGAAAATGCAGGACCCGCAGATTCCGCAAAGTATCTGGTACTTGACCGACGCCAATTTTGTCGGCTTCCGGGTGATCCGTCCCTTGAAACTGCCCACCCCAGAAGAAGCCCAAAAATACGACCCCGAACCGGAAGTGGTCAAGGAATATCGAGAAGCCCAGGCGAACAAGATGTAAACCGGGGGCAAGATAAGGATCGGACAGGAACGGGCACTGCCCACCGGACGCTGTGCCCAGTAAGGCCGGTCCGTCCAAAGCGAGTTTTGGTAACATGTTAGCTGAATGGAGGGGCACGCTGGTCGTGCCCGATGGTTTCCCCTCACCCGGCTTCGGCTTCGCCTCAGCCGGCCTCTCCCACGAGAGGAAAGGTGAGTTACGGAGCTGACAAGCATGTCCCTCCAAGGGCATCTTCATTCGGCTAGAATGTTACGAGTTTTGTGTCAAGAGCCTCTGTGTATCGTAGTCCCCTTTGCTTGGAGGTTATTGCCATGCAAGAGAGTTCCCGTCGTGAGTTTTTGAAGACCAGTGGGCTGGCGGCGGCTGGGGCCGGCTTGGCCGGTTCGCTCAGCATTGCCCGAAGCGCCCATGCAGCCGGTGCGGAACGCATTCGTGCGGTCTTGATTGGTTGCGGGGGCCGCGGCAATGGGGCCATCCGTGACTGCCTGAATGCGGATCCGGCTGTGGTGGTGGTGGCGGTAGCGGATGCGTTTGAAGATCGGGCCAAAGGGACCGCCGAACGCCTCCGTAAAGAGTTTAAGGATCGGGTCAACCTGCCGGACGACCATGTGTTTACCGGCTTGGAATGCCACAAAGGGGCTTTAGCCGTGGAGTCGGAGTTGGTGGTAACGGCTGCCCCGCCGGGATTCCGGCCCATCCAATATGCCGCCGCCATCCAAGCCGGAAAGCATGTCTTCATGGAAAAACCTTGCTGCGTCGATGCCCCGGGCTTCCGAATGCTCATGGAAGCCAACGAACTGGCCGACCAAAAGGGGCTCAAGGTCGGTGTGGGACTTCAGCGGCACCACCAAGCCAGTTATGTGGAAACCATTAAGCGGATCCATGACGGAGCGATTGGGAAGTTGATGCTCCTGCGGGCCTATTGGAACGGCCACGGCATCTGGAACCGCAAACGGGAACCCAACATGACCGAAATGCAATACCAGGTCCACAACTGGTATCATTTCTGCTGGCTCTCCGGCGACAACATCTGCGAACAGCACGTCCACAACCTGGATATCTGCAACTGGGTCATGCAGGGGGCCCTGGGCGGCGTGAAAAACGCCCATCCCGTGGAAGCCAACGGTATGGGCGCCTGCCTGAAACGTTATCGGGGTGAATGGAAAGGCACCGGTCAAATCTTCGACGAACATTTCGTCGAGTTCACCTATGCCGATGGTACGAAGATGTACAGCCAATGCCGGCAAATCCCCAACACCTTCTCCAACGTCTCGGAACATGCACACGGGACCGAAGGAGAATCCAATTGCAGCGGTTGGATTCGCGGCAAACAGGAATGGCGGTTCTCCGGCAAAGGGGAGAATCCCTATGTCCAGGAGCATCGGGACTTGATCGCCGCCATTCGCTCCGGCGAAAAATATAACG
>Ga0272448_1002496_pt1 | contig 22941 bp, 17 predicted proteins | sample YNPCB0191_FD_202220 | JGI IMG/M metagenome (GOLD analysis project Ga0272448, IMG submission 202220) | Hot spring sediment microbial communities from Yellowstone National Park, WY, United States - YNP-CB-019-1 | ecosystem: Environmental > Aquatic > Thermal springs > Hot (42-90C) > Sediment... | reverse complement strand
CAGGCGATCGATCACCGGGTGGCGGAACTCCTCGATCCAGTCGCAGGCCAGCGACGGGCGGTCGCCGTCGGGCTGGTGGTAGAAGCCGATCGTCGGATCCAAGCCGGCGGCCTCGAGCAAACCCTCCAGTTCGCGAGTGAGCAAGGTGTAACCGAAATTGAGCAAAACATTCAGCGGATCGGTGGCCCCGCGCTTGGCGCGCCCGTCGAAGGGGAACTCGGAGCGGTTCCAGCGGCGGAACAGTTCGAAATAAGATCGCGCCGCCGTGCCTTCCAGCCCGCGCAGCTCCTCGAGGTCCTTCACCTGGTCGAGGCGCTCGAGGCAGCGGACCAGACTCTGATGCGCCTCCCCGAGCGTCTCCGCCAGGTAGTTCTTGGCGTAGGCAGCGGCCACCAGGCGCTGACCGAGAATCTTGCCGTGCACGACGGTGCGACTGAAAGCGAGCACCGCCTCGGGGTTCCGGGACATCTCCCACTGGCGGAGCCGCAGCTTGCCGCCCCGCTCCGAGGGAGGTTGGAGCCGCCCCAGGTAGGCGCCGGAGCGGGTGAAAAAGCTCAGCCAGATGCCCTCATCGAGAAGCTTGCGCACGCACGGCGTGGAGATCTGCACGGCGCCGTAAAGCAGGACGCCCTGGAGCTTGATGGCGGGCACTTCAAGCAGAACCTTGTCCTTCTTCGTCACCAGCAGGCGGCCGCCGGCGCGGCGGACCACCGCGCCGGGCTCGACCACGTGAAGGAAGCGGGGCGCACTGGCCGGCGGCGGCGTGTCGATCGATTGGAGGCGAGCCAGCCCGGCTTTTCCGGCGCCTCGGGACGGCTCTCCGGCGAGCTGGGACAGGGTCGTGCCTGACCAGGTCGGCGTGGGAATTCCGGTCGCATTCATACAGCCCTCCGCAACGATTTCAGATTCGGCTCAGCCGAGCCGGCCAGCAGGCGCCGCAGCCGGACGCTGCGATCCGCCGATTCCGGCGCCGCACCGGTCTTTTGAGACTCGGTGTGCACCGCCGCGGAACGATCGCGCCATTCAAATCTGCGCTGTGGCGTCAAATGCCCCTCGCAAAAGGCCCGCAAGAGGGCGGGCGGCATCGGCGGCGCCACCCAGAGCGCCTTTTTCGGCTGCTTGGGCTTTTCAAACGGCAGCAGGATCGCCTCGCCCTGGATCTCGGCGCCGAGGAAGCGGAAGCCCGGATCGAACGTCACCGTTCGTGTCTTTTCCGGGCTGAGTTCGAGCTCGAGCTCGGCCAGCGCGTTCTCCACCGTGCGGCGGTATTCGGCCAGTTCAAAGGGCGTGCGGGCCAGCACCAGAAAGTCGTCGGCGTAGCGAACGAGCGGCACGCCGGCGGCGCGCAGGCGCCGGTCGAACGCATCCAGGTAGTAGTTGGCGAGTACGGGCGACAGGGGCGAGCCCTGGGGCACGCCGCGGCCCAGCCGGCTGAGCTCGGTCCCGTCCCAGACCGCTGCCCGAATCCACTGCTCGAGCCAGCCGTAGAAGGGGCTCTGCCGGCCCAGCCAGCGGGCCAGCTTGGCGGTGAGCAGGTCGTGATCAATGGAGTCGAAAAACGAACGGATATCGGCGTCGAGCACCCAGTGGAAGCCGGCGGCTCGCCGTTCGGCGAGGGCGCGCAAGGCGTCGGCCACGCCCAGGCCGGGGCGGTAGGCATAGCTGGCCGGATCGAACGCCGGGTTCCACCGCGCGACAGCCACTGGGCGGCGGCGCTTTGAACCACCCGGTCGCGCACGGCGGGCACCAAAAGCAAGCGCCGCGCGCCCGACTTTTTGGGCACCTCGGCGACGCGCAGCGGCAGGGTGCGATAGGAATTCGCCGCCAGACGGTTTTCCAGCTCGCGCAGGAAGGCCTTGGCGCCGCGGGCAAAGCGCGCCACCGAGACGCCGTCCGATCCGGCCATGCCCGCTTTGCTCTGGACACGTTCCCAGGCCGCCGCCAGATCCAGTTCGGCGGCCAGCACGCGGGCCGGCACTTCGGCGAAGGCTTGGCTCGGGCACGCGTCGTTCATGGCTTCAGCCGCAGAATTTCCGATTTGGCGAATTCGACATCCGCTTTGGAGGCCCGATTCATGCGGTCGCAGAATTCGTTGAGGGCGCGCTCCTTGAGCGCATCGAGCACCTCGGCCGAGAGGCGCCCGCGGAAGCTCTCGATCGACTCGAGCTGGCTGAGGAACTGCCGGGTCATCGCCAAGTGCGCCCGGTTCAGGATGGCCAGCCGCGCGGTCTCGCCGGCGCAACGGATCTCGAAGATCGCCGTCTCGGCCGCCTCGACGGCGCGCATCGTGGCGGCCCGGTTGAGCACCTCGTTGGCGATGCGGATGGCGCGCAAATCGTCCTGAAAGATGTCCAGCCGCGCCTGAAGGCTGGCCTGGCGCGCCTGGCTGCGGGCGCGCGCTTCGCTCGACCAGGGCAGGCTGAGCGCGCCGCCAGGCGTCACCCGGTCCGGATCGCTGCGCACGCGCAGCTCGCGGCTGAGCTGTTCCAGCGTCTCAGCCGTGTCACGGTCCACTCCGCCGGCACGCAGGTCTTCCCACAGGCGGGCGGGGGCGGCTTCGACGGGCAAGCCGGCCAGTTTCTTGTGTTCCTCGTCTCGATTGGGTGAATTCATCGTTCCTTCCTCGGAGTAGTCGAGCCTGCCGTCGGAAGCAGGTTCAAGACGAACGCTTCGCACTGCCGCGCCGCACGAGCGCGCTCTTCGGCCGACAGGCCCGGGATGGATTCGCACTGCTCGCGGCAGGTCGCCGCCAGCGCCAGGGCGCGCCGCTCGAGCTCGACCGCAAGGGCGGCGCCGGCCTGCTCGGCTTCCGCCAAGAGCTCAGAGGCGCCGGCGTGGAGGAATTGGCGTAGCTGTTCCGGGGCAGCCAAATTCGATACCGCCGACCCCAGGCGCCGGTCGACTTCGGCCAGCTCCGCCGCCAACCGCTCAAAGGTGTGGCAAAGCGGAGGATCGGCCCGGCCGGCGATCAAGCGCCGGCCGCACTCGCGCGCCCACGGCAGCAGCCCGTCGCCCATGCGCAATTGGAGCGCGATGTCGGCCCGGGCCCGGCGCCAGCGACCGAGCCGCTCGGCCATGCTCAGCGGCGAGCGGAACGCCCAGGCGATCAACAAGACCAGCCCTTCGAGCAGCGCCGGGCTCGCCCAAGAAGCGTTTCGGCCCGGAAGGCTCGCAAAACCCTGCCGGCACATAGAAAGCGACAGCAGACACCCCGCCCAGGCAAGCAGCGGCGCTCGGCGCGAGGCGGCGCAGTGGATCCAGGCCAAATGGAGCGCTCCGCTGGCCACGTGCACCAGCGCCGGGGGCGCCGACGCCCCGCCCTGCGTCCCCCACCAAGCGGCCGCCCCCAGCCCGGACACAAACGTGGCGAACGCGCCAAAAACCACCAGAGGAACGACCAACAACGCCGGCATCGAAGCCCCTCGCAGGAAAAACGCCGCCAGCAAGCCAAAGCTAACGAACGCGCCGGCCCAAACCCCTCCCACCAAGCAGGGCCACCCGGCGCACACCCACCTCCCGCCGGCGCCGGCTCGCATTCTACGCCGCCCGAACGCCGCGCTCCAAGCCGAGCCGCACCTCAAACCCGCGCTTACAGGTTTACTCGCCGAACTCTTGGGACGAATCGCAAATACCCTTTACTGGACCGCTTTGCCGGCTTTGCGCATCATCAACTGAACTTGCATCGCAATGTTGTTCAACTGCGCTCGGGTTACATTCCTGAGGAACAGGTACGACATGAGCAGGATGAACGAAATAACCACGTTGTTGTCTCTGTTGGATTGGAACCAATTCATCAACATGTCGAATAAGCTGATGCGCTCATCGGTGTGATCCAAATCATCTTCTATCTGCATGGCGTAGCGGAACAACAACGCGGTCAGTTTGGCCGCTCCCAACATCTCTTTCTCGTCGAAGGCGACGGCCAACGAACCCTCTTCCGGCGGTTGGGTTACGGGAATCTGCTGGTCGCCGGCCAGCGGCGTGGCAACGATGGCGTGCACAAAATTTCCCAGGATTTCATTCTCCAGCTCGTTGTTGTTCATGATCAGATCGCCGACCACCTCCACGACTTCGTTGCACACGTCGCTGAGATTCAATTGTTCAATGACGATGGCATTCATGGGTTACTGGCGCTCCATCCCTTGACATAAATGGCATAAGATTCGAAAGGCACGGAAAACGAGCTCCGGGCCAGGCAACGACGGCGGCCGCGGACACGCTTTTGGCGCCACCTACAGCGCCCTTTGCAATCTCCCGCGCCCCCTGAGTTATCGTACGGTTCACCGCGACTTCGCCGGGGCCATAGATGATGACCGCCGGGCGGCCGGCCGCCCCCAGGCCCCGGCGGAATCCCGCTCCGGCCACAGGTTGGCGTCCTGAAGGCGCGCCAGCCTGGCGCAAAACTGGTTGTCGAGCCGGCTGAGCCACTCCGGGTAGTCCTCGCCCCAAAGCCGCCGAGCAGCTCCCAGCAGCGCCTCCAGGTTGGATTCCACCCGCGCCGGCTCGAGGGAACTCAACGGAAGCCAGTTGGGCAGCCAAGGCAGGTTCTGCGCCAGCACGATGCGCAACGCCTCCCGGCGCCTGTTGTGGTTATTGCCAAGCATGGTTGCTTCACCCCCCAACCAGGAAACGAGCAGGGCAGCGAGAACCTAACAAATCTGGAGGGCCTCGCGGGTCCGGCGGCCGCGAGGAGAAACCTTAGCCTGACAAATCCCCGAGGATCGCCTGGTTCAGAGCTTCGAAGGGGTTGCGGAAGCTGCCTACTCCCCGGAACGCCAGCACCTGACCCAACGTGCTGCGCAAGCGCGCGGTCAAGTACTCCACCCCGTTTCTACTCCCAACGACCTGTTGCAAGTCGCCCTCAGTGATCTGGGCGGGATAGTGGATGGTCTGGTTGCGGAGGCGGGCGAGAGCGCTATAAAACGAGCCGTTCAGATCGCCCGCAATGGTCCTTGCCACGGTTTCCCTTTCGCCTGCCAGTTGCGCCAGATTCTCGGTGGCGAAGCGGAAAATGGCTCGCTTGGTCTCGTTCAGCAGGAGCCACATCTGGCCTTGCTGTTCGGCCGCGGCCCGCGGACTGCTTTCCAAGAAAGACAACAAGCTCGGGTGGGTGGCCCGGATCTGATCCACGGGAACCTCCCGCTTGTCCTCATAATTTGATAGAGGAGGGCCGATCAAGGCGAAAAAAAAAGCGGTCTTACAGGTCTCCTGAAACAGGCCGGTGCGATAGATGGCGTCGTGATAGCGCTTTTGCCGGACGGCGATTTCAATCTGATAGTAAACGTCCAGCAACCGGGTCAACAGGTTGTCTTCCGGCAGCGTCGCAGGGGCGGCGGAAAGCTTGCGGATCTGCTCAAGGATCGTGCCCGCGCCGGCGAAGTCCAGTTGCAGGCGGGCGATGGCGTATTCCAGCCGGAGCAACAGGACCTGGGGCCAGGGCCCGGTGGCGCTCTCGAATTCCTTCAGCGTGGACAGAGCGCCGGAGTAGTTAAAGTTCTCCACCAACATTTCGGCGCTGCGGCGCACCAAGTCGCGCACGAACGGCTCGAGCGACGCCCTCCGCGCCGTTCCCTCCGAACCGAGCCGCGCGTCGGCGGGCGGTTCAACGTACACAAGCTGACAGGCGGGACCGTACAACCGAATCGCCTGCTGCTGGAGGGCATTGGTCATCTGCTTGATCCCCGCCGAGACGGCCACGAACACCCGAAGCCCCCGGGCCGGAGGCAACTTGGCCGCCAGATGCCGCCCGAATTCCTCGTACATCACGCCGGGCTCATTGGGCGATGCCGTCACCACATGGAACTCCTCATCTACCGAGTTGACTCTAACGGCTAACTGCGCATCGCGCTCCACCAACCGCTTCAGAACGCGGGCTACGTAGTAGGTATCGCTCCCGCGGAATTGGATGTGCACGTGGTCAGCTTGGCGGGTTGATATTAGCTTGAGCTCCAGAGACTCGCCCTCCGCCAGTTGCCCGGCCACGTAGCGCAGAGCCGCCCGCAAGATGGGATAGCTCAACCGGGGTGCGTAGCAGTCAAAGCGCTCCTCCAGACGCTGGCTGAGGGCCAGGACGTTGGCTTCCGCCTTCGGATCACAGCCGATGGCTTCGGCAATGGCAGGGGCTTTGTCGGGAAAGCCGGGACCGCTGCGTAGCGGATGATAGGCGGGGCTTCCTTCCTCTTCCAGTTGAAAATACAGGTCCCGCGTGCCGGTGCATGCAAGCAAGACATTTCGCGTCATTGCCTCACATTGCCCGTCACGGGAGCACGCATTCCCAACTTTACCTTCTTGGCGGGCGTCCTGCAACGATTTGCTCCGCCCACCGGACGACCGATGTGGCAATCTCGAGTGCCTCGGCGTACTGTTCATTGGTGACCTCCTTAGCCACGGACGGGTAACGGGCCTCGACGTCATAGAGTGTCAGAATCCTCGCCCGCCAGACTGCTTCGGGAATCTCCACCTCCGCCGCCGCAAGGGCGGTCAATAGCGTGTGCAGATCGTGGGTATAAGGCTGGCCCGGTTCAACCATTCTCGCGGATCCGCCGGCTCAAGCCGCCCGGACATCGTAAATGACCTTCCCCTCGCGAAGGGCCGGGTATAGGATCAGACAATATTCGTCCCCGTACCTGGCAACCTCTTCCGGCGTAGCCACCGTCACGTCCACGGCAAAATCACGGGGACCGAGCGCGGCGTTGATGCGTTGCGCCATGGTGATGTGGTGGAAGTCGCCGCTCTTTATGACTAATAAATCCAGGTCGCTTCCGGCCCCCGCGCTCCCTCGGGCGGCAGACCCGAACAAGATGATCTTCTCGGGCTGAACCGCATCGACGATCTGTCGGACCAGCTCTGTCAACTTGTCGCCGACCATGACAACCTCACCGGGCCAGTGGTGTCTGGCGCCCATTACACCGCCATCATACACCCTCAAACCCCTGGCCCTCCACTCCAACAACCGACTTCAGAAGCCGGATCGAAACGCCCTACTAACAACACTGAGCGGACAAGCTGAAGGCTATCCCACACGGGCGCGAATGGACTTGCGCCACCAAGTGGAACTTGCTTCCGCTCATTTCTAAGATTTTGCGGCAGCCTGGTAGCGCGCCCCAGCAATTCGGTTCGGCAAAGCACGGCTCTATCGTACGGCGCCGGTCGGCCGCCTGGGTGACTCATGCCGTCTTGGTTGGGGCTGGGTATACCAACCCCCACCGGTGACACAAACGGGAACATGCCCGCATTCCTGGCTACCTACTGAGTCTGGCAAACGACCCATAAGGGGCTCGTCTTTGTTTCCAAACGGGCGCATGCCCGCATTCCTGGCCACAATTACGGCTTTAGGGTCCTAGGTGACGGTGACGATAGTTTCCAAACGGGCGCATGCCCGCATTCCTGGCCACATTATGGAGATCAAATCCGTCCTTAAGGCCAATTCTTAGTTTCCAAACGGGCGCATGCCCGCATTCCTGGCCACAAAAAAAAACATCCCACCAAAATTTCTGGCGGGGATTTTTGTTTCCAAACGGGCGCATGCCCGCATTCCTGGCCACGGTTGTAAAAGATGGCGATAAGGAAAAGCGTAAGAACTTTGTTTCCAAACGGGCGCATGCCCGCATTCCTGGCCACGTTCGTGAAGTTCGGCCGGTAGTAAATCTGGCCTAAGGTTTCCAAACGGGCGCATGCCCGCATTCCTGGCCACTGGAGTTGGTACGCTTGCCGCGCGACCAAGTTCTTGGTTTCCAAACGGGCGCATGCCCGCATTCCTGGCCACCGACATGGATGCCGCCTCCTCGGAATTTGACGATCTAGAGTTTCCAAACGGGCGCATGCCCGCATTCCTGGCCACTCCGGTTGTACGTCAATATCCCTGGCGAGTTTGTGGCTATGTTTCCAAACGGGCGCATGCCCGCATTCCTGGCCACTTTAAAAGAAGAGGAATTATAACGAAAAAGATAGAGCATGTTTCCAAACGGGCGCATGCCCGCATTCCTGGCCACACGCGAGATCCACGCTCTCGACTATGCAATTGTCGAGTTTCCAAACGGGCGCATGCCCGCATTCCTGGCCACAGCACCCTTTGCAAGCTGCTGGGCCTATTTGAGTTATAGCACGGTTTTCCGTAACCTCCCAATCCGGGCTCGGGAAGGCTGTGGAAAACTGGCCTCCCGGCCTGCGGATGCCGCCAATAACCATCCTGTTTTGAAGTAGTTCTGGACTCATCCGTAACCTCTGCCCATTTCGCGCGACTTTCGCGATTCAGACCAACTCTATGAAAACACGGCACTTGGCTCGAAAAACCCGCATTTGGGCGGGATTTTCGGGGTGGGTGTCCGGAGAGGTCATCGCACGGCATTGCTATCTTCCTGGCCGCGCAGCCGCTCGAGCGCCGCGAGGGTGAAGGTGTTTTCGCGGTCGATCGCCAGGCTCTCCTCGAGCGCTTTGATGGCCTTCCGCCGACAATCGCAGGCTTCCATTCCCGTCTTGTACGCCGCTTCCCTTTCCCAAATGGAGGCTAGCAGATTCAGGGCGCGGATGCGCGCTTGGCCGGTGGCCTGCTGGAGAACCGCGTCTAAATGTGCCCGGGCCTTAGCGAAGTCCCGGACGCGGTCATCAGCCAGGATGCGGGCAGCGAGGCTGCGCAGGAAAGGGTGATCGACGGCGGCGACCAGAACATTGGCGAGGGAGGAGAGGTCCTGCGAATAATTAAGGTTACTGTTCTCGGCCCCGTACCAGTAAAGCTTGGCCTCGGCCGCCAGCAAGTAGAGGTGGTAGTTCAGCGTATGGTCCTGTTTCGGGGGTTTTCCTTGCAAGGGATGCGGGCGGTGGTCGGGCAGAACGCTCGCTTGGCCTGTCGCGCGGAACTGTTCGAGGGCGGACTCGAGCCGGGTCACCCAAATCACCTCCGCTTCGCGCTTGTTGGCCAGCTCCTCGAAGATTGTGTCGAAGCAACGCAGCGCCTCTTGGAAGTTCCCTTGCTCGTGGAACAGGCGCGCTTCGACGGTACGGAGGAAGATGTTGTCCGGCGCTTCGGTTAGGCCGCGGCCGACGAGCTTCTCGGCATCCTCGAACATCCCCCGTTCCAGGGCTCGGTTGGCCGCTTGGACCAACGCCGAGGGGGCGACGCGCCGGGAAGGATCTAGGAGGCTGTCGATGTAGCTTCTCCAGTCGTCGCCGCGCAACTGCTCGAGCAGGACGGGGTGCAGGCGCCGCGCGGGCAGCGAGGCTGCTTCTTGTTCGGCCTCCGCCGTCTGGGCGGTCTCGGCCAGCAAATCGGCGCGCAGGCCCCTGCGGAACCAGTTGGAGCCGGTGGATGTCTGGTTCAAAACTTGGAGCGCTTTTTCGGGATTCCCACTCCATTGGTAGAGTTCGGCAAGCTGTTCCCGCAGCGGATCGGCGGCGGCGGGCGAGCCTCTCTGGGCCTCAATCAGCTCTTGGTAGATCCTCTCGGCCAGGTTGAAGTAGAGCGTGCGGCCGCTGTCGCGAAAGCGGGTCTTGAAGATGCGGGCGTTCAAGGCTTCGAGGGCCGGTCCTTCCTGCCCGCGCTCCGTATTCAAGAGCAGGTCGTGGGCCTCCTGGTGCTCACCGATGAAGCTGAGGATCTCAGCCCAGCGGCGGCGCGCGCTGGTTGCCTTTGGATCCTCCCGATTGGCGAACGCGAGCAGTTTGCGCCCGCCGCCATCCTCTTCTCGTGCGGCCAGAAAGACGCAGCGCGCCAGCCGGAGCCTTGGGGGCTGGGTAAAATACCAGGAAGTGTACAGGTTCCGCACCGCGTTGCGGTCCTCGGGCTTCCCAGGATCCAGAGCCCTGAGCACCTGCGAGTACAGTTCCACCAGCTCCGCATGCGGCCGCCGGAGAATGCGCGCGGCAGCCCAGCCCAGATCGCTGCGCATGATCTTGTTGCGGTTCAGAGGGTCAAAAGCTAACAGCCCCGCCGATTCCTCGACGACTTGCTGCACTTGCTCCTCTGTGTAGCGACCGCCCAAAATTCGAACCACTTGCCTGACGAACGGCTTGCGGTGCCAGGCGGTGAACAGGCACACACATTCGAGCACATCGCGGAAGCGGACCTGGCTCAGAAAACTCTCGTAGGCCTGGCGCTCGGCTTCGGCGATCTCTTCGGGAGACGCGAGCGCGCCCAGCACGATTGCGTAAGGTTGCGGCCAGTGCAAGGTCAAGTCCTCGTTTTCCGTAAGGAGAAGCACCCGCCAGCGGCGCTCGATGAGCCACGAGCGGGCAGCGTCAAAGTCGGCAAAGCGTTCCGGCTTGGGGATGACGGCCAGCCAGGGGGGATTCGGGTGGGAACTCACCCAACGCTCAAGCAGTGGCAGCAGGCACTCCTCCTCTTCGAGTGCGGTAAAGATGCTGCGCCCGGGATACTGGTTCAGGAGAGCGACCGCGAGGCCGGGATAGAACTCATCGTGCCGCGGAGGGCACAACGCGGCGATCAGGCTGGCGCCTGGCGGGTTGTGAACCTGCACCGCGTCAAACAAGGCCTCCTCCCAGTCGGTGCGAATGCCGAGAGCCTTTTTGACCTGATCGAGCCCAGAAGGCTGCTCCTTTCGAGCCACGGCGCCGTGAACCGCTGTAATCGCCTCCATCGTCGGCCGGTCCGCGAAGTCGATTCCGCAGTCTTTCAAGTACTTCTTGAAGCATTCTCTGAGGCGGTGCTTCCACACATCGCTGTTGCTGATCCCAATCGCGCGAAGGTCTTCGGAGACCTCCGGCTCGTTTTGGGCGAGCAAGGGAAAGTCCTGGCGGCCCAGGAGCCGGACACAGAAGCGCCAGAAAGGCCAGGGTGAATCGATTGCGGCGTTGCGGAGCGGGCGTGAGGCTAATTCCCACAACGCGCGGCGGGTCTGCGTTCGCTGGGGAGACTTGCTTCTATGAACCCTCTGCTGGAGGAAAGTGCAAAGGGTGGTGTCGAGAGATTGCTTCACGCATTGCGGAGCGCTCCGCCAGAGTTCAGGCTGCACCGGAATGGCCGGCACATCGGGCTCTTCCTCCACTCCCAGGACAGTGTGCAGTTGCTGGTCGGCATCGCGCACACGAGACCATAGCTCTTGCGGCCGGACCTCCTTCCTCTCAGCGGACTCTTCCAGGCTGGTGTGGAGCTTGGCGCGTTTCGCCTCCTCCCAAATCCTGTGCACGAGATCGCGCAAGACCAGGTCGCTGGTCAGGTATGCCGCCAAGTCCTTCGCGTGTTTGAAATCATGGCCTGAATCAAAGACGTGCTGTCCGCGGTGGCGCAGGCGCACCAGCCGTTCAAACAGCTCCTGAACGAAGCCGTGGAACGCACTGTCGGCGTCGCTTCGTCCAAGCTTCGCTTGGAAGCGATTGCGGAGCTGCGTGGAATTTTCCAAGAGGATCCAGATCTCATCCCGCGCTTGCTTCCGGTTGAGCTTTAGGTCATCAAGCAGCTTGCCCACCCGCAGGGCGGGGTCGGGCAAGGGTCTTTGCTGCCACCAGGCTCTCTTCTCCAGGTTCTGGATACAAATGTCAAGATCGTTCGGCATATTGGGGTGCTCCCGTCTTACTCAACAGGTGTGACGAGTTCTCCACCAGGCGGCGGAGCTCCTCGAAGCTCAGGCGCGAGCCGGCACGGGGCGAGCCGATGATGGTGCCGTGGGCCGGGCCGCCCCATCCGGGGTCGCGCGCATTCAGAACAGGCAGCAGGCGGTCCACCCGGACTTGGTTGCCGCAGATGGTGTACTTGGGAACGGGCGGATAGCCGAAGTGGGGCGAGAAGACGACGGCCACGTCGGCGCCGTGGCGATATAGCAACGAGGGCGCGCCGATGGCGTTCGTTTCCGCGAAGGCGATGGTGAGGCCGTTGGATTGCCAGAGCGCGAAACCGATGTCCGGCATCTCGGCCAGGCGGCGCTGCTTCTCTTCGAAATAAGGTTGCCACTCGGGCAGCCAGGGGAGGGGGCCGAAGGGGTCCAAGCCATCCGCGGCGATACGGCGCAGCGCCTCGACGCCAGCCAGAAACTGCCGGACCGGGTCGCGCGCATGAACGAAGCGGATGCCGGAGATGAGGTGCGAGGCGTTGGGGAAGTAAGAAGCCGCGAAAGGTCTGGCCGTATCGACCATCTCATTCAGCTCGACCAGACGCTCGAATTCGGGCGGGCGGCCCGCGGCCAAGAAGGCCTGAGTGGCGGCGGGGGGCAAAGGCAGAGCGGTGTCGTGGTGGTCGAAATTGCGCAGCTCGACCTGCCCGCTGCCACCCGCTTCCAGGCACAGCGTTTGCGGATCGCGGAGTTGTTCCGGCGTGGCGCCGCCGGGTTGCCACACCACCAGATCGCCATCGGCGACGCCAGCCAGCGCGCCTGCCAGGCACGTATCCAGATCCGCCTTGGAGAAGACGACTAACATTCCTTCATCCTCCCGTAGCCCTTGGCCGTTTGCGACCCAAATCCTTTGTGCAGACCCGTGGAGACGACAAGCTGGCGCAGCAGAGCGCCCGGGGAGCTGAGGTCCGTGATGCCCCACTTAGTCAGCCTCCCCCGAACATCCTCGGAGATCGCCTGCTTTTGCCAGGCCGCCGGCGCCAGGAAGTGGAATCGGAACTGGGTGCCCTTGCCGACGGTCAGGAACGGAATAGGCGTGGGGTTTTCGAAACCGCTGGGAGGTTTGCCGTCCTGATACCAGCTCTGGTGATGGACGGTCGTGATGTCGACTTCCAAGCTTAGTCGGGTGGGCAGGACATCGAAGAAGACCACCGCGCCGGGCTCACCCTCGCCGGATTTGCCGTAGCCCTCGGTGGAAGAACCGAAGAGCCACAGAAGCCCCGCCTCTCGCAGCGTCTGTTCTTCTGTCTTCGTATCCAGGTTGAATCTATCGGCGAGCATCTCGGCCAGCCAGGAGGCCAGCGTCCCCTTGACGGATGAAGCGGGCAGGATGGGGACGCCGTAGGGCCGCAGCAGCGTGAGGCCGTTCTCGAGTAGCGTGGGCTGGCTCATGCCGCAGGTCAGGCGGCTGGTGGTCTGCATGTTGATGGCGTACTGGGCAATGCCGGCGCGAACGCAGGCGGCCACCATCTTTTCGTGCCGCTCGACCAGGCGCTCCAGTTCACCTTGGTAATTCAGCGCAGCGAGGCTCTGATAGAGAGCGCGCTTGTTGTCCCCAGGCTCCTCTGGTAATAGGCAGTAGAGCCTTAATCCAAGGTTCTTGACGAAGGCGGCATCCCCGAGAACATCCCCCGTTTTTGACGGAACCACAAGAGACATCATTCCTCCTTTGGAGCCTACGTTGACTTGGGTGGGGTTCGCGCTTCCGCGAACCGCTTCAGCCAAATGCTGAATTCGACGGCCTCGCGTTCGGCCACCCACCAGACCTTCGACTCATGAGCAAGGAGCCGTTGGAGCAGCTTCTCCTCTTCCTTGGCATTGGGCGGCGGATCAGACTTCCAAGGCACTGCGTTCTCCTTGAAGAGCCACTCGGTGATGTGGTTGAGCAGCTCGCGGTGTCCCTCGTCTTCCTTCTTGGCCATCAGGAAGGCAACGGCCTGGCCAATGCCCATTGATTGGACCATGGCGGGAAAGTTGCGGACGATCGAGCGGTACTTTTCCGAGGGCGGCGTTTTGACTTTCTGCTCGGCCAGTTGGGCCCGTTTTTGATCCAGGGAGTCAAACGGCATGTTCCACCTCCTCACAATTTCTTCAGGCGCAGGATGCCGCGCCCGAGGTTCTGGTCGCCACCAAGCTGCACGACAGGATTCCGATCGATGCCGACCTTGTCCAGGAAGTCCTTCAGTTTCCCCGCATCCTCTTTGCGGCTTTCGGAAAGAACCGAATAGAGTAGGGTGTCGACCGGCAGGTTTTCTTCGGTCCACGGACCGCTGGCGGCCGCGCGGCCATTTTCGATCTTGACACGCGTGCGTACGTCGGTCTTGCGCTCGGCGTAGTGAGTGAAGGCCTCTTCGTGGATCAGGACGAAATGCGATTTCACGCGTGCGGGCCAAGGGTCCGGCAGCGGGACGGCGTACTTGCAGAACCAGTCGGCCAGCTTCTCGGCGGAGCTCCCCTGCGGGATGCTGAAGCGGTCGGATTCCAGGACCACGGAGTCCTTGAGTTTTACGTCACACTGAGCGGCCACCCAGGCTTCGCCAACCCCTGGGCCCGTCTGAGCCGTGGCAAGGACGTCGTGCAGCTCCTTGATCTTGTCCGCGGCGTCCGGCATCTTGGATTCGAAGATCTTGAGCCGGCGGACCAGGTACTGGAGGGCCTCCAGGCAGGTGACCCACGCCGTGAGGCCCACGGCCGAGGCGACCGGGAAGAGGGCGACTTCGGCGTCTGGCGTTGAGAAACGCCCGGGGTGCGGGGTCTCGCCTGCCTCGCTGCCGAACAGGTCGCTGGCGTCCTGTTCATTCTCGAGCATGCGTTTCAGGCCGCCCCGCAGCGTGCTGTCGTTGATGATAGGCCAGCGGGTTTGCACGGAGCGCTGGATGGGCAGGTCGAGCGCGGCTTCCGCCCCCCCAGCGCCGGCATGAACGGGGGATTCTGCAATCAGAAACAAAGCAGCCGCTTGGGGCGCACCGCCGCCGGCCGCCGCGAGCTCGTTCGGTTTGTCAGGCATAGTTCCAATCTCCTATCACGGTGATTCCAAATCCCATTCGTCCAAAGAACGAAAGTGTGTTGTCTTTCCTTACTAATATGGTGTTGAGCCAAAAATCTTCAAAGAACTTGTCGAGCGCTTTAGCGGGCTGGCGGCCGTCCGGGTAAAGTTCCAGGAAATAGACGGCGCCGGCCGGCAGGAAGCGGTAGAGGGGCTTGGGCGCCCCGGCGCCGGGCCTGTCGGCCTTCCCGCCCTCGTCCTTCGGATATTCGGCCTTGGCGTCCCAGAAGCCGGCGGGACGGGCTTTGTCCACCAGCGCCGCCACCAGCTTCAGCTTGTAACCGCTGCTGTGGGGCGGCCGACAGGCCTTGTGCGGCCACAGCCAGCACGGCCGCCAGGCCGGTGTGTCCGGGCGGTTCAGAAGCCATTCCCGGTTGGCGGAGAACACGGTGGGGGTGAGGAAGCAGAGCTTCACGAGGAAAGGCGGGGCGTTCTGCTTCAGAACGTTGCCTTTCACGGCGTTCATCAGTTTGTCGTCAAAGCCTCCGTCCCACCCCGGCTCGAACTGGATGCCCGCCAGCCGGCCCTCCCCTCCCAGGCGCACAGTGCTTTCCAGCGGGAGCTTGGACGTCTCGATCGGTGAGTCGAACTCCAGCCCGAGCCGGAAAACGACGCCACCGTCTTTGCGGTCGAGGAAAGCGACCTGCTCGCTGTAAAGACGGCCGGGTGCGGCCAAGCGCGGCTCCCTCCGGGACTCCGCCGTCAGGGAGGTGGGGAGGCTGCCGAGTTGCACGCCCACCCGCATCTGATTCTTGACAACAGCCTCTTCCTTCAGCGGCTTGCCCGGAAGGCGTGCGCCGCGGAGGTAGGCGCCCCATTGCGCGCCGGTCATGAGGCGGTGTTCCAGGGACTCGGCGGCGAAGCTCTCAGCGGGAACGAACAGGGCCGGGGAGGCGAGGCCTTTCATCGCCACGATCCCTGGGTCTCTCACGGGGAGGACGCGGGTCCACAATGGGTCTCTCCTGCTCTCCTGCGGGCCCTCGATCTTCTCCATTCTGAGATCGAGCGGAGAAGGGAAGTAGTCAACCTGCCCGCGGGCGAGTCCGAATAAGTAAGCGCGCTGGGGCGGCCCAAAGCAGGGCCGCGCCGCGGCGCAGGCTGCCCCCCAGAACGCGGCAGGTATGGGCGGAAACGGGATGTTGGTGGCCGTCGTATCGTCACCGGCCTGAAACGGCCGGGCGTCGCGGAAGGTGAATCCGGCGACGGGGTTGAGGTCGGCTCGAAGGCGTGAGATCGAGTGTGGCATTATCTTCCCTCCCTGGTCAGAAATCGCAAGGTGGACAGCAAGTTGTGCATGACGGGGAACGGATCGGGCGGCGGCTCACCGGTTGGGGGCCTCCTGGAGAGCTCCCCGTGCCACTCGACAAGCAGGTCGTACAGCTCGCCTACCTTCTCCTGCATCTTTCTGCATTCCTTCGCCCGCTCTTGTTTGGACAGGTCCGGGTTGGCAGTGAAGTGCCTGCCGGCGGCATACAGCAGCATCTCCCGGCGGGCGTTGTGGAGTTGGTTCGACAGGCCGTTCCAGGAGGAAAGACCGTCCTTCAACCGATCGAGCTGCTCGACGATGCGCCCTGAGAGGCCGTGGCGGTCCGTCGCCACCAGTTCGGCCATGGCGTTGTGAATGGCTATCAGCATCTCCAACGGTTCCCGACTGCCCCAACGCATGGGCAATCCGGTGGGGTCTCCTCCGCCGGTGGTGCGGCGGATGGCGAACGCCTGGCGGCCGTACTTCTCTTTGGCCACCTTCTTCAGCAGATTCTCGGATTCCTTGATGGAGACCGACAGCGGATCATTGTGCCGGGCCAGCACGCAGCTTGCGCTGATGGTGAGCAAGGGAGCAACCTTTTCCGTCTCGGCCCGGAAGGTTATTTCGATGTCCTGGAGAGCGGCGAGCACCCGCTCCCGCGGGACAAACGCCAGCAAGTCATCACCGCCGGCGTAAACCAGCTTGCCGGGCATCTCGAGCTCGATGCTCCCGCGGATCTTCTCGGCAAAACGCGCCAGCGCCGCGCTGAGATCCGCGTGCCAGGCCGGGGTGAAGCTCTCCGGGTCCATGCGGCCCGAAACCCACTCCCCCATGTGATCGCCGTCGGCGCGGATCAGGCAGCAGTAATTGGACGGCTGGAATTCATGTCCGCATTTGGCGAGATCTTCCCTTAAGATTGCCGCGAGGTTTACGGGGAAGCGCCGCCGGGCTTGCTCTTCCGTCAAACCGTACTCCCGCGCCAGTGATTGCGCGTTGTAGTGGTCCGGATAAAACCAGTCGCCGTCGATCTTGGCGAACTCACGCAAATGGCCATTCGGAAGGTCTTCGAAGTAAGGAAGCATCGGTCCCTCAACAGGAACGGAGGGCGTGGTTGCCGCCGCCTTCTTGAGAGCGTCCAGGAACTTCTCTATGGGCGTTAAAAGAGCCGTTTTCTTTCGGGCCTCCCCAACCAAGTCCGCCACCGCCTGTGCGGCGGATAGGGTGCTGGTGGATGGAAACTGAATCACTTCACCTCCGAACAACGTGTCGCGGAAGTAGTAGAAGGGCGCCAGGCGGCGGACCAGGCAGACTGCGCACAACCGCTCGTTGCCTCGAAATCGGTGTGGAAATGCCTGGTGAACGCCATTCCAATAAGCTGTCAAGCGCCCGTGGCGGGGCTGAAGGTAGCGGCCGCGATCTTTGTTCCTCAGACGCTCCTTGATTTCATAATCGGCGAGCGCCGCACGGGCGCCGCAAAGGCTGCACCGATCACCTTCCTGCCCGATCTGGGTGAAGTCGCGCAGCATCTTTCGGGAACCCAAAACCCTGGAGCCAGCCTCGATCAGTGCGCCGTAACGGGTCAAGGGGAGCGGCGCGCTGCCCAGAATCGGGCGGAGGCGCTCGGCGAACGCCTCTTCTGTAGGAACTTCCAGCACTGACCAGTAAAGCTCGAAGACGCTGTCGAAGCGGGTCTGATAGCTCCATTGCTCCGCGGCGAATTTCGAGGAGAGCAAGTCGTGCTTGTTCAGCTCTCTCTCACAGTTTTCGAGGATTTCCTTCCAGGCTTCCTTGACCCCATCCTCGGCAGCGCGGGCTAGTGTCGCGGCTTTGTCTTTGCCGCCCGGCGCGGCGACCAGGACCGAGTTCGGGAAGTTGGCCACGCGCAGGTCGCCACGGACGGGAATGCCCGCCCTTCCCTGAACAAGCGGCTGGCAGGAAACATCGGGCATGAGCACCCAGGCGAACATGTCGGAAGGATTCCGCCCGGCGGCGGCGCCGATCGCTTCCAGGAGCGCCCACGTGCCCCGGAACGTCAGATACGAAACCAGGTAGCTGCCGTTCCACACGTCGCGGGTGGTGCGCGCCGCGGCCAGGAACTCCTGCACCCCCGCGATGGTGAAAGAGATCAGCGACAGGGGCTTCGAATCGGGCCAGTTCAGGCGCTGTCGCAACTGGGCCAGAGAGGTGTCTTGGTTATCAACGGCTGACATGGTTACTTCCTCCCTTTCCCGAAGACAATATAACCGTGGCAGGCGTCAAAGAAGGCGTCGAGATCCTGCCAATCCTCGGGTCTTTGGACGCTGCGTCCGTTGGCTTCGATTGGGCAGTTCCCTTCCGGTAGAAAGCGGCTCTTAAAGAGGAGCACTGTCACCCGGTAATTTTGGTTCGCCCCGGAGATCCGGAATGAAATCGGCGACGGGCGCCGGATGGGCTTGTCGTCCAGCTTGGGTTCCACCATCATGCCGTCCCAGGTCGGATAGGCAACAGGGAGCCCGAAGTGGATGTTTTTGAGATTGTAAGGAGAGCAGCCCCAACCCTGCCGGGCTTTTCTCGCTTCATCGTGGTCCCTGCCCTGGTAGAAGGCGTAAAGCCACTTCTCAGTTTGCGTTTTTTTGTCAAAGCCCCATGTGCCTGAGAGGCGCCAGTCGGGCCACCGCTGGCGCCAACCGTAGCCGCTCTCACCCAAGTGCAGAGTGGGCGGATTCATCGGGTTCGCGAGCTGAACGGCCTGCTTCTTCTTGGGATCGACTCTTTCATCCTCCAGCTTCTTGCATTCGTTATCTTGGACGAGTCTTTGATCGAAACCCCAACGGCCCGCATCGATCCGCAGTTGGTTGCGGACAGCGACCAGAGCATCCCCCCAGCTCTTGAAAGGCTCTCCCGAGGGTGCATTGCAGATCTGGATACGGCACCAGTCCGGGTGGAGAACGTCGAACTCAGGTTCGGTGGACATCTTGCCCTCATATCGCTTCATGCGTTCAGCCAGCCACTTGAAGTAATCAACCTGCCTTGGCCGGTTGGTCCACTCGATACAACCCCAACCCCGCCGGTGCCGGGCCCCGAGCCCGCCGCAGTGCACCCAGGTGTCGATCACGTCTACCAGGGTGTCGAAATCGGATTGAGCTGCGGTTATCGCGATGGTGAATTCGCACCCGGGCTTGACGGCCCAACGGCGATTCTGTATCACAACGCCCCTTTGTTTCTGTTCTTGAAGCCCATACCCGAGGTACCTGCCGTACCGCGACTTATGCGGCTCTTGCTCTGTGTAGTCGGAGTGGTTGAAATTGTCGACCCTGACGAGCCGGGCACGAATGCCGGCGGCCGTGGGGTGTTTGCCGCGCACGCCGCCAAACAGTCTCTGTTCCTGCTTTTCCAGCTCCTCTAGGCCCTTCGCGTCGGTTCCCAACTCAGCGCCCTTCAAAGCCCGGAACCAGTAGCGCCACATGGCCAAGACAGGTCTTAGCCGGATTTGGGTGTCCCGCTTGGCCTGGATCTCGTCGGCGCGCGGGTCCACGCCTCCCAGGTACAGCGGGGTTACAACCTTGAAACGGAATTCCTTGATGTCGAGCATTTCCAGCCCTCCTGCTGGTGAACGAACTTTGCCGCCAGAACCTTACGAACCCCCCGCCGGCCGCACTTTTGCCGCCCGGGCGCTCATACGAAACAAATATACAGAAAGCGCGCGCTGGAGGGCGGGCTGTTTGCAGCCCCATCTGATCTTCTGGTTGGCCGGCGGCTTTGGCAGTCGCCCCGCTTGGTGGAAGCTGATAAGCGCCGCTCACCCTTCCGGCTAGTCCAGCGGTGTTGCCACCACCAGCGGCGATGAGTCTGAGAGCCGCGCGGAAGATGACAGATTCTCGCGACTGAACCAGGGACCCGAGTTCGCGGGCGTGTTCCCCCAAGAAAGGCTTACCGGTCCACTCCAGGTGTATGCGTGAGGGAGCAGGGGACTTCGCGGCGAGCTATACGGCCGGTTTTCCCGGGTCGCTTACGGCCAGCATAACTTTTCCGAGCCGTGTTAAAGCGAAGGCGTTCATCTCCATGTCCCCAAGAAGCCTCGTCTAACCTTGAAGACGTATTCCCGGCGCCTCGCAGAGCTTGCGCGCGGGCGCCATTGTACTCGCGGGCAGATCGCTCGAAAGAACACCCTGTCTTATGCTTGGGCACGGGTCGTCTGGTCTCCCTCCTGGAGTTTTACGCTGGCGAAGTGAGCGGGGCGTAACGCCGTCTTCGCGCATTCCCCGCCTGCGAAGGCGCTCATCGAAATGCAGAGCTCATCCGCCTATCGAGGGCGAGCAAACGCCCACACCGGTCTCAGCAATCCGGTCTGGGAAGGGCTAGATGACCAACCGCGGCGCGGCCGGAAAGCCCCCTTACTGGCGGAAAAGATGCGGCAAGGAATGACTGAGGTGATGCAATCGCCAACGCCGCGAAAACGCTGGAAACTGCGCGGCACTGTACCGGACGTAGGCGCCTCGCCTCGTTTGGTGCATCGGATCTGGAAGACAATGGCCTAAAACCGTACCTCACGCGAACCCTCAAGTGCTCTGCCGATCTGGCCTTCGAGCAGAACTTCTGGGATGTGATTGGGCTGTACTTGAATCCGCCGGCCATGTTCTCAATGCTGGGCTGTGACAAACAAAGTCAGTGCTAGGCGGTGAGGCCGACACACCCAGGGCTGCCGTTAGCGATTGGTCATGTTCGCACCTGCACACCTCATCACCGGCAGCACGGTGCCATTACCCTATTCGCTGGGCTACGCCGCTTAAGGTGCAAGATCTTGGCGCGCACCGAACGGCGCAAGATCCAATCACTTAGCCCGAAGTTCTACCTTGCCTGAGACAGTATCTGACTGAGGGTGCAAGGGAAGAGACAGGCTTGGCGTTCCGGTTTCTGGCTACAAGCCGAGAAGCTGGAAGGCGCGCGATTGGAGTGGAGTCAGCTGGGTGAGTTGACTGAACGATGGAGAGTCCGGCGCGGAGGCGATCCGGCAGGTGTTGCGGCAGCGGGTGGAGAGTTCCCGCAGCAGAGTTTCGAAGCTGTGGACGGGGAAGCCGTCGGCGGTGACGCGGTCGGTCTTCTTGGCCAGCGCCGCTGCAGAGCACTCAGCGGGCGCGACCGGATCGCGGCGCCAGCGCTGGCGGATCAGTTCCTCGTCCTGGAATAGCAGCGGGGCGAGGTCCTTGCGCATGTGCCACTCTACGTAGAAGGCCAGCATGCACAGCAGCACGTGCGCCCGCACGAGATCCTCGGTGCGGTGATGGATGGGGCGAATCCGCAGATCGATTCCCTTCAGGCTGCGAAAGGCTCGCTCCACCTGAGCCAGGCTTTTGTAGCGGCGCACCGCGTCCGGGGCTGAGCAGCGGCTCTTGGGCTCGCTGGTGCGCACCACGTAGACGCCGTCCAGTTGGCTTTCGCGCCGCATCGACTCCTCCCGCCGGCTCCAGGAGAAGACGCCGTCGGCGATGGTGAGCGCGAAGTGCTTGGCCACCTTGAAGCGATTCAGCACCTTGCCGGCCTTGAGCGCGATCTCGGTTTGCTTGAGCGGAGTGCGAGTGCGGCGCTGGACCTCGGCAGCGATCTTGGCCAACTCCTTCTCGGTGGCCTCGATCCACTCGGCGCGCTTGCGCTTGCGCTCGTCGGCCAGCAGCGGATTGAAGCAGGCCACCAGGCGCTCGCCGGGATAGTCGGGGGAACTGATCTCGGCCAGGTTGATCTTGTCGAACAGCGACAGTTGCAGGCTTCCGCCCTCGACCAGTTCGCGGATGGCCGGACCGCGCAGCGCCGAGATCCAGCCCAGCCCGGGATGCTGCTTCAACGCCCCGATCTGGGCGCCGGTGAACAGGCCGTAGACGATGACCGGCAACCCTTGCTTGCCATCGCGGTTGTGACCGTGCCGGACCAGCGGGCAAGTGTGGCCTTCGTAGGAACTGCTGCTGACATCGTAGAGCACCAGCGAGCCGTTACGCAGGTGGCGCTGGGCGAGTTTCTTCTCGATGTGCGGCTGGCGTTCGAGCAGCCAGTCCATGGCCTTATACAGATCGTCCTCGGTGGCGTCGGAGACTTGGAGTTCCTCGGCCAGGGTGGTGGTGTGCCAGAGCCGGGTGGTGGCGAGCTTGGAGCAGGGGTGGAGAAGGCGTTCGGCGATCATGGCCAGGACGAGGTCGCGCTGGCGCGCGGGCTTGGAGGCGAGCAGCGAATCCAGGCCGAGGCGGCGCATGACGCCGAGCACGGCCTCCACGTGGCCGTGCGGCAGGTTGCGCTCGACGACAAAGGCGTCGGAGGCGGCTACGAACTTCTCGCCGGTCAGGGAGCGGCGGATGATGTCGATCAGTTCCGGCGGCAGGTGGGAGATGTTGCCGAGGGTTTCGTGGCGGACCTGGGAGCCGACGCGGAAGGAGCGGCGGAGCAGGTGGGTTTGGTAGAGCTTGCCTTTGTAGATGCGGGAGGTGGTGGCCACATGAACCGGGCCGTTCCTGGACGCCATGTCCAACTGTAAGGCATCAGAGGGGCGAATGCAAGAGGAAAAGCGTCATATTTAGTGGCTACAAACGGAAAGCCGAAAACGGTCCATCGGCTTGAACTGGAGGGGGTTGAGTCAATTCACGTGGTGGAACTTCGGGCTAGTGAAGAGCGCCCTGGTTCCAGTGGTCGAAGATCGGCTCGCCGAGGCAAGGCGATTGGCGAATGGCGAGTGGCGAACGCAGGAGGAACAACAGCGTGTCCATTCAGTCCTATCAAGATTTGGAAGTCTGGCAGCGGGGCATGGAGCTGGCCGAACGGCTCTGCCAGGACTTTCCCCAGAATCTGAGGCCTGCGCCAGATAAGCCCTGCTGGATCAGCGAGTTGTCGGGATCCGGAAGTGGGAGGGAACGGAATCCGTGGTAGAAGGGTTTTTACGAGAAAATCCAAGCCGCCAAGGAGCCGTCCCCCATGCAGGATAGCAAAGTCCGGTCCCGCTTGAAAGCGCAGTTGACGAAGTTCTCCGCGCAACTGTGCGAGGGCCTGTCGAAGCCGCTCAGCCGGTTCGTGTCCCAGATGCTGTTCGGCATCCAGTCGAGCCAGGATGTGAAGCTCAGTAACATCGG
>Ga0272448_1002495_pt1 | contig 22948 bp, 22 predicted proteins | sample YNPCB0191_FD_202220 | JGI IMG/M metagenome (GOLD analysis project Ga0272448, IMG submission 202220) | Hot spring sediment microbial communities from Yellowstone National Park, WY, United States - YNP-CB-019-1 | ecosystem: Environmental > Aquatic > Thermal springs > Hot (42-90C) > Sediment... | reverse complement strand
ACAGAATGCTCAAACTGGTTAAATGTTTCTAATTATTCACGTATTTCAATAGTAGCAGTTGCTGATAATTATTTTCAATGGTTTGGTAATACTCCTATTCCTAATGGAGGATTTATGCTTTGTTGTTATATCCCTTAGTTAAATAGATAAATTTAAAAGTAAAAATTAAAAGAAGGAGGAAGATTATGGAAATAAAAATTAGTTTAAAGGAATATCCAGTTGAGGCTGTATATTTAGCTATTACAACGCTATCCGATAGAATAAATGCCAGAATTTTAAAACAAGATGAAAAAAGTGTTGTTTTAGAAATGAAATCAAAGGTAAACTACAAAGAAATTCAAGAAAATTTAAAGGAAGTGTTTACTAATGAATTAATTCATCATACCTTAAGATATAGAATTAGTGAAAATAACAAAGACCTAAGAGAAAAAATTGTTACAGCAGCTTTGTATTCGGCTCAAAGCAAAAGCGATGATAAATTATCTCAAAAAAATACAGCTATAGATGAAGAGTTGGAAAAAGAAATTGACGAACTTATCAAAGAAGCGGAAAAGGAAAGTTATAGAAAAGACCCCAAGAAAATAAATATACCTTGGGAAGAAAAAAAACAAAAAAAGAGGGGGAAGAAAAATGATTGAAACTAATGAGTTTAATAAACTTAGAAAAATCTCTCTTAATTCAGAAAAACTAGGTTTTTTTAGATATAAAAAGTTAGGTAATAATTATTTACTAACAAATGAAATAGGAGAATATGAAATATTAAATTTTAAAGAATTCGCAAATTTAATAGAGGGAAAAATTAGTAAAAAATCTGATTTATACAAAAATCTTGCATCTAAGGGTTTTTTGAAAGATGAAATAAATATAGAAGAATTATCTTCCAAATGGCTCCAAAAAAATTCATGTATATTTCAGGGACCAACATTGTTTATCATTGTAGTAACGAGGAGATGTAATTATTCTTGTGTCTACTGTCAGACTTCCTCTCTTATTAAAAATGATGAGATAATTGAAAATTTAGATATGACATTAAAAACAGCGCAAAAAGTATTGGATTTGATTTTTTCATCTCCTTCAAAGAAGTTTACTATTGAATTTCAAGGAGGAGAACCATTATTAAACTGGAAAATAATAGAGTATATTGTAAATGAAGCTAAGGAAAGGGGTAAAAAGTTTGATAAAGATGTAAATTTTAGTTTAGTTACAAATCTTTCTATGATGAATAATAAATATCTTAACTTTTTAACAAAAAATGATGTAGGTATATGTACATCCTTAGATGGGCCAAAGGATCTCCAGAACAAGAATAGACCTTATCCAAGGGGAGATTCATATAAAGAAGCAATAAAATGGTGGAAAAAGATAAAGAACAGTAAGAATAACTTAAATGGTCCCGATGCTTTGCTTACAGTAACAAGAGAATCATTAAGCTACTCTAAAAAAATAATTGATGAATATGTGAAATTAAAAGCCAGAGCAACATATATTAGATTCTTAAGCCCTTTCGGAAGGTCAAAAAACAATCAATCATTGCAATATACTCCAAAGGAATTTTTGGATTTTTATAAAAAAGCGTTAGATTATATTATAGAACTCAACCTGAAAGGAAAAAGTTCAATTGTAGAATATAATGCAAAGTTATTTTTAACAAAGATTTTACAACAGAGAGATCCTAATTTTATGGATTTAAGATCGCCTTGTGGGGCATCAATAGGTCAAATGGCTTTTAATTATAATGGGAAGGTGTATACTTGTGATGAGGGTAGAATGTTAGCCGCAGAGGGAGTAGATGATTTTTGTATAGGTAATGTAAATACTAATACATACAATGAGTTGATTAATTCGCCTATAACAAAATGTGTTGTCACCTCTTCACTTACAGATATTCAAAACCAATGTTCTATGTGCGCTTATAAACCTTATTGTGGTATATGTCCTGTATTTAATTTTGTAGAAAATAATGATTTATATATGCATAAACCAAATTTTAGATGTGAAGTCTTTATGGGCATATTGGACATCTTATTTGAATACCTACAAAAACCTGAAATAAAGAATTTATTTGAAAAATGGGTGATGGAATAAATAGGAGGTAGAGTGAGGAAAAATCTAAATAAAAAAATAAAATGTAACATACAAAAGTTCCTCACAAGTGAGGAAGGAAAGATAGTAGATGTAGATGTTATAAAAACAGCAATTATGTTGGGATTATTAATATCAATATTACCTGAAAAAGCTATAGCAGAACACAGTAGCTACATCAATAATAGTCCAAGAATAGGGGAACATTCGAGTCATGGAAGTCATGGGAGTCATGGAAGCCATGGAAGCCATGGAAGCCATGGAAGCCATGGCCAATGGTAAAATACTAAATGAATGGATACAGCAAATATAATATTAACAAGAGATTGTAACGAGAGATGTAATTTTTGCTTCGTTTCTAAAAAAGGTAGTATAAATCCAGATTTATTTAATAAAGTGCTGAATTTTTTGCTATATCAAAAAAAATATATAAATAAAATAAAATTTTGTGGAGGTGAACCACTATTAGCATTTAAAAAAATAACAAATATAATTGAGCATCTACTAAAAATTAAAAAAGAAAATTTTTATGTTGAAATACAAACAAATGGAGTATTATTGACGGATGAAAAGATAAATTATTTTAAAAAATATCCTTTCATTCAAATTAATATAAATTCTTCAGTAACATTAAGAAAAAATTTTATTTTTCTTCCAAATATAGTGTGGGCATTACCTATCTCTTATATAAATCCAGAAAACTCGCTAAAAATATTAAATAAAATATTAAATGTCTACAAAAAAACAAGAAAAGTTCCAAGAATTAATGTTTTACCATCATATTATGTTAATTGGAAAAGAAATAATAAGGTTTTGCTTATTAAAGTTTTAAATGAAATTAAAAAATTAGCTAATACCAGTAATATCATTATAGAAAATAATAAACGCTATGGAAGTATTCCTCTTTTTAATGACGGAATTACAATTGATGTAGATGGGAAAATCTATAGTAACAATCTTGTGCTTGCAGTAGATAAGTCAGATCCAGCAATAAACAAAATATTAATAGTGGATATTAATGAGGATTATTCAATCAATAAAATTTTATTAGACGATAAAGCAAAAATTTACGAAACTGCAAAATTAATATTTAAAAATAAATTTAAAGAAACATTACTTATTGACAAATTGCTTTCTAAAATCTTAATTTATGATCAATAAAAAATTAATTGAGAAAAGAAAATGGATAAGGCTTACTAAGATATGTAATAATAAATGTTTGTTTTGCCTTGATAAAGATTGTCAGGATGGAAGCATTGTACCTCTATCTGAAATTGTAAATGAATTAAAGAAGGGGTATTATAATGAAAAATGCAATCGCGTTGTTTTAAGTGGAGGCGAGCCTACACTTCATCCAGATTTTATAAAAATAATAAAAATATCTAAAAAAATGGGATACAACCACATTCAAGTAATAACTAATGGTAGAATGTTTTATTATAATGATTTTTTAAAAGATTCAGCAAAAGCTGGATTAAATGAAATTACATTTTCAATCCATGGACATACTCCAAATGAACATGATTTTTTAACAGGAATTAAAGGAAGTTTCTATCAGACTTTGACAGGAATAATAAATGCTAAAAAAATAAATAATTTGATCATAAGCAGCGATATAGTAGTAAATAAAATAAATGTTGATTCCTTACTGAAGATAATAAAACTTTTATATAAATTTGGTATAGATGAATATGATTTGCTTCATATAATGCCATTTGGAAGAGCATGGGAAAAATGGAAAATTTTAAATTATAAACCAGAAGAAAAAAAAGAGATTTTCAGACAAGTTTTTAAATTTGTAGAAGAAATTAAAGGTCATGTATGGACAAATAGATTCCCTTTATCGTTTTTTGATGAAGAAAATGAAAAATATATGCAAAATCCAATAAAATTATTAGATGAAATACGAGGTAGAGAAGAAATTTTAAACAAATTTCTATTTTCATCTATTCAACCACCTTGTAAAGGAGAAAGATGTAACTTTTGTGTCTTAAACCAATTTTGCAAGGATATAGAAAAAATAAAGAAATATGGATTTTTAGAGAGTGTTCCTACTCCGGAATGTATGAAAAATAATAAAAATAATAATACTAAAAAAATATACATAGACAAAACAAATATAAGTGAACTTGGTAATTTTTTTATAAATTTTCGATTAACAATAAAAACAAAGAGATGCGAGATATGTAAAAATAAAAGAAATTGCAGTGGCGTTCTTGTAAAAGATATAATAAAAATGGATTTGAGATTATAAACCCAGTTAAATAAATTATTATGTTTAATAAAATTGAAAGATTAGAAATGCATATATCCTATTCTTGTAGTAATAACTGTATATTTTGTAGCGAAAAGGAATCTCTTACAAAAATAAAAGATACTATCATACCAGTAAATACAATATTTAATATTTTAAAAAATAAAATGGAGCAAGGATTCAATCATCTTACTCTAACTGGTGGAGAACCAACTCTCGTAAAAGATTTACCTTCTATAATAAATTATGCTAAGAAATTAAACTATAAAATATGCTTAACAACTAATTCTTATAATTTAAATAAAAAAGAATTTATTGAAGATACTTTAAATAAAATTGATGAACTTATATTGTCCTGTCATGGATTTGATGATAAAACCCATAATTTTCATACCAACAACAAAGAAAGTTTTAAAAAAATCATATTATTCCTTGAAACTATACAAAGTAAATTTGAGAACAAAAACTTACCATACATAATGCTTAATACTGTAGTAACCAATTATAACATTACTCAATTGGAAAAGATATTAGATATTATAATAAAATCTAAAAATATCAAACATTATATAATTTCATATCCTTCTCCGGAGGGTAATGCTTATACAAATTATGAAAAAATTGCTGTTAATTTAAATTTATTTAAAAAATATATATCAAAATTATGTAAAAAGGCTCTAAAAAATAATATATCTTTACGCTTTTTTGGTATTCCTGCTTGTATTCTTAATCCTTATGTTAACTTTTCTAATGATTTTTACTATGATCCTAGACTTACAATTGAATGGGATAAATTTAAAGATTCAATAATTTTTTTTAAAGAAACAATATCTCTTACACCAAATAGAAAAAGATGTTATTTAAGAAATTGTATAAAATGTAAATATTATGGGAAGTGTGGTGGTATATTTGAAAAATATTTAGAAATATTCCCTAATTCTATTAATACTTTTAAGCCAATTAATTAAATATTATTTATGATTATAAAAGTTAAAAAATTAGAATTAAGAATTTCAAATATTTGTAGCAGAAATTGTATTTTTTGCTCTGAGTACAATAATAGGAATAAGAGAAATAGCTTTATGGAATTTAAGGAAATAATAGAAATTATCAAAAGTTCAAAAATAAAAGGAATTAATCACATAACTTTTTTAGGAGGAGAGCCAACACTACACCCAAATTTTCCTACAATTTTAAAAATATCTAAAAAACTTGGTTTTAAAACTCAGGTTACTACCGATGGTTCAACCCTTTCTAATTATTATTATGCGTCTAAGATAATTCCTTACATAGATGAAATATGCCTCTCACTTCACTGGGATTCACCTCAGTTGGCTGAAAAAATTACTAATAATCCTTTTGCTTTCAATGAAACAGAACTTGCCTTAAAAAATATATCAAAAGTGAGATCTGATAAAACTTTTGTAATGATTAATACTGTAATCTTTGCTTTTAATTTTGAAAGAATAGAAAAAATTATAAAATACGGAATTTCTCATTTCTATAAAATGGATAAATATTTATTATCTAACTTAATACCATGGGGAAATGGTATAAACAGCTACTCCAAACTTTCATTAAAAATGAGCAAAATAATAAATAGATTATCAAACATAAGTAATATCTTTAATAAATATAATATCCCATGGGTTATTGCGGGAATACCATATTGTATTTTGGGTAAAAAATGGTGGACATATTCTAATGATTTGTCTTATTCCGTAAGAAGTCTTATTTCAAAGGAGAGATATAATAGAAGAAATAATGTTTTAATTAATGAATATCTAATCAACTCGCCATTAAATCAAATTAAAATAAAAAAATGTAAGAAGTGTGCGCTTAAAAAAATGTGTAGCGGTGTTTTTAGTGAATATATAAAAGAATATGGAAATAATGAAATAAAACCTTTTAAAAATTTACCACTTGATGAAAGAACGTATTATGAAATTATTAGAAGAAAATAAGGATTATAATATAAACTTAAAAGAAACAATATATATACTATCTTCAAATAAATGCAATAATGATTGTATATTTTGTACAGATTATAACTATAAAAACAAAAAAAAATATTCACCTGTTAAAAGTATCCCAAAGAAATATTATCAACATCGAATTGTTTTCACTGCTTCTGAACCAACAATGAATAATAATTTGATAAATCTAATAAAAGAAGCAAAAGTAAGAAATTACAAGGATATAGTAATAATAACGAATGGAAGAAGGTTATCTAATAAAAACTACTGTGAAAAATTAATCAAATCAGGAGTAACTGAATTTATTGTTTCAATTCATGGAGCAACACCTCAAACACATGATTTAATAACGGGAGTGAAAGGAAGTTGGAAAGAAACAATTTGCGGACTAAATAACATTTTATTACTCTCAAAAATTTATACATATCTTAATATTTCAATAAATGTTACTGTAACATCATTGAATTTATTGGAAATTAATGGAATAAAGAATTTTGCCATATCACTTAATAAAATAAATACCATAGTTTTTTATGGCCTAAAACCTCAAGGTAAAGCTTTACTAAACTGGAATAAAATTGCAGTTAAATATACTGACATAATGAACAATCTATGCAGAGACAATGTATGGACACCTCAAGTAAGAGTTTGTGATATTCCTCTGTGTATCTCTGCTAAATATATTCCAGAAAAGAATTGTGAATTTTACTATAATGATAGAAAAGTATTAAAAGATAATAAACTTAAAAAACACGATCCTAAAGATATAGGTAAAATATTTCTAAAAAAATGTAATAAATGTATAAAATCTAACATATGTGATGGAATTTATATAAAATATTTAAAGATATTTGGAGGAAAAGAATTTAATGCTATTAGATAAAAAAACTAAATATTATCATGAAAGTATTCCATACCAACTTATAAGAATAGGTTATGCATGTAATGTTAATTGTTTATTTTGTAATGTAGAACACTATAATTTCAAATCTAACAACGATAAAATTATTTTTTATAATTTATTTAAAAAAATAATGCAAAAACCATCATTAAAATCAAATATCTCAATTAGCGGCGGCGAACCTACTTTATATAGGAAGGAACTCCTTGCTCTAATAAAACTATTAAAATATAAAGGAGCGAATAAAATAGAGGTTCAAACCAATGGCATTGCTTTATCCGATTATGATTTTACTTATACACTCGTTCAAAATGGACTTACTAATGCTTTTGTATCTTTACATAGTTTTAAAGAAAAAATACATGATTTCTTGGTTCAAAAAAAGGGGGCATATTTATTATGTTTAAAAGGAATAGAAAATCTTTTAAAATTAAATATAGATGTTGTACTAAATCCGGTAATATGCGCTTATAACTATAAAGACATTAAAAAATATTTTGCTTTTATAATTAACAATTTCCCTAAAATAGAATCTATTTCTCTATCTATAGTTCAACCACGAGGAGAAGCATTTAAAAATAAGGATGTTATCCCTTCTTATGATATAATTTCTCCTTATATTACAGAAGCATTAGAGTACGCTTTTGAAAATAGATTGACGATTAATAATCCTATTTGTGGATTACCTTTATGTGTTGGGAATTGGCACAAATACAGAGACAATTGTGTGGAATATATTCTTGCAAAGCTAAATACAGAGTTTTTCATAGATAAAATACATCCAAAGATTTGTGATTTATGTAAGTTTAACAAATTTTGTAAAGGAATCTGGCCAGAATATTACACTATACATAAAAATAAAGGAATTAAACCTGTGCTTAAATAAATTAATTAGGGAAAAACATGGCTAAATTATATTACCTCCAATTAACTCGAATATGTAACCAAAGTTGCAGATTCTGTTCTAATCCATCAAATAATAAATTGCTGGAATTAGAAAAAGCTAAAAAAATTATTAATTATTATGCAAAAAATAAAGCTCAAGGTATTATACTAACAGGCGGAGAGCCAACACTCCACGAAAATATAGTAAAGATTATTGAATATTCTAAAAAACTGAATTTGAAAGTGCGATTAATAACTAATGGAAGTAAAACATCAAATTATAGCTATTTTAAAAAATTAGTGGATGCAGGTCTTGATTTAATACATATATCTATTTATTCCCATATAGAAAAAGTTCAAGAATATTTAACAAGAACAAAAGGATCTTTAAATAATATCTTAAAATCAATAGAAAATGCAAGGAAATTAGGAATTGCATTAAACATAAATACTGTTATCAATCATTATAATGCTAACCATCTCCATATTACAGCCAGATATCTGTGCAAGAAATTTCCTTTTATTTCACATTTTGTTTACAATAACTTAGATCCAGGAATGGATAGAGTAATAGAGTTTCCTGATACCATTCCAAAACTTAGTGAATTTGAAGCATCGCTTGCGCTTACTATGAGATATTTAGATAGTATAGGAAAAACCTTTAGGGTAGAAAGAGTCCCTTTATGTTTTATGGCTGAATATTTCCATTGCTCTACTGAAACTCGCAAAATTGTAAAAGGGGAAGATAGAAGAATTTTATTTCTTGATAAAAAAGGTATGATTATTCAAAATAAGTGGGAATATAAAAAATCATCTAAATGCAGAATATGCAGTGTAAAAAATATATGTGCAGGACTTTATAAAATGAATGAATATTATGATGAAAAAGAATTATGTCCTATATTTGTAAATATTAGCGAAGTTATCAATAAAATAAAAAAAGATTAAAAAGGAAATGGATCTATCTATAGACATAGTATTAACTTATGGATTGTATGTATTGTATATTATCATAGTATTTTTTATTATTTCTGTTATATATGAAATAATAAAAGAAGATAAAGAATGGGGGAAAATAAGAAACAAACACATTTTAAGAATATTAAGAGGTGATTTATTTGTATTGATAATATATTTTTTTATAAATTTAATAAATAATCATAATAACCTTGTTAAAACTATTGCTTATTCTTTAGATTATTTAGCTCTATTGATAACACATTTATTTTGGAGTCTATTATCATCTATAATTTTATGGAAACTAAATATATGGCTCGCCGGCGATGCAAAATTGTTCATAATCCTTTCAATCTCCATACCTATAATCTTCCCCTTCATCCCATGGAACCATAAATATCTTTATATAATATTATTGTTTAATATTTTTATAATTGCAAGTTTGTTTTATATGAAAAATGTATTTAAAAAAATGTGTAAAAAATATTATTCTAATTTAAAATCAATAGAAATCAGTAATATATTTAAAAAAAGTAAATACCTTTTAAAACACATTAGTATAAAGGTTGTCAATTCAATTTTATTTGGAGTAATATTTTTTAATTTTGGCAAAGTACTCAATTATTATTTTAACAGATTAGATACTTCCGATCCGCTTCTTTTCTTTTTATTGTATATTATTATGGAAAAATGGAATAAATATATAAATAAAAGCGGCTTTTTCCTTATATTATTTTTTACATGTATCCTCATATTTATCTTCCCAATAAAAAATATTGAAAATATATTAATTGCCAGCCTACGAAAAAGCATAAGTTTTAATATCTTTAGAAGTTTGTTATTACTAATAATAAATGATTATTTTTCTTCTTTTAAAATTGCTAAAATAAAATTGGATGAGCTAAAACCAGGTATGAGGATAAATAAACAATATATACTTTCATTGAAAGAAAAATATCTGGATTTTCAAGAAACTTTTCCTGATTATGAATTTTATTATTGTGATGGAATAGATAAAAATGAAGTAGGAAAGTTTATTGATTTCCTGAAAAGCAAATCTCGCAAAGATAATAATACATCAGATATTATAACAGTTCCTGTTATTAAAACCAACCCTTTTGCGATATGGATAGTGTTGGGTACTTTAATTACTGTTATATTAGGAAATAAGAGCATATTCTTTATGGTAAAATTTGTAATAAAAAAATACTTATGAATGTATGAATAAACGAATAGATATAAAAATAACTTTTAATTGCAATAATCACTGCTACTTCTGCGTTCAAGGTAGGAAGAGAGAATATTATAAAACTAAATCTTTAGATGAAATATTTCAAGAATTAAATATTGCTTTTAAAGAAGGATATAGTGAAGTAGTATTTACTGGAGGAGAGCCAACTTTACACAAAGATATACTTAGAATCGTTGCTGAAGCCAAAAAAATTGGATATAAAAATATCCAAATTCAAACAAATGGGAGGATGTTTTATTATAAAGATTTATGTAAAAAAATTATTAATGCGGGTATGACAGAATTTTCACCAGCTATACATGGTTCTAACTCAAAAATCCACGATTTCCTTACAAATTCGAAAGGTGCGTTTAAAGAAACTGTAACAGGAATTATAAATGTAAGAAAAATTAGTTCTAAAATACCAATAATAACCAACACTGTTGTAACTAAACCAAATACTTTTGATCTCCCAAATATAGCGAAATTGCTTATTTCTCTAAAAGTAAATCAGTTCCAATTTGCTTTTGTTCATATTCTTGGAAATGCGGCAGAAAATTCTTCGTGGCTAATCCCTAAGAAAAGCGTATTAGAACCTTTTGTAAAAAAAGCGTTGGATATTGGAATATCGGCCCAAATAAAGGTTATGACGGAAGCTATACCATATTGTTTTATGAAAGGATATGAGGATTATGTAGCTGAAGAAATTATTCCTTCTACTAAAATTGTTGATGCAGATAAAACTATCAAATTTTATGAATTATATCGTAAAAGAGAAGGTAAAATAAAATCTGAAAAATGTAAAAAATGTAAATTTTTTGATAAATGTGAAGGACCGTGGAAAGAATATCCTCAGCTATTTGGATGGCATGAATTTACTCCAATAAAATAATTATGGCAAAGTTTAATCCTTTTCTAATTAAATTGTTTGACAAAATACTTGAAAAAAATGATTATTTTTGGGATGTCAACTCTCTACATAGCAAATTCAAATATAACAATAGATTTTCCCTTGAAGAAATAAAGAATTACTGGCTTGAATTCTTAAAACATAATGGCGATAAAATTGGTAAAACTATTTTTATCGATTTCTATATACACATACCTTTTTGTTTTTCAAAATGTGAGTATTGTATATTTTTTTGTTCTACAATACCCTCAGTAAATATAATGAATAATTATATAAATCTCTTAATATATATGTTCAAATATTTTTCTCCAGTTTTTAGAGGATATAAGTTTAGACATCTTTATATTGGAGGTGGGACACCTAATGTGCTTTCTGAATATCAACTGAGAAAATTGCTAACGCATCTTTTCAAAAATTTTGATTTTGAAATAAATGGACAAAAAACATGTGAAATAAATCCACGGATTATTAAATATAATTATTTTAAAATATTAAGAGAATTTGGCTTTAATAGAATCAGTCTTGGAGTTCAAAGTTTAAATCCTAAGGCACTTAAAATTAATAATAGAAGTTATCAAACTGAGGAAAAAATTATACAAGCACTTAGTATTGCTCATGAATTAAAATTTACTGATATAAATGCTGATTTGATAGCAGGGTTAGCAGGTGACACCGAAAATGATTTTATCAAAAGTTTTATTAACTTATCTAAATTAGAACCTAATAATATCGTTGTTTATGGATTGATGCTACCTAAAAATCAAAATTACCTGGACAAATTATTAAAAATGTCGCAGTATTCTTATTATATGAAATTTTATCCAAATTTTATTACTAAAATTCTTTCAAAATTGTCAATTATATCTCCTAAATTAAATTATGAACCAGACTCATTAGAAGTAGCTCGTTGGCACTGGGGGTTCAAAAATATAAAATATAAAAATATTAATATAAAAGGCAACTATAAAGGAGAATTTTCTGGTTGTATTTTTGGCATCGGGCATGGTTCCAGATCAAGAATTCATAATATGCTTGAATATAGGCAAATCTTTAATCTAAGTTCAGAATCCTTATTGCCCTTATTGATAGAAGGAAGAGAAAGCAATGAAAGGGAGGAAATGATGAAATACATAATCAACTCATTTTCAACTTCTACAGAAATAGACAAAAGACAATTTGAAAAAATTTTTGATAAAGATATAAATAAGGTTTTCTTAAATACTATTAATTTCTTAAAAAGTTTAAAAGCAATTGAAGAAACAAATCAAAAAATAATTCTAAAAGTTGATTATCCGCCATATAAGTATGTTTATGCATCATTTTTTTTGCGTAATAATAATGTATAATGATTTATTAAGAGGCTAAACCATTGTCAAATGGAGTTACAAAATGAATATTAAAAAATTTATGGTAGGGCTTATAGTTGTTGTGTTGATAGGTATTTTAATCTTTCAAAATAAAAATATATCTCAAACAAATATTCAACAAGTTAAAAAGGAAAAACAAATTGAAAAACAAGAAGTTGGTAATTCTTTAGATTCTTATAAAGCTATGACATCAACTACACAAGAGAAAGACAATCAACAACATTTTTATCAGGATTATAAGGCTATGACATCAACTACACAAGAGAAAGACAATCAACAACATTTCTCATCTTTAGTTTTTGATACAAACGGTTCTGATGATTTAGCATCTTTAAAATCGAAAGATTGTAAAAAAATATACAACAATAACCCTAAAAAATTAATTTCTCCTTTTCTTACAAACCCTCAAGATTTAGAAGATCTATGGTTAAAAGCGCCAAAAGTTATGACTTCAATAATGTCTTATCTTATGTGTCAATATTACATAGATAAAGATAATAGATATCTTGCATTTGCTTCTGATCTTGACATTAATATTGCTTATCTTGACTTTGTTAACGATATAGTTAATACTAAAGAAGTAAATCCGCATAAATGTAATAAGTGGTTGTCACTCGCTTTTGCAGAGGAAAAAGGAAAGGGGGCATCTCCTAAAATTTGTAATATGATAAAAGATGCAATTATATCTCGCTCAAGCGATGAAATATGTGATAATTCCCCTAATCCCAATAGGTGTAACTTTAGTTTTCTTTTTCTTAAAGGAAAAAAATATTGCAAGAATATATTAACGGAAGATTTTCCCTTTGAAAATGAAAGAAGGAGTAAATCTGAAAAAATTATTATTGTAAATAAGATGGTGTTCGAATGTGAAACTTTATCAGACTTACTTTATAATAATTCTAATTCATGGTTAGCTAATGTCTTAAAATATAACAATCCTATTGCATGTGAGTCATTATCAAAAGATATGATTGAAAATGTATGTAGCGATAGTTTTTTAAATACTTTACGCAATATGAAAATTCAAAAAACAAAACAAAGAGGATCTTTTACCAATGATCAGTTAAAGAAAGAAAAAAATAATCAAGTTGATGAAGAATAGTACATTTCGCCTAATAGTAACCTCTAAATGTAATCAAAATTGTATCTTTTGCGACTTCAAAGATGGGTATGGTAAGGAGAATTTAAATTCTCTGTGTAATTCAAATCTTTTGTTAGCATCAAAAGATGTAGTTATTACTGGAGGAGAACCTACATTATATAAAGATTTACCTTTACTTATAAAAAAACTAAAAAAGATAAATAAAAAAGTTACATTAATAACTAATGGGATAAGTTTTTCATCAAAAAATTATGTAAAAAAAATAGAGAATACTAAAATAGATGAAATTGTTTTTAGTTTTGTTGAATTTAGAGAAAAAGAATATGATATCTTAACTAATACCAAAGATTTTCATAAAAAATTAAAAGGGCTTAAAAATCTTGCATCGTTAAATAACAAAATAAAAATATTTATTAATTTTTTGATTTATTCAGGGAATCAAAATTTAGTAACTGAATACATTAAAAAAATTTATAAAGAATATAAAATTAAAAATTTTATACTCTCAGTGTTGGAACCGGATTGTAATAGAGTTAGAAAGAACAAATGGTTAATACCAGATATGAAAACAGTTTTAAATTCTCTTATTAAACTTAAAAATTTTGTAAAAAATACTGAAATTTTTATAATGCTTCCTCAAAATGGAGTATTGCCTTTTTGTATAGCTAAAAAACTAAACTTTTTCTACCCAATCAGTGATAATATTATAAATACCACTATTGAATCAAACAATTATATTAAATTTGAATTCTGCAAAAGATGTAGTTATAATAGAAAATGTAATGGTATAATAAAAACATATAGCCATGATATATATAATTTTATTAGGAATAAAATATGTATATAACAATTATTTGTAAGACTTTACCAAGCAACTTACTAAAAAAATTAAAAGTTTTAATTAAAAAACATTTAAAACGAGAGAAATTACCACAAAAAATAATCCAACTTTCAGATTCAACTTTAGTGGAAGAAATACACAATTACGAAGAAAAGAAACAAATTCAATTAACCCAAAAATTGAAATATTTATTATCATTATTTTTTAAAAAGTACGGGATATTGGATGTTAATATAACAAACATTCCTTATTTTGAGCAATATAAATTCCCAAGTTTTATAACAACTTTTCCATTATCAGGGCATAAAGATCAACATATGCTAAATTCAAAAAGCAAAAATATTATTTTTGATATTGCTGATAAAGAATGCATTTTCGATATTGCCAATAATATTGAACCATTTTATTTAAAATATAATTATGATAATCCAGATATCGAATCGCTTTACCCTTACCAAGATATAAATCATTATTTATTTAATATAAATGATTTAGATATACTCAATGGATTTAATAGATTAAACAAACTTAAAGAATTCATAAGTAATATAAAATCAGAAAACATAATAATAAACCAAGGATGTATAGCGCAAATATGTGGTTTGGATTTGACAAATACTATAAATAATAATAATAATACGAATAGTGTTTTTATTACTGATTCATCTTCAAGGAGAGAAATAGTCACCTTTCCAAATAATAAAAACATGCCCTATAAAAAAATAAAAAATTCAATAGTCATCATAAATGCTAACAATAATTTATTTCAAAAAGAATTAATTTTTATATTAAAAAAATTAAATTATGAAAATTATATGTTTCTTTTTCCACACTATTCTCCACAAGATATCAAAATATTAAAAAGATATGAAACAGCAATTATTTTTACTACCGATAACTCTAAATTTATAGTTGAAAATATCAAAGATAAACACTTTAAGAAAGTAATTTTTCAATTTGATTGCTATGGAGTAAATCAAACCAATAAACTCATTAGAAACTTAATTTTACTAAAAAATTCAAAAATAAAACAAAAAGATATAATGAAGGAATTATTTAATAAACAAATTGAAAGATATGAAATTATTAAAGGAAAAATTAAAAATAGAAGAATAAATGTTATTATTTCTTTTGAAGAATCTGCAATTATTTTTGCTAACTATCATAAATACATTAAATCTAAAATTTTAAGAACAATTTATAGTAAAAACTTTAATAGTACGTTAGTTGATTTTCCGTTGGAAAATTCTTCAAAATTAAGAGCTTTATATGAAGATTTAAATATTAATTACGACTTTTATATTTTTTCTTCAAACAAACTTGATAAAACTTTTAAAAACGATATTTCAGATATGCTAAATAAACTATATCCAAACTCTAATATAAAAATATTCACAGATTATAAAAATTTATTTAATGATTTAATAAAAAGCAAAAATATATTAACAATATCCAATTATAGTTTAGATGAAAGAATCTTAAATTGCAGAAAATTACCTATTTCTCTTTCTTTTATAAAGCAAGGAATCTCAAAAACTATAGAAAATTATGAACTAATTTATAATAAAATGGAGAGCAAAATATTTAAGGAATATGACTATTACAAATAATAACAATATAAAAGATGATTTTTCTCAAGAAGTAGTTTATCCATATTTATTTGGAGTATATCTTGCTACTAATTCTGTGAAAGGAGTTTATTTACTAGTTGATGGGCCAAAATGTTCTCAATCAAAAATAGAATATATTTATCCCAATCATGATATTAATTCTGATTTAATAAATCCATGGAAAATACCAAGAATTCTATCTACTTTAACAGATCCGGACACTTGCTTTCAAGATGTTGAAAAAAATATTTTTGACAAAGTAAGTTTTCTATTAAAAAATGAAAATCCTTGTTTAACTTTATTAAATCCAATGCCACATACTACAATCATTTCAACAGATTATGAAAGAATATTAAAATCTATTTCCAAAAATACAAAATTTAAATATGGAATATTAACTAACAATTCTCTTACCTCTGATTGGCTTGATGGATACATTGATACTTTGGAAATAATATCTCAGAAAATGGAACTTAAGAAGAAAGTAAAGAAAAAGAAAAAAATATTAATTATTGGCAATCCTTTTTATAGGAACGAATATGATTTTTTAGGTAATGTAAATGAATTAAATAAATTATTTGAAGAAATAGGAGTAGAAATTTATATATGGCCACAAGGCAATCATTTAAAAGATGATGAATTTAATTTTGCAGATGCCTCAATAATTATAGCACTTCCTCATGGCATCAAATCTGCCAAAATAATTTCACAAAAATTAAATATACAATATATTGAATTACCTTTACCATTTGGTATAAGCTCAACTAATTATTTTTTAAGAAAAATAGGAGAAATACTAGATTCTTCTAAAAAGATAAATGATATAATTAGAAGAAACAACAATTTAATTTATAGTAGAACAGTAAAGTATATTTCTGCTATTACATCTGGTACAAAATCTATAGTTATTATTGACCCTTTATTAGAACCTTATATTGAAGATATATTAAAAATATGTGGAATTGGGATAAGCGAGATTATTCATACTTCAAAATATATAGATAAAAATCGTATTAAATCAGTAAAATATATAAAAAGAAAAATCAATAATTTTTTTTCTAAGGAAAATGCTAATTTGTTGATCTCTCCAAATCTATCTCCCTTTTACTTATATATTAGAGGATATTATTTTGAATTTGGTTTTCCAAATTACAGAAATCATTATTTAATTGAAACTCCTTTTTTAGGTTATAATGGTTTTTTATTTTTTATACAGCAAATAGTAAATACAATTTTATTAAATAAAATTAAAGGAGAGAGAGTATATGTTAAATAAGACACAAAAATGGGTATTTTTTGGAAAGGGAGGAATTGGTAAATCTACTATTACTCTTAATATATCATTACACCTTGCTATTTCAGGTAAAAGAGTATTATATATATCATGCGATCCTAAAACTGATGCATGTCTATCTCTAACTAAAAACAAAAGAATAAAGACATTTATAGAAGAATATCAGGAAGCAAACGGCAAGTTGAATATAGAAAAACTAATATTATACACAAAATATGGATTAGATTGTATTAATGTAGGAGGACCAGAACCGGGTGTAGGATGCGCCGGAAGAGGTATATCCCTTTTTTTAGAATATATATCTCAAGAAAAACTTATTGAAAATAAAAAATATGAATATGTTATTTTTGATGTTCCAGGTGATATTGTTTGTGGAGGATTTGCAACACCTCTAAAAGCATCTTTTGCAGATAAAGTATTTATAATAGTTAGCGGAGATATAATGTCTTTATATTCTGCAAATAATCTAGCTAAAATGATTTTACGATACTCATCAAATGGTGTGAGATTAGGAGGATTAATTATAAATAAAATAAGCATAGACTCAAATATATATAATATTTTAAAAAAATTTGCTAAAACTATAAATTCTAATATTATAGGGATTATTCCAGAAGATAAAGAAGTGATAAACGCTGAAATAATAGGAAAACCAATTTATATTTATAAAAAAAATTCAATTTTTTCTAAATATCTTATTAAGACGGTTAAAAACATTTTATCAATTAAAAATTTTACTTTACCAAAACCAATGACAAATAATGATTTCATAGAATTTAAGAAGAACATTCTTTTAAATAATAAAAATGTCTGAAGATATAAAAAGAATTTCTATTTCTATTTCTAATAAATGTCAAAATAAATGTTTTTATTGTAATGATTATATTTCTAATAAGTTAGCAAAAGATAGAGATATTATTTCTTATATTATAAAAGGTAGAGAATATAAATTAGATTCAATTGAATTTACAGGCGGTGAACCGACATTACATCCAAGCCTTCCGTTTTTTATAGGTTTATCAAAAATGTTAGGATATCAAAATATTACTATCTTAACAAATGCAAGAGAATTTTCTAATAGTAATTATATCAGTGAATTAGTAAAGGCTGGACTAACATCTACAATTATTTCATTTCCAAGCATAAACCTAAAAATATTTTCTAAAATTACTAATTCCGAAAATTCCTCTATAATACAATCATTAAAAGGAATTCAAAATTGTCTAAATAAAAAAATAGAAATTGGAATTGTTATACCAGTTACTAAGTTAAACTCAAAAGATTTGCTTAACACCATTTATTTTTTCGACAAATTATCAATATCTTTTATAACATTATCACAACCAATATTAGGTTTCCCTTTGGGTTCAGCACACTTTTCTAAAAAATGCAATTTATATTCTCAAAATGAATTTAAATATTTAATTAAAAAAATAAGCAACAAATTAAAATTTATAAAAACAAAAGTATTGATAGAAAATTTATTACTACCAAATAACGATGAATATCAAGTTTCAAAATTTTTTAAAAAAGAAATTTTGGATAAGTATATATATGTAGATGTAATTAAAAATAAATATTTTGTTATGCCAGATATTTTTTATTTAAATGCTATAGATAAAAATAAGCTAAATTCTGATTTTAAAATTGCTATTGATTTACAATGTGGAAAGGGTGATTTTTCCTGTAACTTTGATTTCAGAAAAGAAAAAAAATATAATCTTCCATACAATTTAATACCGGTATCAGAGAACAAAAAAATTAAGTTAAATTATTATATCTTAAACAAATTTCTCTATTTCAAAAATAGAACCAAAAGCATAGATATATGGGGTAGAGATAAAGCAGATTCTTTTCCAAATCTAAAAGAATTAATTTCATTATGTAGAAGAAAGGGATTTAAAAAAATAAGAATATGGACAACAGGGATAAATCTACTTAACAAAAATAAACTTAATAAATTAATAGAATATGGGGTAAATGAATTTGAAATACCGATATATGGGGCTACTTCTACAACCCATAATAAAATTACAAATTGTAATAATTCTTTTATAAAATTAAATGAATTTATAAACATCTTATTAAAAAATAAAAAAGTTGCTGTAAATTTTCATACAGTATTAACAAATATAAATTTATCAGAACTACCAGATATTATCAACTTTATACATAACTATGATAAAGAATGGGGAATTGATGTGTGGCATTACTATCCTGATTATAATAATGATTTTGAAAAGAAAAAGTATTTGGAATTACTTCCTTCATATTCAGAAATTATTAAAACACTTAGAAAAAATGCTTCTATTCAAAAAAAGGTTAATTTCATGCTATTTCCTTACTGTATAGTGAGACAACTTAAAGAAATAAATAAAAAATTTAATTTTTATAAACAATCAAAATACTATTTACTATTAACATTTGACGGAGATTCTTATTTTTTCAAAAAAATAGATTCAAGTAAAGAGTTTAACAGAGTAAAAACAAAATTTTGTAAAAAATGTAAATTTAATAAATTTTGCTTTGGTATATTTAAAGAATATATAGAAAAATATGGTGAGGATGAATTTAAATATTATATAATACGGTGATATAGAGGAATATGTATTTAACTGTAATAACTACCCTAAGTTGTAATTTAAGATGTACCTATTGTAGGATACCTTATTATAAATCTGAAGTACAATTTATACCTAAAAAATATTTTATTAAAGCTATAGATTTGCTATTTACTTCAAAAGATAAAAACTTGCAATTAGAATTTTTTGGGGGGGAACCATTATTATTGCCATTTGATTATATTAAAAAAGTAATTGAATATGGGGAAAATAAATCTAAAATTTTAAATAAAAATATTGAATTTTTAATTACTACTAACGCAACCCTTTTGGATAAGCAAAAAATTAATTATTTTAAAAAACACAATGTAACCCTCATCATGAGTATTGACGGAAATCCTCGTTCTCATAATATCAATAGACCTCAATTAAATTGTAAAAGTCAAACCTACCCATTGGTGGTAAGGAATTTACCATTAATATTTGAAAGCAAGATAAATGTATATGCTTATACAGTAATTACTCCATCTACTATTGAATATATTGTGGATAGTTTCCACAATCTAATAAAATTAGGGTTTAAAAATATATGGATAATGGTTGCCTGTGGTCCAAAATATAAAGACAAAAATCTTAAGAGATTAAAAATTAATTTAAAAAAATTAATACCTGTGGCCATTACAGCTCTTAAAGAGAAAAATGTCGCGATATTAAATATTAAAAACTGGTTACCTCCAATGCCATTAAATACCGAACTTTCAGTGGATATGGATGGCAATATAGCCTCATGTGTCCCAAATGTATTAGATTATGAAGGGAGAGAAAAATACAAAATAGCGCATATTGACGATGATAATTTAAAGATTGATGAATTACATAAAAAAAGGATATCAAATACTGAAGCGATAAAAGTACTATACTTTTTATCAAGAAATGGAGCATTATTGCCAAATCTTAAAAATAATATCAAGGCAGGTTTTATATTTACAAAATTTAGAGAAAAACTTTATAATGCAATCCAAAAAAATAGTTTATTAGAAAAATATGAAGGAATTACTAAAGGAGTGGGATGGCGTTAGAGAAAAACTTTTTTGAATTTATTTCAATGTCTTATCCTTATTTGCATAGTAATATGCTTGATAAATTAAAATCACTTATTTATCATAGATTAAAAAATGAATGGATTTTATATAATCAAAAGTTTGATTTATCTTTATCTTCTTCAAATCCAAATAACTTTAGATTTACGATAAATGATTTTGGAGAAAGAGGAAAATTATATTCAGACATAATAAATTATATAGAAGACAACAATAAAAAAACTTATTATAAGTACAATTTAAATATTTTAAAATTTTTTTTAGATAACTCTAAAATTTTAAAATGCGATTATCAAACAACCTTTGGTTTAGATATAGGACCAAATCTATCAAGTAGACGATTTAAAATTTACTTAGAAGAATTACCAAGTGGTAATTATAAATGGAAAAAACAATATTTCGAAAAAATATCTTCTATTATTGATAAAAAAGGGGGTAAAAATAAAATCGATTTAGAAAAGTTAGCTGCTATTTGTTTAGATTTATATCCTAACAATAAGTATAGTTTAAAATTTTACTTAAAATACAAAGATTTAAAAAGTTTAATGGAAAAATCAATAATTAATGAGATAAAGGGATTAAATTTTCAAAAAAAATATTTTTATTATATAATGATAGATCTAACTAATAGTAGAAAAAAAATATACAAGGTGTATGATTATGATAAAGAAGATAGTTATAATATAGCCTTGAAAGAAATAATGTTTTTTCTAAAAACTAATAATATTAAAGAATTATTAAATAAATTTATACTGTACTATAAATTTGCGATAAAAAATAATCTTATAATTATGCCTACATTGTTTTCTATTGGTGAAAACAACAAATTAGAAAAGACTTATGATTTGTATTTTTCATTAAAACCTAAATTATGAAATCATTCAAATTAGTTACTGGATTTACTTGCAACAATTCTTGCAAATTTTGTCTTGACGTAATGTACAGAGGCAAAATCAAAGATAAAACTTTTTTAGAGATATCTAATGAACTAAAATTAAATAGGAAGAAAGGAGCTGAAGGAGTAGATATTTTAGGAGGAGAAGTTTTTTTGCGTTCAGATATATTTAAAATTATTAACTTGTGTAGAAATTTAGGATATAAACATATATTAATTACAACTAATGGATATAGATGTGATAATAAAGATTTTATTAAAAAACTAATTAATCATGGAGTATCTGAACTGCGTTTTTCTATTCATGGACATAATTCTTATTTACATGATAATTTAACAGGAAATAAAGGTAATTTTGTAAGAATACTAAAAGCTATAAAAAATTTATACTCTCTAAATTTTAAAAATATTTCTGTAAATACTACTATAGTTAAAGATAATTATGTTTATCTTCCGAATATATTAAAGCTATTAAATACTTTAAAAATTTCAAAATGGAATATTATTTATGTTGGGGAATATTCTTTAAAATATACACCTAAAATTACTAATGTTTTGCCTTATTTGTTAAAATGTTTAAGGTCTGAAAATATAAACATCTTATTGATAAATATACCTATTCCTTGTTTTTTTATTAAGTATATTAGCAAATTAGAAATGCCTACAGAAATTAACAACCAATACAAAAAATTTATAAATTATATATATTTACCACAAGAACTACAGAATCTTAAAAATATGAAAAGACAAAAAATTGATAATTGCAAGAACTGCATAATAAACAATAAATGTGATGGCATAGACATTTCCTATATAAATAAATATGGGTTTGAAGAATTAAAAAAAATAAACAAATATAATAGTCTAGAAAAACTGGACCACTTTTTAGGCTGACTTAAGGTGTAAAAAAAGAAGTATCATTAAACTTAAGGAGGCTAAAAATGAGGAAGAAAATAGAAGCAAGTCTAAAAGCTAAAGTGGC
>Ga0272448_1002494_pt1 | contig 22952 bp, 16 predicted proteins | sample YNPCB0191_FD_202220 | JGI IMG/M metagenome (GOLD analysis project Ga0272448, IMG submission 202220) | Hot spring sediment microbial communities from Yellowstone National Park, WY, United States - YNP-CB-019-1 | ecosystem: Environmental > Aquatic > Thermal springs > Hot (42-90C) > Sediment... | reverse complement strand
AAAGGAAATCGCCGTAACAAGCACGCGAAACCTGGCGCTACAGGCCGGATTCGACTTCTCAAAGGGGGTTTTTCGACGCTGCAACTGCGGTTTTCAACCGCCGTCTGACTTATGGGTAATCACCAGAACCATGCCATATTGACGAACAATGAGGCGTGTGCTATACTTCACAATAGGAGTTCATCCACCCGGCATTGCGCCCAGTGCTGGGTGAGCCAACACATACACCACCAGTGTGTGGGCTGCCTCCCGCTGGTTCGACTCTATGTGTGCGACCACCCACCCACGCATAACGCGTGTCTGTCCGTATCCAAAGCTCTTGAGGATAAATGAGGATAAATAAGGAGGTCGTATCATGTCAAGGAAGACGAAGTTGACCAGACGCAGTTTTTTCACTCTGGCAGCGGTAACAGGTGGAGCGCTGGCCCTGGCCAGTTGCGGCGCCACGCCGACAGCAACTCCCGTTCCACCAACGGCAACTAAGCCCCCGGCGCCAACCAACACACCAGTACCCGCCGCACCCACGGCAACCAAGCCACCGGCCGCGGCACCAACCACTGCCCCAACAGCAGCACCGACAGTAGCGCCAACGGCTGCGCCGACTGCAGCGCCCGCTGCTGCCGGAAAGTACAGCGAAGCCCCCATGTTGGCCGAACTGGTCAAGGCCGGCAAGCTGCCCCCCGTTGACCAGCGCGTCTCACAAGAACCTCTCGTCATCAAGGCGATTGAGGAAATTGGGCAGTATGGCGGCACCTGGCGACGCGCCTGGAAAGGCCCATCCGACTTCCACGCCTATGGCCGTCTCAACTACGACCCAATCTTGCGCTGGCCGCGCGATCCTAAAGGCGGCATTGGGCCGGGCCTGGCCAGTAAGTGGGAGCTGGCTCCCGATGGCACCAGCATCACCCTATACTTCCGCAAGGGGCTCAAGTGGTCCGATGGCACCCCGTGGACCGTTGACTCGATCATCTTCTGGTGGGAAGACATCGAGCTCAACAAGGATCTCTCATCGGCTCCTCACTCAGAGTGGGTCGTCAACGGCAAGAACATGACCTTGCAAAAGATTGACGACCTGACGATCAAGATGAACTTTGGCGGCCCCAATGGCCTGATCACGCGTATGCTGGCCTTCCATGGCAACCAATGGCCACTCAACTTCGAGCGCTTCGGAGCCTTCGCACCGGCCCATTATCTGAAGCAGTTCCACCCCAAGTACAACACCAATCTCAAAGACTACAAACTCTTCAACGAAAAAGCCGACGACCTGAACCCGGAGCGCCCGGCCATGACACCGTGGCCCGTCTCTCAGTACAAAGCCGGCGACGCCAAGCTGATTGCCACGCGCAACCCATACTACTGGAAGGTAGATGAAAAGGGCCAGCAGCTACCGTATATTGACCAACTTGAATTCACCCTCGTGGAAAACAACGATGCAGTGGCGGCCAAAGCCCTTGCCTGCGAGATTGACATGCAGTTCCGCAACCTCGCCCTGACCAAGTATCCACTCCTCAAGGAGAAAGAAGCGGCCTGCAACTACCGTGTTTTCCGCTGGGACACGGCCAACGGCACACACCTTGCCCTCTGGCCAAACCAGAGCTATTCCGCCGATCCGGTACTGCGCAAGATCTTCCAGGACAAGAACTTCCGCATCGGCCTGTCATATGCCATTGATCGGGCCAAGATCAACAAGATCGCCTTCCTCGATCAGGGGGTTCCGCGCACAGAGATCATCGTTCCCGACTCGGTCTTCTACGTGCCCGAATGCGAGAATCTCTACGGCGAATACGACCCCAAGAAGGCAGCCGACTATCTCGATCAGGCCGGCCTGAAGCTGGGCCCCGACGGCAAGGTGCGCCTGCGCCCCGATGGCAAGCCACTCGAGATCACCATCGAAACACAGAATACCGGCACCGACCTGGACGCCGTGCAGTTGGTGGCCGAAAACTGGAACGCCGTCGGCGTGAAGACGGCCGTCAAGAGCATGACGCGCGACCAGTTCTGGGCACGTGCCACCGGCAATGAGGTGCAGGTGGCCACCTGGGGCACCGACCGTGGCCTGGAGCCGTTCGTTGACCCGATCTACGTCTTCCCCTTCGACGAGCGCTCCTGGATGGCACCCGACTTCGGCATCTACTACAAGACCAACGGCGAGAAGGGCCAGAAGCCCGAAGGCAAACTGGCCGAGGCGCAGAAACTCTTTGATCAGCTCAAAGTCACGTCCGACGAAAAGAAGCAGATCGAAATCGGCAAGCAACTGATCAAGATGGCCTGCGAGGAATGCTGGACGATCAGCACGGTGGGCATGTCGCCGGTGCCCTGCGTCGTGAAAAACAACTTCCGCAACGTGCCGGCCAAGCACACAACCGACTGGATCATCATGTCTCCGGGTACCCTCGATCCCTGCCACTTCTTCTTCAAGAAGTAGCATCGGTCTTCTGTAGACACCCGGTGCCCCCATGACATCGGGTGTCTACAATCGCTGCTAAGATTGCTTCTCAGATTGCTCATGGTGGATTATGCTTGCATTCATTCTACGGCGGCTGGTGGGCATGATTCCCACCCTCTTCCTGGTCTCCGTGTTGACCTTTATCATCATTCAGTTACCGCCCGGTGATTTCATGTCTTCGCTGGCCGCCAATGTCGGTACCAGCGGCTCCAGCATGGATGAGGCCACGGTGCAGAATCTGCGCCATCAGTACGGCCTTGACCAGCCTGCTTATATGCAGTACATCAAATGGATCGCCGGTTTCCCACGTGCAGATTTCGGTTATTCCCTCGACTGGAAGCGCCCCGTCAAAGACCTGATCATGGGCCGGTTGGGGATGACGCTCCTCCTCTCCCTGATTTCACTGGTGATCATGTGGTGCGTCGCGCTGCCCATCGGCATCTATTCGGCGACGCATCAGTACTCACTGAGCGACAATGTGCTGACGCTGCTCGGTTTCCTGGGTCTATCCGTCCCAGACTTCCTGCTGGGTTTGGTCTATATGGCCATTGGCATCTTTGTTTTCAATGTCTCGGTAACCGGCCTCTTCTCCCAAGATATGGAGACTGCTCCCTGGTCGCCGCAAAAGGTGATGGATTTGGCCAATCACCTCTTCTGGCCTGCCCTCATCCTGGGGGCAGCCGGCATGGCTCAACTGATCCGTATCATGCGCGGCAGCCTGCTCGAAACACTGGGGCAACAGTTCATTACCACGGCACGCGCCAAAGGACTCAAGGAACAGATAGTCATCAACAAGTACGCTGTGCGCGTGGCCATCAATCCCCTCATCAGTGTCATGGGCATGCAGTTGCCAAACCTCATTTCGGGAGCCACAGTGTTGGGCATCGTCTTGTCCTTGCCGACCATTGGCCCGCTCTTCTATCGAGCTCTGCTCAGCCAGGATATGTATCTGGCAGGCACAATGCTGCTCTTCATCAGCCTGATGCTGATGTTAGGCAACCTCCTGGCCGACATCGCGTTGGCCTGGGTTGATCCGAGGATTCGTCTAGAATGACAGTATCCGACCAACATATCGAGGCGCCGGGCGTAGAAGTGCCCAGCCTCGAAACGATTCAAGAAGAAGAACGGCGCTATGCCCTCTCACAATGGCAATTGATGTGGCGCAAGTTCAAGCGCTCTCGTATGGGCATTGCCGGCGGCCTGCTGGTGGCGGCCTTTTACCTGATCGCCGCCTTTGCCAACTTCCTGGCGCCATACGGCGGTGACCAACGATTCATCGAGTATCTGTACGCCCCTCCCGAAACGTTGCGGCTAGATAGGCAGACCGGACTCTATGTCAATGCCCTCGAGACGACGTTCGACAAGGAAACACTGAAATCAATCTACGTCATGAGCTCCAAGACAAAGGTGCCGCTGAAGTTCTTCATCCACGATCAGCCATACAAGCTCCTGGGCCTTATCGAGACCGATGTGCACCTTTTTGGATCCGGGGATAGCAGGTATCCTATCTTTCTCTTGGGCAGTGACCGTCAGGGACGCGACATGTTCTCGCGCATCATCATCGGCAGCCAGATGTCACTCACCATCGGCCTGCTGGGCGTCTTCCTTAGCCTGGTCATTGGCTCGATTATGGGCGTGTCATCGGGCTACTATGGCGGCATCATTGACAACATCATGCAGCGCATGATCGAGGTCATCCGCTCGTTCCCCACCATCCCCCTGTGGATGGCTCTCAGCGCGGCGCTGCCCCAACACTGGCCGCCTCAGCTCGTGTATTTCTCGATCACCGTCATTCTCTCCTTCATTGGCTGGACCTGGCTGGCTCGCCAGTTGCGCGGCCGCGTCCTGGCGTTGCGCGAAGAGGATTTCGTTCTGGCAGCACAGTTGGCCGGCGCCGATGACCGCCGTATCATCCTACGCCACCTCATCCCGTCGGTCTTCGGCCATATTATTGTTATCGCTACCCTGGCCATGCCCGGCATGATCCTGGCCGAGTCGGCACTATCGTTCTTGAACCTCGGCTTGCGCCCGCCGCTGATCAGTTGGGGCGTACTGTTGCAAGAGGCACAGAACCTTGAGACAATTCGCCACTACCCCTGGCTGCTAATGCCCGCCGTGTTTATCTCAGCCGCAGTACTGGCGTTCAACTTCTTCGGCGACGGATTGCGCGACGCCGCCGATCCTTACTCACAACAATAAATGCCAAACACAAACAACCTGCTCCAGATCGAGGGTCTCAAGACCTATTTCTACACCCACGATGGCATCGTTCGGGCCGTGGATGATGTTTCCATTGATATTGCTCCGAGCGAAACGTTGGGCCTGGTGGGCGAATCTGGCTGCGGCAAGACGGTCACCGCTTTCTCGATTCTGCGTCTGTTGCCCCCCAGATACTGTCGCATTGTGGAAGGCAAGATACTATTCCGGCGGCGCGGCGGCGACATCGTAGACATGGTCACGCTCGATCCGCGCGGTGACCTGATTCGCAACATCCGCGGCAATGAAATTGCCATGATCTTCCAGGAGCCCATGACATCACTCTCGCCCGTGCATACCGTTGGCAACCAGATTGCCGAAGCCATCATCTTGCATCAAAAGGTTGACCAGAAAGAGGCCGAGAAGCGGGCCATCGAGATGTTGCGCCAGGTCGGCATTGCTGCGCCAGAACAGCGCATTCACGAGTATCCCCACGAGCTGTCCGGCGGTATGCGCCAGCGCGCCATGATCGCTATGGCTCTCTCATGCAACCCTAGCCTGTTGATCGCCGACGAGCCGACCACCGCCCTGGATGTGACGATTCAAGCTCAGATCCTGGAATTGATGAAATCGCTACAGCGCGACTACCAGACGTCAATCCTGATTATCACCCACAACCTGGGTGTGGTAGCCGAGATGGCCGATAGGGTGGCGGTGATGTACATGGGCAAGATTGTGGAGAGCGGCAACGTGCGCACCATCTTCCACAATCCACTTCACCCTTATACGGTCGGTCTGATGCAATCCATTCCGCGCTTGGGCCGCGACGCCAAGAAGCGCCTGGTGCCGATTCCCGGGAGCGTGCCCGATCCGTTCTCGATTCCGCAGGGCTGCGCCTTCTACCCACGCTGCGCGGCGCCCAAGAGGCCGGCCTGCCGCGCCCCCGAAGGTGTGCCACTGACGCAAGTCGAGCCGGGGCATTTGGTAAGGTGCACGTTGTATCGGTAGACAATCTCGCTGTGGGCTGCGCAACATCGTGACAAGTTACTGGTGAACTGGGAACGAGTTCATCAGGGGCTTCATCCCAACCGAAATGAGCCACGTGATGGTTGAAACATCTTGCCTAGGAGCCTTTGCATGCCCGACCGACGTCCGAATATCATATTGATCATGACCGACCAGCAGCGCTACGATACGGTTCGGGCGCTGGGTTTTCCCTACATGGACACACCCACCCTGGATCGCCTCGTGCGTGAGGGCGTGGCATTGACCAACTGCTTTGTCAGCGCGCCGTCGTGTGTCCCGTCACGGGCCAGCCTGTTTACCGGCTACTTTCCACACACCACTGGCGTGTTGCAAAACGGCGACACCTGGCGGCACTCGTGGGTGGAAATGCTGGCAGCCGGCGGCTACTATTGCGTCAACATCGGCAAGATGCATACGGTGCCCCACGAAACGCCACTGGGCTTCCATGAGCGCTACGTAGTGGAGAACAAAGACCGTTATCTCGACGGGCGCTGGTACTTCGACGAGTGGGACAAGGCCATGCATGCCCGTGGTCTGATCAAGCAGCAGCGCGAATTGTACCGCAAACGCCCCGACTACCGCGACCGCCTGGGCGCGTTCGAGTGGGAACTACCCGAAGATATGCACGCCGACATGTTCGTAGGTGGCATGGCCGAATGGTGGATCACTACCAAGCCGAAACCCGACCGGCCACTGTTCCTGCAGATCGGCTTTCCGGGTCCTCACCCACCCTACGATCCGATCCCACGCTATGCCGAACCGTATCTGAAGCGCGAATTACCGCTGCCGAATGTAACCGAGGCCGAGATCGCCGACCAGCCACAGCCGTTCAAGCAAATGCGCCAACACAACGCCGAGGTTGATCACGATTCGATTGCCTTCTCGCTCAACCCCACGCACGAGCAGCTCCATCGCCAGCGCGCCTACTATCTGGCCAACGTGACCATGATTGACGAGAACATCAGCCGGATTCTGGCAGCGCTGGAGGACAAGGGGTACCTGGACAATACCGTTGTCATCTTCACCAGCGATCACGGCGATGCCCTGGGCGACCATGGCCACAGCCAGAAGTGGACGATGTACGACATCATTACCCGCGTCCCGACGATCATCTGGGCGCCGGTGCACTGGACAGGCAGCAGAACAATCAACGACCTTTGCTGCCAGATAGACCTTGCCGCAACGATTCTGGAGCTGGCCGGCCTGGCCGTACCGGCCTCATTCGAGGCTCAGTCGCTGTTACCGGTATTGCACGGCGACGACCGGCCAGGCCGCGACTACGTCTTCTCCGAACATGGACGCGATGGTATCCTGCAAGGAACAGACTTCATGACAATGGTGCGCAGCTGCGATTGGAAGCTGGTGCACTTCCTCGACCAGCCATGGGGTCAGCTATTCGACCTCATCCACGATCCCGGCGAGGCGCACAACCTATGGAATGATCCGGCATACGCTGACAAAAAGCGGGAGCTGCTCGATGTCCTACGCGAATGGCGCATCCGCAGTCAGTACCAGACGCGGGCGTGGTGCAAGGATTGGCGATAGGGTGACAATGAAGCAGTTGCAGTGTATAATGGCCGTCGAAATCGGTTGCAGCTGATAGGTCAGCGAGATAAGTCATTATGAATCTTAGTACACCGATTCTGCTTGAGGTCAAGAATCTCAAGAAATACTTCCCCATCCAGAGAGGGTTCTTCAAGCGTGTGGTGGGACACGTACGCGCCGTTGATGGCGTCAGCTTTTTCATTCGCGAGGGCGAGACGCTGGGACTGGTGGGCGAGTCGGGCTGTGGCAAGACGACAACCGGGCGACTGATCCTGCGCGCCATCGAGCCAACCGAAGGCCAGGTCTTCTTCCGTCACAATGGTGAGATGATTGACCTGACCAAGGTCCCACGCAAGGCGATGAAGCCCTATCGGCGCGACATGCAGATCATCTTTCAGGATCCGTTCTCATCGCTCAACCCACGCATGACCGTGCTTGATATCGTCGGCGAACCACTGGTGATTCACGGTGTCGCCAAAGGTGACGAGCTAAAGTCGCAGGTGCGTGAGCTGCTGGAGAAGGTTGGCCTGCGCGCCCAGCACATGAATCGCTACCCCTATGCCTTCAGTGGCGGTCAGCGTCAGCGTATCGGCATCGCCCGTGCCCTGGCCTTGCGCCCCAAGCTCATCGTCTGTGATGAGCCTGTATCTGCCCTCGACGTCTCCATCCAGGCCCAGGTGCTCAACCTGCTCAAAGATCTGCAACATGACTTTGGCCTGACCTACCTGTTCATTGCCCACGACCTGTCCGTCGTCGAACACATCAGCGACCGCGTGGCGGTGATGTATGTCGGCAGCATCGTTGAGCTTGCGCCGTCCGAATTGCTCTACAGCAACCCGCGCCATCCCTACACCGAAGCACTCCTTTCTGCCGTGCCCAAACCTGACCCCGATCTGCGCATGACCCGTATCATCTTGCCCGGCGATGTGCCCAATCCGGCGTCACCGCCGCCGGGCTGCAAGTTCCATCCGCGTTGCCGCTACACGGAGGACATCTGCAAGAAGCAAGTCCCGGCCTTCCGCGAGATCTCTCCCGACCATTTTGTCGCCTGCCACCTGGCCGACAAACTGAGCCTGGCCGGCATTCCCACAGGGTAGCAGGACAATGCCCATCGAAGAAAAGGGGGCTTCTGCTGATCGGCACTCTGCCGGGCAGTCGGCAGCATCGGCGGCTCATCTCTCCTATGTCCTCGGTTTTGATGGGGGGCAAACAGGGACAACATGCCTGTTGGCAGGCAGCGACGGCGCCATCCTGGGGCGCGGCGTCGGTGGCGGGCTTGTTCATCTGGCACGCCCCGACGGCCAGCAACGTATGCGCAGCGCCTTGTGCGAAGCGGTCGCCTCTGCCTGGCAGATGGCCGGCCTGCCCCCTCAACGCTGTGCTGCCGTCTATCTTGGCCTGACCGGTGTGGAAAACGGCACACCTGAGGCCGCCATGGCAGAACAGATCGCCGGTGAGTTGATCGAGGCCGACATCATCACCGCCGCCAACGACGCCACCAGCGCCCTTGCCGGCGCTTTGCTCGGCAAGCCGGGCGTTGTGGTCATCGCCGGTACAGGGGCCATCGCTTTGGGCGGCGATGAGACAGGCCGACAGGTTTTCTCCGGTGGCTGGGGCTGGCTACTGGGCGACGAAGGCAGCGCATCCTACCTGGGCCGGCGCGGGGTGTTGGCTGCACTACGGGCCTGGGACGGGCGTGATCCGCCAACACAACTGCTACCCCTGCTGCGAGAGCATTTCCACCTCGATGACTTCTATGGGTTGAAACGCATCATCTACGGCAGCACCCTGGAGGCGCCGCTCTTCGCCGATCTGGCTCCGCTTGTGGTCAAGGCGGCTCAGGAGGAGGATGCGGTTGCTCAGCAGATTGTTACCGAGGCAGCATATGAGCTGGCTCTCGTTGCGTCGGCTGTCATCAATCGCCTGTCGTTTGGCGGTGATAGTGTTCCGGTTGCCCCTTTGGGCGGCGTGTTTCGGGCCGGCGATCTTGTTCTGCGCCCGTTCCGCCGCCGTCTGTGCCGATTACAGCCGCTAGCGCGCATCGTGGCGCCAATTCTGCCTGCGGCGTGTGGCTCAGTGCTTCTGGCCTTGCGTGCCTGCGGCGCTCTGACCGAGACAACAATTGCCCGCCTGGTGAGCGATGCCTGGCAGCGCGGTTGGGCACATGTGGAGTAGCGATCATCGTGGCTTCCCGATGTCCGCCAGACATCGGGAAACTGAAAGACGAGAGTGTATATGAATTCGGTCATTGAAAGCATACGTGGCGGGCTCATTGTTTCCTGCCAACCCAAGCCGGACAGCCCGTTTAGAGGGTCTCGCGCCATGGCTCTCTTCGCCAAGGCTGCAGAACTGGGCGGGGCTTGCGCCATCCGCGCCGATGGCCCCGAGGACATTCGGGCCATTCACGCAATGACGCCGTTGCCCATTATCGGCATCAACAAGATACGGAGCTCACGCTGGCCTGTGTACATCACGCCGACCCTGCACAGCGCCCGGTCGGTTTTACGGGCCGGAGCATCAATCATCGCCGCCGACGCAACGTTTCGCCCCCGGCCAGGCGGCTTGAGCAGCACCGACTTCATCAGATTGCTCAGCCGAGAGCTCAATGTCCCCATTATGGCCGACATTGCCACTGTCGAGGAGGGACTGGCCGCCGCGCAGGCTGGCGCCAGCCTGGTTGCTACCACACTGGCCGGCTATACAGATGCACGCCCGGCCACGCCTGGCCCAGACCTTGATCTGGTGGCGGCTCTGGCGGCGCGCTGCCCGGTACCTGCGATCTGCGAAGGCAGGGTAGCCAGCCCGGCAGATGTGAAAGCCGCCTTCGCTGCCGGGGCCTATGCTGTGGTCGTGGGCACAGCCATTACCAACCCCACGGCCATTGTCCGCATGTTTGTGGCTGGTGCCGGGCAACAGAGGACAGGATAACTGCATGACCAGATGGGTACTCTAGAGGAACAATGCATGATTGATCTCATCGCAGTGGACGACTTGCTTGCCGGCGCTGCAGCGCCGGTCGGCACGACAGCGAACCTGAGTTGGGTCGTATTGGGCGCAGTGCTGACGCTGCTGGCTGCCGCAGGCGTCTGGCTGATTCACGAGAGTGGGCAACGCTCGCGAGTGGGCGGAACAGCACTGTTGTGCCTTAGCCTGGCAGTGCTGGCCTTTTTCACCGTGGGATTTGCCCTCGCCATGGGTGGTGCCGACGGCATCTATGCCGGTCTGGGCCCCTTGCCCGGCCTCGGCAGCGAATGGATGCCGCGCGGTGAAGGGTGGGGACTGCTCGGCAGGCAAGGATTTTTTCTGGCGGGGGCATCTTACGAGGCAGGCGTCTACGCCCTCTTCCTCTTTCAATCCCTGCTGGTGGTTATGGCCGTCGTGATCGCCGTTATTCCGTGGTTGAACCGGACGCCGCGCTTGGTTCCTGTCCTCTATACATTGCTGTTTGCCGGATTGCTGTACCCTGCCTTCGCCAATTGGGTGTGGGGCGGCGGCTGGCTTGCCCGTCTTGGCCAAACACGCGAGCTGGGTCACGGCCTGGTTGACTTCGCCGGGTCAGGTGTCGTCCAGGCAGCGGGGGGATTGGCCCTTTTGGGTGCGCTGCTTGCCCTTCGCCGCAGCCCAGGCGAAGATGTGGATATGACTGCCGCCGATGTGCGAGCCCTGGCCGGTGTTGCTCTTGCCGCTGTCGGATGGATGGGTTGTGTCGCCGGCAGCACGTATGTCATGGGCAACCTGCCATTGGCGATTGCCGCCGCCAACGTGCTCATTGCAGTGATCAGCGCGGGGACCGTTGGCCTCTTGTATACCTGGTTCGTGGCAGGAGAGCCTTATTTGACAGTAGGGGCACACGCTTGCCTGGCCGGGCTGGTCGCCATAGCGGCAGGTGCGCCGTTCTTTCCTGCCTGGGCAGCGTCCGTTGTCGGTGCGGTCGCCGGCTTACTTGTTCCTTTCGGCGGCTATCTGCTGGCGCGCCTGACCGGCAACATGGTGACGGGCTCCCTCGTGGCCGTCCACGGTCTGGGGGGTATCTGGGGGCTGCTGGCCGTTGGTCTGCTGGCCAATGGCCGTTATGGCGCAGGATGGAACGGCATCGGCGAGCAGAGTTACCTGGGCGTGGCCTCGCTTGGGATCACAGGCATCTTTCCGGGGCTCAACCTTCCCGCCGATAGCGGCCAGCTCACGGCACAAATCGTCGGCGTCGGTGCGTTGTTCATCTTCCCCGTCGTCACTTTCCTTGTGGTCGGCGGCCTCAGCAGGCTTGTTGCCTGGTGGCAGGGTGTGTGGGGTTTGACGATGCAGCATGGCAGGATGGCAGCAGAGCCAACAACAGAGGCCGAAAGCAGTGATCCCCCAACCTCAAACGACGCCGGTAACCGTTCAGCGTTAGGGTAACAGCGCTTTCGCTGGAATGCCCCACCCCAGCCCTGTCACTTGACCCTCCCGCAGGTTCGGGCAACCTGCGGGAGAGTCTTGATGCCCCTATCCCAGCCCCCGCACCGGGGGCAGATGGTAGGCGCGGTGGGTCGGCGCGGTTGCCTGTCCTGCGCCGGACAGGCACGGTTAAAACCGCCTCTGCGACGGCGCGAAGCCGCCTTGCGGTGGCTAAGCATCAAACCTGCGTCGCCCCCATCCCCCGCCCCCTCTCGTCGCGCGCCCCGCACCATCGGGCGCCACGCGGGAAGGGGATAGGGCGTTCACTGCCTGTTGCTCTTGGAACACAGAGGCTGTCTGACAGGCATGCCGATGCACCTGCTTCCAGGGTAAACGTGAACAGTTACGCGCTTAGCTCTCACGCCCGATACCTCCTAGAACGCATGTTCTTGGTAAAGATCACGGTTACCCAAACCCGCGGGAGAGTATGCGGACTGGCGTGCTGACAGGGCGCGGCGCAAAGATCTGTCCAATCACCACGTTACCTCAATAGTGCACTGCAGTTGATTCTATGATATAATCAATCGTAGTGAAAATGAGAGATTCACTGCAGGGGGCTACATGAAGGGATTACACTCTCTGGCGGCTGTCTTCGTTTCTCTGGCGATCGTCCTGGCTGTTCAGACACAGGCAACCGGTGCGTCACCTCACCGGCCTGGGGCGAGGCTGCCGTCCTTGCCGCTCATTGATATTCTCGTCAATGCCGGGGGGCCCGAATACACAGATTCTTTGGGTGAGACCTGGCAGGCCGACCAAGCCTACACAATGGGCAACTGGGGGTACTACGGAGAAAACAGCCAGACGTACACTGATCTCTCCGGCGAGCCGATTGCGGGCACTGATGACCCTATCTTGTACGAGACACACCGCTACTGGCCTTCTGCACGCGGTCAACTGGCCGGAGGCTATACGTTTGATGTGCCAAACGGCCAATACCTGGTCTTACTCCGCTTCGCCGAGACCTATTGCTGGGCCGGTGACCAGCGCATCTTCGACGTGCTCATTGAGGACCAGCCCGTGCTCGAGCAGTTCGACGTCTTTGCCCAGTATGACCGCTGGGTGGCCGCCGACCTCTCCTTCGAAACGACGGTTAGTGATGGACAACTGAACATTGACTTCGTCGCCGAATCCGATCGCTATGGCCCGATGATCAGCGCTATTCGTGTGACAACCCTACTGCCGACGCCGACACCTACCCTCTCGCCCACGCCCACGCTGTCACCCACACGCACGGGAACCCCAACGGCGACGGCCACGCGCACCTTTACGCCTACCCCAAGCCGCACCCCCACCATCACTCCCACACCATGCCAGGACGCCTACGAGCCGGACAATAGCGCGGCGACGGCGAAGAGCATTTCCATCAGTGGGGAGCCGCAGAGTCACAATCATGATGTGCCGCTCGATCAAGATTGGGTGAAGTTTCCCGGCGCGCCCGGCTATACCTACGTCATCCGCACGTTTGGTCTTCAGGGAGCGAACAACGATACGGTTATTGACCTCTACGCGCCCGACGGTGAGACGCTGTTGGCCAGCAACGATGAGGATCCGGTGGACGGCGGACCGGCCTCGCGCATTGATTGGGAGTTCGGCGACACCGCCACGTACTTTCTGCGTATCCGCCAGTTTCAGGCGAGTGTCGGCGGCTGTGCGTACACCTACTATGTACAGGTGACACGCCTCTCTGTAGGGCCAACGGCCACGGCCACTCCCATCGGATCGCCAGCCGCTACCAGGACGGCCACGCCGTCCCGCACAGCTTCGGCCACACCAAGCCCAACATCAATCCCCACGGCCACGCCAACGTCAACAGCCACTGTATCGCAGACGCCGTCCAGAACTGCTACTGCGACGGCAACCACAACGACCGCGCCCACCGGTACGCCAACATCACCAATAACCGGCACGGTGACACCGACGCAAACTTCGACCGTGCTGCCTTCGTCTACACCAACGGCAAGTATCACGGGCACGACAACACCTACCCGTACCCACACGCCACCAACATCAACTCCGACGCTCACCAGTGCAGCAACGCCGCCGGCAACGGAGACGCCAACAATGACACCCAGCGCGACGCCGACCCGGAGGCGAGACACGTTCTACTTTCCTATCATCGTCGTGAATATGGATTGGCCACCGCTGGCCACCCCAACAGAGTCGGCTACGCCACCAATGAATCCGCCATCTGACTCATTGCCTCTGCTGTTCAGAGATTGGAGCTACTGACCGCATCAGGCAGACACTGCTTCCATCTCTTGCATCTGCCCGCTCATTCGTGTTATGATGCAGCCATGATCAAACGAACGTCCTGGCTGGCCCTGACCGGCATTGCCGCGCTGGGCATCATGGCTGCACTTCTGGCCTTTATCCTCCTGCGCATGATTCTTCAATACCACCAGTCGGTACGCGGCGTTGCCCTGGGTGTGATGCCATCCGACATGCCACTACGCAGCAGCGGATCACCTTACGGCGTCGCGGTGGCACTGGAGCAGGATCAAGTGAACCTCGACCGCAGCCTCGATCTGGCACAACAGGGTGGTTTCCTCTGGCTACGCCAGCGTTTCCCCTGGAAGGACATCGAGCCGCAGCGTGGCGTCTTCGCCTGGCAACCCTATGACCGTCTCGTTGATGCGGCGACAACGCGTGGTTTTAAGCTGATTGCCACCCTCGATACGTCGCCCGCCTGGGCGCGTTCGGCCACGACTGATACCTCTCCCCCTGATAACCTGGAGGACTATGGCAACTTCGTCGCTGCCTTCGTCGAGCACTACCGCGGGCGAGTTAGCTACATCCAGGTCTGGGATGAGCCAAACGTTGCACCGCACTGGGGGGAGCAATGGGTCTCACCGGACGAGTATGTCGGCATGCTCAAGATCGCCTATGCGCGGGCCAAGGCGGCCAACCCCAATGTGCAGGTGTTGGCCGGCGGCCTGGCGCCGACCGTTGCCGATGACCAGTGGAACCTCAATGATGTGACATTTCTGAGTCGCATGTATGCAAAGGGCGCCAAGGGATATTTCGATATTCTGGCCGCCAAGCCGTACGGCTTTTGGACCGGCCCCGACGATCGCAGGGTTGACCCTTCGATCTTGAACTTCTCGCGGCTTATTCTCCTCCGTGAGATCATGGTCAAGAATAACGACGTGGCGCGGCCGATCTGGGCAGTGGCTATGGGCTGGAACGCCCTGCCGACTGACTGGAAAGGCCGTCCATCGCCTTGGGGCACAGACAGCGAAGCTGTACAGGCCCAACGCACGGTGGACGCACTCAAGCGTGCTCAGGCTGAGTGGCCCTGGCTCGATGTGCTCATCATCAACGGTCTACGCTTCCCCACTGCTGCCCCCGATGATCCGGTGCGCGGCTTCGCCCTGTTGGATGATAATTTCGAGCCGCGCAGCACATACCGGGCAGTGCAAGCCCTGGCGCGCCAGCCGTTGGTCGCCGATGTGGGACGTTACGCTCCTAACACGCACGCGATAATCTACTCACCCGACTGGGCACCCGTGGACGAGGCATCTATTGATGATCCCCTGTATCGCAGCGATCATGGCGGAGCCGAGTTGACCATACGCTTCCGCGGAACCGGCATTGAAATGTTTGTCCTGCGCCAACCGTCAGCGCGACTGCTGGTCTGGATTGATGATCAGCCGGTTGACCGACTACCACGCGACAGCTCAGGGGTCAGCTTTGTTGACGCGGACAAGCTGCCCGGCCAGGGCATGACCAGCATCATCCTCGCCGACACGCTGCCTGACACCGAGCATGTTCTGCGGCTGCAGACTGTGCCCTGGCTGGGGAACGAAACAGCCACCCTGGGTGGCTTTGCGGTGGTGCGTATTGTCTCTGCGACCTGGATGTTTGTAGGCTGGGGACTGCTGGCGCTGGGCATACTGCTCTGCCTGGCAGGCGTGGCAGTACTCATGCCACGTCTGCCGTGGCCGGACTGGGACCTCGCCGTTGACCGGCTGCCGGCCGCAGCTCTCTGTGCGACAATGGTTGTGCTGGTCGGTGTGTACTATCTTGGCCCGTTGCCTGTGGCCATCCTGGCTGCCCTGGCCTTTGCTGCGCTGGCCCTGAGTCGGCTCGACATGGCCCTGGCGGTCACGGTGCTGACGTTCCCGTTCTACCTCTACCCGCGCCACGTGGGTGGGCAGGTCTTCTCGCTGCCCGAGGTTCTGACTCTGCTTTGTTTTGCTGCCTATCTTGGGCGCGGGCTGGGCAAGCGCAAATGGGGGTTCGACGGCGCTTTTCGGCTGCCTGTCCTCTTCTTCCTGATTGTAGCCATGCTTTCGCTAAGGGCATCCGCCGACCTGCGGTTGAGCCTGCGCGAGCTACGCACGGTGGTCATTGAACCTGTCTTGTTTTATGTGATGGCCGTTGCTGCCTTTGGTCGTGACAAACGTAGCCTGCCACGTTCGGCTCTGGTGTGGGCACTCGTGCTCGCGGGGTCGGCGGCTGCATTGCAAGCACTCGGCCAGTACATCTTCGCCGGTCGCGTTATCACTGCCGAAGGTGTGCATCGGGCCGTGGGACCCTATGGATCGCCCAATAATCTGGGCTTGTTGCTGGAGCGGGTACTGCCGCTATCGCTTGCCATGGCGATGCAGGCATCCTCTCTCCCCGATGGGGCGGGGCGGACCCTCAGCTATCGCTCATCGCCAACGCGTCTTGCCATCTTCCTGCTTGCTGCGTTCTGTTTGCTGCTCATCGCCCTCGCCCTGTTCCTCACCTACTCTATTGGTGCATGGCTGGGAGCGGTTGTGGGCATACTGGTCTTTGCTGCCCTGCGAGGTCGGCGCCAGGTGATAGCTGTAATCGTCGCATTGGCGATAGTAGGTCTCATGTTGTTGCCATGGTTGCAGGTGGATCGCGTTGTCTCTCACCTGGGCCTGCAGGGACAGACGACGAGCATCCGCGTTGATCTGTGGCGTTCCTCGCTGGCCATGATCGCCGATCACCCCCTGGAGGGTGTGGGGCTAGATGGTTTCCTGGAGCTGTACCATGGGGTCTACATCCTGCCGACGGCGCTGCGCGAGCCGTTTCTGTCACATCCGCACAATCTAGCATTGGAGTGGTGGGTGTTCTTGGGCATCGGGGGCATTCCGGCGCTGGTATGGTTCGTCGTCAGGTTTTTCCGCCTGGCCTGGCGTTCGCTAGCCCATCTTCAGCCACAGCATGCTGTGCTTGTGCAAGGCGCGATGGCCGGCATGGCCGCGGCCATTACCCATGGTTTGGTGGATCGTTTCTATTTTGGTGCTCCCGATTTGGCGTTTATTTTCTTCACCCTACTTGTCATCGGTGAACTGAAGAGTGGTGCCGGTGTCTATGAAAGAAACACAGCGCATTGACATGGTTGTTGGTGAGGGGGGCGAACGCATAGACCGCTATCTGGCCCAGCAACGGCCTGATCTGTCGCGCTCGTATGCACGCAAGCTCATTGACGATGGGCTGGTCATGGTCAACGAGCAGCCGGTCAAGGCCAGCTATCGAGTGCGGCAAGGCGACGCCGTCACCCTGCATCTGCCGGCGCCCGAACCGGTGCTGGCCAGGCCTGAGCCGATTCCCCTCACCATTATCTATGAAGACGCCGATGTACTGGTGATTGACAAGCCGGCCGGGCTGGTGGTGCACCCCGCGCCCGGTCATGCTACAGGGACGCTGGTCAATGCCATCCTGGCCCACGTTCCTGCGATGCTCACCACCACTACCAACGCCACCCGGCCGGGCATTGTCCACCGGCTGGACAAGGATACATCGGGACTCTTGATCGTAGCCAAGCATGACGCTGCGCTCCGTTTTCTCAGCCATCAATTCAAGGAGCGGACAACGGAGAAGGTGTACGTGGCCCTGGTACACGGGCACCTCGTGCCGGCTCTGGGCAAGATTGATGCACCGATCGGGCGCGATCCGCGTCATCGCCAGCGTATGGCCGTGGTTGCCGACGGTCGCCAGGCGCAGACCAGCTATCGCGTGTTGCGTTACCTGGACGGATTCACCCTGCTTGAGGCGATGCCACACACCGGGCGCACCCACCAGATTCGCGTGCATCTTGCCAGCATCGGTCACCCTGTCGCCGGCGATCCTGTTTATGGCCCTCGCCGCTCTGTTCTCGGCCTCAGCCGTCAGTTTCTGCACGCGGCACGCCTCCGCCTCCATCTGCCTTCCGGCGAGCTGCGCGAGTTTGCCAGTCCCTTGCCTCCTGATTTGGCAACAGTCCTTGCCGCGATGGAACATTGAGCCAGAGGCGTCCCTAACGGCAGTCTTGCCACCAGAGCGGTGAACAGAGGCAATCACACAACGAAGAATGACAGCATCACGTTGACCAGCAGGGGTATGAAGCCGAGCACGAGGAACCAATAGGCTCGCTGCAACTGCTGATGCTTGTAGGCAACGACCCTGTAGTGCATCTCTTCGGCACGATCGGCAGAGCTGAGGTCGGTGCGGTACATCTCAGGCTTGAAAACACGGATGGCGAAGTAAAGGGCGAAGACCCAGCAGACGAGTGGGCTGATGAGGGCAAGCGCCACGATAATCTGCTCCATCGGTGCCAATCTACCGATCACCATGCGCAGCCGGCTGAACGAGATAGCAGCGAAGTATACCGTCTGCGCGACGCTGGCAATGGCGATAACCTGCTTGGCCGCCTCTTCGATGGAGTTCACAGACTCTCTGGCCATGCTTCGTGCCGTCTCCAGCCAAAAACTTTCTACGGCTGCCGGCGGCAAGCCGCCGGCCTTATCATGCGATGCGCTCATGGTCATGCCTCCTCTCGGTGACAACCGGTGCAGTGCTCCTGTGCTTGAGCCGTGATCTGTTACGATTCACCCCTGCACGGGCACGAATTCGAACCTGGTCACATCCACCAGCCCCCGGTCTGTGATCTTGAGTGCGGGAATAACCGACAGAGGCATGAAGGCCAGCAGCATGAAGGGGTGAGCCTGGGTGCACCCCATCTGCGCCACCGCCTGTTCCAGGCGGGTGAGGCGGCGGTTGACCTCGGTGATAGGGAGCTCAGACATCAGGCCGGCAATCGCCAGGGGCAGCGCCTCACGCGTACGGCCACCCTGACATACGGCCAATCCGCCCTGCATTTCCACAACCTTGTTGACGGCGCAGAGCATGTCCTCGTCGTTAGTGCCGACGACGGCAATATTATGTGCGTCATGTCCGACCGACGAAGCGAATGCTCCTTCTTTCAGGCCAAAGCCCTTGATCAAGGCGATGCCAATGTTGCCTGTGGCGTGGTGTCGCTCGACAACGGCGATCTTTAGAATATCGCGCTGCGGGTCGGCGACCAGCAGGCCGTCACGCAGGGGAGCATCTTCCCATAGCAATTCGGTTGTGAGCTGATCTTCGACAACGCCGATAACCCGTGCCTTGCCCGGCTTACCCGGCAGCCGGAAGCTCGCTTCGTCAAGCGGCTTCACCCGCACGCGGTTGAGCGCAGCCGTATAATCGGCAGGCCCGATCTTAAATAACGCCTGACCGTGTCGGGCTACCAAACGTCCACGCTTGATGACCATCTCGGCATTGAAATCCTTCAAGTTGTCCAGTACGACAATGTCGGCCACATAGCCCGGCGCCACCGCGCCGATGTCACGGAAATGGAAGTACTCTGCCGGGTTGATCGTCACCATCTGGATGGCGGTCATCGGCGACAGCCCTTCTGCGACGGCCATGCGTACTAAATAGTTCATGTCGCCCAGCGTGAGAATGTCACCGGGATCGCGGTCGTCGGTCACGAGCATGCAGCGTCGGGGGATAAGCTCTTTGATTACCGGCACGAGAGCCCGCAGGTTGTGGGCGTTCGAGGCCTCGCGCACCATCAGCCACATGCCGGCGCGAATCTTCTCGCGCGCTTCCTCGGCAGTCACACTCTCGTGATCAGAGAGCACACCGGCGGCAACGTAGGCGTTCAGGTCTTTGCCGCTCAGTCCGGGTGCGTGACCATCCACCACCAGGCGCTGGATCTCCACCATTTTGACCTTGTCCAGCACATGGGTATCGCCGTTGATGACACTGGGATAATTCATCATCTCACCCATGCCCAGGACACGCCGCTTTTCCAAAAGCAGTTGCAGATCATAGGCATTGAGGACGGCGCCGGGGGTTTCGAATGGCGAAGCGGGAACGCAGGAAGGCAAGACCGCAAAGACACCCAGGGGGGCAAGCTTGCTGGATGCCAGCATCAGGGTGATGCCATCAATGCCCATGACGTTGGCGATTTCGTGGCAGTCCATGATCACCGTCGTCGTGCCCAGGGGCACGACCGCCCGTGCGTATTCCGGGATAGGCACCATTGAGCTCTCGATGTGAACATGGCCGTCAATGAAACCTGGACAGATGTATTTGCCGCTCAGGTCAATTTCTTCTTTGCCCTGGTATGACCCCAGGCCAACGATCATGTGGCCATGAATCGCAACATCGGTAGAGTAGATTTCGCCGGAGAGAACATTGACCAGATTGCCGTTCTTGAGGACAAGATCGGCGGGCTGCAGGCCTCGCGCCGTTGCGAGCATCTCACGCAAGCTCATAATCTACCTCCGGATGTCAAATGACAGGCACCCACGGTCAGACTGTCGGCTGCACATGCCCTCTGGCGCCCGACATCTGGCTACTGACTGCCGTTGATCTCAAGGGGATGCAACGGCTCTTTACTCATCGCCTCGCTGGCCAGATCACCGAGCATCACCGAGCGCTGGTAGGCGGCCCAAACCGCCTTGGAGAGTACCGTGCGCAGACTGCCCTTCTCAAGCTGATACAATGCCTCAGCGCTCGTCCCGCCCGGCGAGGTAACCATATTGCGCAGCTCGGCCATGTGTTTATCCGAGTCGCGGGCGAAGATGGCGGAGCCTAAGACCGTCTGCACAACCAGCTCTCTGGCGATTGTGCGCGAAAAGCCCAGATGCACGGCCGCGTCCATCAGCGCCTCCATCATCAGGAAGACATAGGTCGGTCCCGTACCGCTGATGGCGGTCGCCATATCGAGGAACTTCTCATCTTCAACATAGATTTCTTTGCCGAGCGCCTGCAGAATTGCCCGCGCCTGCTCACGCTGACGCTCGCTCACCTTTGCCGTTGCCGTCCATACGGTCATCCCTTCACCCACCTGGGCCGGCGTGTTGGGCATTGAGCGCACAACGGCCTCGTGACCGAGTGCCTTGCCGATGGCCGTGGCGCGTGCCCCGGCTACGATGGAGAGCACAAGTGCTTCGCTCTCGATGCAACCATGCAGCTCACGCAGCACGGACGGCAGCACCTGTGGCTTCACGGCCAGAATGACGATGTGCGCTCCTCTCACCGCCTGGCGATTGTCGCTGACTGCAGTAATGCCAAAGCGCGTGGTCATGTGCTGGCGCCGCGCCTCGGTGGGGTCGCTGGCAATGATCTGCCCAGCATCAACCGCTCTCTTGTTCAAGAGGCCACCGATCATGGCCTCGCCCATAGCCCCAGAACCGATGAAGCACAATCGTGCATCACGTAACATAATTAACTCCTTAATGCCGCCGTTCGAGCGTCTATCTGCCCAGGATCTCAACTGCATTCACGCCGGCCGCACCTGCCCTGTTCCTTCGATCACCCACTTGTACGTCGTCAACTCACGCAGAGCCATCGGCCCGCGAGCATGCAGCTTTTGTGTTGAGATGCCGATCTCAGCACCCAGGCCGAATTCTCCACCGTCGGTGAACTGCGTGCTGGCGTTCCAGTAGACGGCGGCTGCATCTACCTCGTTGAGGAAGCGGCGGGCGGCGGATTCATCGTTGGTGACAATTGCCTCAGAATGGCCAGAGCCATAGCGGGCAATGTGCTCAAGGGCCTCATCAAGGCTATTCACCACCTTGACCGCGGCAATCAGTGCCAGGAACTCCTTCCCCCAATCATCGTCGGTGGCGGGCTTCGCCGTCGGTACAATGGACAGGGCAACCGGGTCGCAACGCAGCTCCACGCCGGCCTTGCCCAGTTCATTGGCGATCAGGGGCAGGGCCGTGTCGGCGATATGGCTATGGATGAGCAGTGTGTCCATAGCATTGCAGATCGTCGGCCGACGTACCTTAGCATTGTAGACAATCCTGGCAGCCATCTGGGGATCAGCAGCCTTATCTACATAGGTGTGGCAGACGCCTGCCCCTGTCTCGATAACGGGAATGGTGGCGTTCTCGGCCACGAAGCGGATCAGCCCGGCCCCGCCACGCGGAATGATCACATCAATCAACCCGCGTAGCTTGAGCATACGGCCCACGATTTCGCGGTTGGTGCTGATAATCAGTTGCACCGCATCCACAGGCAGATGACCGGCCCTGAGTCCGTCGTTGATGGCGGCCACAATGGCCATATTGCTTTGCAGCGCCTCTTTGCCGCCGCGCAGAATAGCAGCGTTGCCGGCCTTCAGGCACAGGGCGGCCACATCGCTGGTAACATTGGGTCGCGCCTCATAAACGATGCCGATGACGCCCAACGGCACGCGACGCTTGCTGATGCGCAGACCGTTGGGGCGCACGGTCTGATCGAAGACCTCGCCCACCGGATCGGGCAGTGCAGCAACGGCACGCACATCACGGGCCATCGCCTCCAGGCGCTGTTGGGTCAGCCGCAGGCGATCCTGCATGGCCGGCGCCATACCGCCGTTCTCGGCTGCAGTCATGTCTTCGCCGTTGGCGGCCAGGATAGCATCCTTATGCGCCAGGAGTGCATCGGCCATAGCTTCAAGAGCCGCGTTCTTCTCGGCGGTCGAGGCCAACACCAGTTTGCGTGCTGCAGCACGCGCGGCCTGGGCTTTGCTCATCAACTCATCCATTGTCTACTCCCTTACGAAACGGCAGAAGCGACTGAGGCGTCAGGGCACCTCGGTGCACTCCTATCTGTACCCGCGTCACTGACGCGTCGTGGCCTCGATCTGCTTCAGTGTGCGTTCATAGACCTCGAAGTGTTCCCCTTCGCGCTCCTCAGGATCAACATACTTGAGCCACAAGGCATAGCCGGGCCACTGTCCGGCCAGCACGCGCCTGCTTTCTCGGATATTGCCGTTCTTGTCATGCCAGCGTACCTGTCCATGCTGTAAGAGAATATACTCGCCGGTATACGGATCGAAGTCTTTGCGTTTATCCCGGTAGAGGATGGCCTGCTCGCACATCGTGCGCCGCCAGCTCGTTACCGTCTCGCTCGGATCGGTGGCTTTGCAGTAGAAGGTTCCCTCCGGCTGCGGCTTCAGCTCGGAGACAAAATCAATCTCGTCAAGGTCAACGCTGCCAAAGCCGGTCTGGGCAGCCACCAACAGAGCATTGCGATCGCGCCGGAAAGGCGG
>Ga0272448_1002493_pt1 | contig 22952 bp, 28 predicted proteins | sample YNPCB0191_FD_202220 | JGI IMG/M metagenome (GOLD analysis project Ga0272448, IMG submission 202220) | Hot spring sediment microbial communities from Yellowstone National Park, WY, United States - YNP-CB-019-1 | ecosystem: Environmental > Aquatic > Thermal springs > Hot (42-90C) > Sediment... | reverse complement strand
CGTGATTGTGCTGGAGGGCAAATGTTTTAGAACCTTAAGAAAACGGGAAGTAGCTTTCAGTATCTACAGTGATCAGCAGGTTGAGCTTGTGGGACATACAACTTGCAAAGGTTGTCCCTATAGAAACAAGGAATACTGCGCCGAAGAAACGAAGTATTACGGTGTTGAAGCTGTTCATTTCGCAACTGGCATGATTGTGGGTTATCCTCTGCCCCTAAATAGATTATTTCAGAGAATACTTGAAACAAAAATATGGCGTAGATGCCATTATTGGCGCTCACTCAATTCCACAAAGTTATTACGAAACTCATGGTTCTGAAAACTTATTCAAAGGAATGGGAAAAAATAATGCCCGTTGTGACAGATGAGCAAACGTGGCAAAAATACAGCTAGAGTGGAACAAAACATGAAAAAACTTGGGGCGGAGATGTTCAATCGGAAAGCAGCTGATCCGAAAAACAAACCCAACGAGATTATAAATGCCTTGACGTTGCAGTATGGCCAAAAGATTGCTGATATCGGAGCAGGTGGCGGCTATTTTGCTTTACGGTTTGCTGAGGCTGTTGGAAAAGACGGGCGAGTTTTTGCTGTTGATACTAATCCGAAATTTTTGGAATATATCCGTCATTGCGCAGAGGAAAACGGGTTTGAGAACATTGAGACTGTTCTCGCCGCTGAAGACGCTCCAAATTTACCTAGTAAAAGCATAGATTTGATTTTTATGCGAAACGTGTGCCATCATTTAACGAACAGAGGGGAATACTTTAAGAAACTTAAAAATGCGTTGAAGCCAAACGGAAGAATTGTCATAATCGAGTATAAGTCTATTGGTGGTCGTTTCGTTTTTCACAGAAGATTTGGGCATTATGTCCCTAAAGAAACTTTGAACGCTGAAATGAAAGAAGCCGGATACAAACTGGTAAAAGACTTGGATTTTCTGCCAGAACAATCATTCATGATTTTCGCCTTAGCTGATAAAGCACTCAAGTCTGCAAATGCTAACGTGGATGTTGTTGCCTAATTCTTTTTCGTTAACAGACCTCTGTTCTACAAATTTCAGATTTATGCGAGTTCACTTTGAAGTTTTCGCATGTAATATTTTTTCCTTCGTATTCAAGTTCTATGAGTTTGTTTTCCTTCAGAAGTTTCTCGACAACTTCCCAGTCGGCGTTTGCTTTTTTCAAAAACTCTGCTACCGCTTCTTTTCGCATTGGATGAACAGCTGTTATGCTCAATAAATCTTGTTCAACGTTTTCCGTGAAAGCGAACGCATCTCCTTCGTATCCTATCGTATTCAACTTTGCCGCTTCCAAGCCTTTTAGCAAATGTTTGAAGCATTGTTTCGCTTACAAGGGTTCCCTCGAAAGTTTTTGCAAACTCTTTTATGCCATCTAAAATTATGTCCAATTTTAAGTTTTTATGCGGCCTGTTTACGCGTTTCCACAGGTTTTCGCTCACTACATCCATTTTTAATGAAACAAAATCTGCAGCTAACAAATCTTCTCTCGTTTCTTTTTGCCAAAGCAAGGAAGCATTCGTTATAACTGCTATGGGAAATCCCAAATTCTTTAAGAGGAATATCTCTTTGCCTATGTTAACGTCCAGCGTAGGTTCCCCATCAGGCACAAAAGTTAGATAATCGATTCTCTCGTTTCTTAAAGTGGCTTTATTGACTTTCCATTTGACTTGCATCAAAATGTGTTCTGGCTTATAGAAGACTTGCCTCTTTACAAGCATGTTGCTGGTTTTTCCAAGTTGACAGTATATACATGAATAAGAGCATGTCTTTGGTGGAATATTATTTATGCCTAGGCTTCTTCCTAGACGCCTTGATGGAACAGGACCGAAAGCCATGTTTTCTTTTTCAGGAAACTTCATGGTTTTTGTGCTTTCCTATTTCTTTAGCTCTTTAACCTCTTTTCTGCCTTTTTCTAACTCCTTTTCTTGTTCTTCATCGTTTGTTAAGAGCAAAGCTTGGAACTCACCCACATGTGTTTTCTCTTCTTTTGCTATGTCTAAGAGCGTTGTTTTGATCATTGCGTTTTGAGCCATGGCTGCCATCTGTTCATAGAGATTTATGGCATCGAGTTCAGCAATGATTCCGGCTCTCAGTATTTCTTTATCCAAGTTTTCCTTACTTATTCTTTCAAGATTTATTGGAATTTTTGACAACAACCTTATCACCTCCTTTTTGGTCAATAACTCATGTAAAAGACTTTTCCGAGATTAATGTGGAAAGCTTCTCCCAAATACTTTCAACTTCTTTAGCAACAGCGCTTCTCGGAGAGTATTCTATGATTGTCTTTCCATTCACCATGGCTTCAGTAACTATGGGGTTGAAAGGAATCTTACCAACAACATCTATACCGTTTTCTTTGCAAAAACCCTCAATTTTTTCGGCGTTATCCTTGTTTATGTCATATGTGTTCACGCATACAAATGGCTGAACATTAAAATGCTCCAACAGTTGCAGTGCCCTCTTTAAATCGTGAATGCCTGACATAGTTGGTTCGGTAACCACCAAACCAGCATCTACGCCAGTAACTGAAGCTATAACTGGGCAACCGATTCCTGGCGGTCCATCTATTATTATAAAATTGCAGTTCTCCCTTTCTACTAATATTTTTGCGTTTTGCCTAACCAAGGTTACTAGTTTCCCAGAGTTTGACTCGCTGGGACTGAGCATGGCATGAGCCATAAAACCGTATTTTGTTTTTGAGATGTATGCATGTCCAGATACGCGTTCGGTTAATGTTATTGCATTAGTTGGACAAACAATAGCGCAGACACCGCATCCTTCACATGAAAGTGAATCTATGGTGAAGTTTTCTGTTACGGCGTTGAATCTGCATTTTTCTCGGCATAAGCCGCATTTTATACATTTTGCCTCGTCAACAACCGCTAATTTTGAGCCTTTAAATTCCTGCGTCTCAATGATTTCTGGATGCAGAAGCATATGCAGGTCTGGGGCGTCTACGTCGCAATCAGCTACAACAGCCTTTTTTGCCAAAACCGCGAATGACGCTGTGATGGTTGTTTTGCCTGTTCCGCCTTTGCCGCTTAAAACTGTTATTTGCCTCATTTGCCAACAAGCCTTCTCGCTTCAGCGAATAATATCTGAAACTTTTCTTTCCACTCTGGTATTTCTAGGGTAAAAGGAACCCCTTCTGAATAAAGCTCGGCAATTCTCCTCTGATAAGGAATCTCGAGTAAAATTGGAATATTTTTTGCTTTACAATACTCGTAAAGTTTTTTGTCGCCTATGCCAGCACGGTTAACAACAACGCCTAAGGGAATCGCCATTTCCCCTAAGACCTGAACAGTTATTTTTAGGTCATGCAAACCAAACGGTGTGGGTTCTGTTACGAGGATGCAGAAGTCGCTCTCTTTAACGGTTTCAATCACTGGACATGAAGTCCCTGGTGGAGAATCAAGAACCACATTTCTGCTCTTGTCAATGCATTTTTTAACTTCTCTGATCAACGGGACAGCCATGGGTTCGCCAACTTCAAGCTCGCCATAAACAAGCTCTAAATCGCCGGCGTAACCCCGTTTTAATGTTCCAATTCTGTGTTTTCCTTCAGTTAAAGCTTTTTTAGGACAAGTGAGGATGCATCCACCACAACCGTGGCAAAGCTCTGGGAAAATTAGAACTTTTTCAGAACCAGCGAAAATAGCATTATATTGGCAGAAATTTGCGCATTTCCCACAGTGTTCGCATAATTCCTCGTTTAAATTGGGGATCAGAGTGTAAACTGGTTCATTATGGCTAATTTTGGGATGTAGGAGTAGATAAGCGTTCGGTTCTTCCACATCGCAATCTACTAACTGAACGTTCTCTATTGAAACTGCAAGGTTTACGGCTACCGATGTTTTTCCAGTTCCGCCTTTACCGCTGGCAATCGAAACAATCATGATTTGCTTAATCCCATCCGTTTTTCAGGTTTTTTCCTGCGATTCTATTATGTCTTTGTGATAGCCGCTGTACAGCGCTATAACTGGGTTGTAACCTAAAAGCCTATCTTTGACTATTAAGGTTGTTACTGGCGCTTTTGAGTTCATGGTGAAAAGCATGTCATGCCCAACGCGTAAGCCGACAATGATGTTGATATCTGTTCCCACGTTATTCATAAGCTGAGCTTGAACTATTGGGTTGCAGGCAGCCTCAAATTTTGAGGGATCTCCAATCTTGTACTCTTCAGCCACATTAAGTTTTGTCTTATCAACAGCACCACATTTACATCTGACTGACGCAACAGTGAATCCTGCCTTTTCAAGAATTGTTACTACTTTAGCCGCTTCATCGTGTAATCCAGCGCAGAAGGCTACTCCCAATTTCTTGGCGTGAACAAACTTGCCAAACTCTATAATCTCTTTTATTCTGGGACGTACAGCTATCAACGCACCTCTAACGTATTCGTATGCCTCCTTTTCCGTAATTGTGGCAGGAACATAGATTTTCTTTACGTCATCTTCGCCATACTTTTCAATTGCTGACTTAACTTTTTCCTCGTTTGTTTTCATAGGGCAGAAGTCTGGAAGCAACTCTTTGCTAATTTCCTCTAAGGGCATGCGACTACAATAAACGCTCAGACATTTAGCACATTGAGGATAAATAGTCACTTCATATACTCCTCCTCAAATTTCTGAACGACCCTTCATTTTCTCATATTCCGCTATCGCCTTTTTTAGAGTTAATATGGCAAACTTTGCGCAATCAATTTTCTCTTTCGGCAAGCCACCTAACTCATTCAATATGTCATGCTCGGTTAGCTTCTTTACTTCATTGATAGGTTTACCCTTTATAAGCTCAATCATCGCAGATACAGAGGCGGCAGAGCCTGGGCAACCTACATAGTAAAACTTGCCATTTTTTATGATGCCACTCTTATCGATTTTTAGGTATAATTCCACGAAGTCTCCGCATGAACCAAGATAGGTTGTGAAAACATATTGTTTCTTTAATTCTCCAAGGTTTGCATTGTTTACGTAGAGCTCGATAGCCTTATTAGAATAGCCTAACTCTGCCATCAACCTTGATGTTTCTTCTTTCAGCTTCTCTTTCATTTCTGCACCTCTGAACGGTGTATCACAGCTTTAGGGTCCTACTAATGGCGACGAGCCTGATGACAACCTTCCGTGAGTTCTTCAAGCCTATCCTGCATATACGCCTCAACAACCTCTTTAACCGTGTTTGCGTTCGCCCTAAGCGCTGCCACCTTGGCTTGTTGAAAAATGGTTAATGCTTTTGGCTCAATTCCATAGGCAATCACAGCGTGGGGATTGAATTGTAGTATGCAGTCTGATGGTTGTCCAACTCCGCCAAAATGCTTGCTTTCGTTCGACGTTGACTGAACGCTTAATACATTGCAATTTTCGTCTAAATCGACAATTATGAAGTATGGCACTCTCCCAAAGTGCTCCGAAAGCCTTGCACCAAGCCCGGTTCCATCTTCAGTCGATACAGCTATTCTCTCCTTCAAACCTTCACCCTTTTTCCAGAATCCAGCGTCATTTTTACGAGCTTTTTCCACCTTAGCCTCCCAAGCTTCCTCGTCACCCGAATTTCCTATGGTCCCCGCTGCCTTTGCCTCCATCCTCGACCCCTACCCGCACCTATCCCGAAATGATCACCAACGGTAGGAGCACTTGTCGCGCTTAATTCTCCTCTTTTGTATTTTTCAACTGCTTCCATTACAGTTCCATAAGTACCAGTTATGATCTGTATCCCTGCAGCTGACAGCGCTTGAAAAGCGTTAGGCCCAACATTTCCAGTTATGAGCACCTTCACGCCTTTACCCGCTATTATTTGAGCTGCTTGTATTCCAGCTCCGCCCATAGCGCCAGAAGCCATATTTGGAATAGCTTCGAACTGCATTGTTTCTGAGTCCACGATAAGAAAGTATTGGCATCTGCCAAACCTTGGATCTACAGGCGCGTCTAAACTATTTGCAGTTGCGGATACGCAAATTTTCATTCACTCACCTCCTTTAACAATTCTTTCAGATTGCTGCTTGCGCTCCAAAAAGTGCTTAATTTTCTCGACGATTTCTAAAAAGACCTTCGACGCTGATGAGTTTGCATGTTCAACTATGAAGGGCGTACCCTTATCGGCATCTTCACAAATATTCTGGTCTATTGGTATGCTCCCAAGAAATGGTATTGACAGTTCATCAGCTATTTTTGTTCCGCTGCCTGATTGGAAAATGTCGATTTTTGCTCCGCAGTTTGGGCAGACGAATCCACTCATGTTTTCGATTATACCTATAATTGGCATTTCAAGTCTCTTTGCAAATGTGACGGCCTTCTTAACGACGATCTGCGAAACCTCTGAGGGAATAGTTACAATTATTACGCCGTCTATTTCTGGCAAGAGCTGCGCAACGCTTAAAGGTTCATCCCCCGTACCTGGCGGCAAATCAATGAGTAGCAGGTCAAGTTCCCCCCAGACAATATCCGAAAGAAACTGGCGAATCGCCGTCATCTTTAAAGGCCCACGCCAAATAACAGGCGCATTCTCATCCGGCAACAAAAAATCCATCGAAATAACCTTAATACCCTGAAGGCCTACAGCGGGAAAAACCCCAGCTGGACCCGCCTGTAACCGCTGACCAGCCAACCCCAACATTTTAGGCACGCTTGGACCATGAATGTCAGCGTCCAAAACACCCACACGATTCACATGCCCACGCATTGCAAAAGCCACAGCAAGATTCACAGTAACCGTGCTTTTGCCTACACCGCCCTTACCGCTTATAACAGCAATTTTGTGTTTAACCTTGCTCATCCTAGCCCTAAGTCTTTCCTCCTGTTCCTGAATCTGTTTTCTCCTTTCATCGATCTCCTCAGCTCTTTCACTCATAACTCTCACTGCTAATTTAGAAATAGTTTAATGTATAAACAAAATTAAATAGCTTATGTTTATAAAATAAACAAAAGAGAAGCCGATGAACATGATGGCGGAAAAATAATTTCACAACTGCAGTCGGACGGCAGAGCAACCCTAGAGAAACTGGCAGAACAAGTTGGATTCACAAGCATGGGAGTTATGAAAAAGCTCTAGAAGCTCATGAGCCAAGGTTCAACACAGGTTTCGGCTCTGCTGAACCCGTTCTCCATTAAACTTTTCTCTGCAATGGTTCTAATTGAGTGGAAAACGCAGAAGCAATGCAAAACCTGCTGAAACGATTGCCCATGGGTGGTCCATATCTTCAAGACTATGAGGTTATAGCTTGATCGCTCTTGTCGTTGCTGAAGATCGAGATACTCTTGAAAGAGTATCAAATAGAAAAATGTTCTCTCAGAAGTAGCGCAGCCATACGCAGATCAGAGTTTTACCTGATAGGCGACATCCATTTCGCATCTTTTCTTCTGGTAAGGGAATACCTAACCCATAAAGGGGGAACAATGCTCCAGCCATGCAAACTGCAAACTCTGCACGGGGATGCATATACGGGAAATGCGCTGGATGCCCTGCAACAGTTCATTGAAGGAACACTTTGAAGGATTAAAGCTGCTATGCTTCGGCACATGGGCTTGTCCATGGCGGCTACAAACTCGTCTACCTCAGCCAAGGTCCACGGATGCTTCCTGTTAACTGGTATCGCTGTTGGAAGATTCACATACCGCAAGTTTATGGGTATGTCGTAGTATTTGGCTAGGCTTTGAACAGCCCCAATATAGACCATGACGGTTTTCGGCGCGTATCTGTAGTCCTGCAGCCAAGCCGCAAAATCGTTAAGGGTTTCAGTGGCTTTGCGCCTCTTCGCATGCCTTATCAGAAAACCATTGTGCTTCACATTTTTTAGGAAATCTCCAAGGAAAAACCTGCTAGAGTAGTATTGTCGGAAAAGCTTCAGTCCAGCAGAATTCACGCCACGAGTCCCGGCCTTCAAAACAGACAGAAACTTACCCACCTCATCAGAACCAGTCAAGCCCGCCAACCCAAAGTCCTCTAACGAACGAAAAACTTTAAAACAACGAGCATAGTAGCCCAGTCTTGGCATGAACAGCTGCTAACACAAGAAAACTTTAACTCAAGCCACGGCCACGATACCCGAACGGTGTCCTCACATGAAAAACAGACCCACAAAAGAAGTGAGGGCACCAGAAATAGAGGTCTAAAGCTTGCCCGAGGCTTCATGGTGAAATAACTTGAAAGAGAAAGGACCGTTGTACATTGTCCCTTGGCGCTGCACCTTCGCGTGCAACTTTAGTTGTGTACACTGTGCTTCTGCAGGCAAAATGGCAGTTCAGAACGAGGTAAGCACTGACGGCGCGAAGAAGATTGTGGATGAGGTTTACGAGTTTGGTGCAAGCTTCTTCGGTATAACGGGCGGTGAGCCTTTCCTTCGGAAAGACCTGTTTGAAATCATCGAATACGCCAAGAAAGCTGGATTAAACGTTAGCGTCATCACCGATGGACGCCTTGTAAGCGACAAGGCTTTTGAAAGCATTGCTCGAAATGAAGTCCGCGTTTCCGTAAGCATCGACGGTTCGGAAGCCACGAACGATTTGGTTCGTGGAAAAGGCGCATACGCTGCCTCCGTCCGGTTGGTTGAGAAACTTTCCAAGGCGAACCTTTTGAATTGTCTAGTGTACACTTTGGCAAACGTTAATGATTCTGTTACAAACGTTAATGAAAAAGACTTTACAAGCGTGCTGGATTTGGCAGCGGAGTACGGTGCGCGCTGGGTCATTTTTCACGGCATGATTCCTTACAGCCGAGACAAAGCCGCTTTGAAGGCGTGTCCCTCGCCGTTGCAGAACGAATGGGCTTGGAACAAGCTTTTCGACCTGCAGTCAAAATATAAAGATAAGCCTGCAATCAACGTGTATTACCCGGCTTACGCCCGCGTTGCAAAACAGCGTGGTACAGCTGACTGGGATAACTGGTTCAACCATTTCTTTCTTGGGCGATGCTTCTTCGGCAAGTTCATGAGCATAGCTGAGAACGGTGAGGCTATACCTTGCAGCTACAACGATGTGTACAGGCTTGGTAATGTCAAAACGCAGTCACTTCAGAGCATTTGGAATGGGATGCAAAACAGCGGTTTCTACGCGGAAGTCAGAGAGAAGAGAAACTTGAAAGGGAAATGCGGTGTCTGTGAATACCGTGAAATCTGCGGCGGCTGCCGAACCTCCGCATTGTTCTTTACAGGAGACATACTAGGGTCGGACCCTCAATGCATGTACATTCCGAAAGCACTGCGCGAACAGCGAGCCACCTCTAAAGAAGTATGACTTGCCTCGTTAAGGCGCGGCGTCCTCAACTGAGGCTTTAGTTAAGCTTATGGCAATGGGAGCCTTCGACTTCGAAAACTTCCATGTCCAACCCTGTTTTGAAGACTGCATGGCAGCGTTGCCAACATACTAAACTATTCTGGAATTTCGTGCAGGGCTTTCAGTGTGCAACGTTGAGTTGTTTTCGTTGTTTTATCGTCCTTGGTTAACTGGACTTGTTGGTCGCAGTGCGCGATTATAATTTATATATATACCGTGAACTATCAGAGTACAGAGGATGAAATGGCTTTCGGCGACCTCGGCGACCCCGTTACTGTGGCTGTGATAGCGATTGCTGCTGTACTAGCGTGCGCGCTGGTTTTGTATGCCATGCGCCGAAGACCTGTGAAGTCTCTTAAGGCGCCGAAGCCTGTTGAGCTTGAATCATCTTCAGCCGCTTTGCCGTTCAAAATTTCCAAAAGTGTGCAGGCGTCAGACGCATTGCATGCGAAGGATGAGCTCCGAATTCTGGAGCTTGAACGGGAAATTCTCAGCGATGCGCTCAGAAGGCTCTACGAAGCGCATGCGGAAGGAAAGATCTCTGAGGAGGAAAGGGAGCGGCTTGCAAGCGCCTACAAGGCTCGCATGATGGCTGTTAAAGAATCCATTGCTAAAGATGAAACCATTGTAGCGTTGCATGAACTTGAAAGCATGCAGGAGGATCTGATGCGGCTTTTCAGCGAGCGTTTCGGCGAATTGACGTCGAAGGTTGAGGAGCTTCGCTCCAAAATCGAGGTTAAACCGATAAAAGAAGTAAAGGTTCAGTTGCCCACGCCCTCGCCTGCGGAGGAAGACATTGAAGAAGGCGAGGAGGGAGAAAAGCCTAAGAAGCGCAAGAAGCCACCTGAGAAACCTAGCCCAAAAAGCGAAGCTGAGAAACGTATAGAAGAGATCAGAAACGAAGTGGAAAAAGTATTGAACAAGCTGGGGCAAATGGAAATTGAAACATAAGAGTCAAATGTTAGAAGAGGCTAAGAGGAACGCGGCTGCTGAAGCAGTTAAGCACGTTCAAAACGGTCAAATCGTCGGTTTGGGCAGTGGAAGCACGGCAGCCTACGCGGTAGAGGCAATAGGTGCACGAGTCCGGAACGAGAAACTGAAAATAATGGCTGTGCCCACTTCTTACCAAGCATTTCAGCTCGCAGTGGAACACTGCATACCCGTAACGACGCTTGAAGAACATCCCATTGTCGATTTAACCATAGACGGCGCAGACCAGATTGACCCTGAACTGAACCTTATAAAAGGCATGGGTGCCGCTCTGACAAGAGAGAAAATAGTAGCAGCATCCACGAAACATAACATAATAGTTGCTGATGAAACAAAAAAAGTCTTTAGACTGGGCCAAGATAACCATCCTGTACCTCTGGAAGTTGTCCCGTTTGCCATAGCCCTTGTCAAGCGCCGAATAATAGAGTCAGGCGGGAAGCCTGTGCTGAGAGAATCAGCGGGCAAACTTGGACCAGTCGTAACAGACAATGGAAACATAATTATAGACGCTTACTTCGGAATAATCGAAGACCCTGATGCGTTAGAAAAACGCCTTAAAATGGTGCCAGGCGTTGTTGAAACTGGAATCTTCACAGAGCTTGCAAAAACCGTGTATGTCGGAAAAGTCTCAGGCGTCGAAAAACTTGAGAAAACAAGCAAGAAAACTCGTGGACCGTAAACGCTTAAAGCAATTCTCAAATGCCGTTCACTTTGTTCATTGCGACTACGAAGAAGAAGCCCAATGTTGAATGGCAGAGTGTTACATTTAAAATGGCCGGACTAGGCAAAAAAGCCAGGGTAGCCTATTTGCGCTGAAATTATGGGATTTCCCTCGCAAATCCCTTTTTTGGGCGTTTTCCTCGAATTTGACCAGTTTAAGGTGTTCGGAGGTGAGAAAAGTGAGTGGTGAAAAGACGGTTTAAGTGTCCTGAGCGCGGTTGTGAGCGGATGTATAAGGACGGTATAAGATATACTCGCTATGGAGAAGTTGAAAAGTATCTGTGTCGAGAATGCGGGTACCGTTTCTCATGATGGAAGCCTTGAGTTTTCTGTGATTTGCCTCTTTTTTTCTGTTTTTACTTTTAGCTTAGTGGGAAAAGAAAAAGCTGTGCCATGTTCTTAGGATTTTTGGGAAATTCACTATTTCGTTTGGCATTATAAACCATCGCTTTTCTTCTGGGATTTGTTTCAATTGTTCTGCTAAAGCCAATATTTCTTCTTTGGTTGTTGGAGGACTTATTTTAAGGATTTTCGTTGCTCTTGTTGCTTCTATATCATCGTGTAGTATTTTTGTTAAAAGTGCTGTTCGTGCTGCATTGTAGCGGATGTTGTCCCATGTAAAGCTAATGTTTTGAACAAGGAACGGTCGAAATCTTCGTAAGCCATCTTGTAAGATTTGAAGTTCAGATTTTGCTCTTTTTGCTTTATCTGATGTTAGTTTTTTGATTAGTTGTTCTCCACCCCTTTGCGGGAGACTTGCTACTTGACAAGTGAATAATAGGTCGTCGAAGCATTCGTTGATAGTGTATTCTTTGTTTCTTATTTTTGATTGCGTTTGTATAGCTTGATTGTAGCTGGTTTTGCATTCTTCTATGTTGAACTGGTTTTCTTGCAGTATTCCTATGTCAAATAGGTGTTTTGCGTATTCGAGTCCGTTTCTGCTGTCGTTTAGAGGTCTGCCGATGGTTGTGGGGCCAATTGTAGAGAGTTTGTCCCCGAGTAGTGCGCCTACAGTTGGGGTTGTGACTTTTATTGTCGAGTTAAAAAAGAAAGTTTTAAGCGATGTTTGTTGTGTGGCAAGTTTAGGTTTTATTCCCATTGCATCAAGCAGTATTGTTCTACTTCTTTCCGTTATTGGTGGGGTTTCTATTCTGTAAAGGTAAAAGGGTATGTTATCGCCAACAACTCTTTCTCTTGGAGTATATGAGAAAGCTTTTTTGTTGAATTTTTGGTGTATGTTTTCTAAAATTTGTTCAAGTTCGTCTTTTGATGCATTTGTGCATATGTCGACATCAACGCTCAGTCGTGTCCACTTTTCTTTAAGCAATGTCTGGATTGCTGAGCCCCCTTTGAATATAAAGTCCAATCTCGCTTCTTGGAGTTGCCCGACATATTCCAAGCAGAATATTGCTTTTTCAAGGTTGGCTATGTTTGTTATGATTCCCTTGGACGATAGCTCACGAATTTTATCTGAGTCGAATGTTTCTTTTGTTCCAACAGTTTTGTCTGTAAGGGTCATTCTTTTGCACCTTCCACAATTTCATCTATGACTTTTAGGGCTTCTTTTTTTCCAACGAATAAATTGTCTGGTATGGCAAACTTCGTGAGCTGTTTTAGATTGTAAAGTAATATTATTATTTCGTCTCGTATGTTTCGTCTCTGAGCGCATCTTAATAGGCGGTGGAAGTTTATTCCTTCCCTGCGTAACATGTTTGCAAAGATTCTTCCAAGTTCAGCTGGCGAGAAGCTTAGTTCTTTTCTTGTAGTGAGGTAGTATATGTCTATCCATATCCGTTCTGGTGCGGGAATAAGCAGGTTTTCGATTTCGATAAGTCCGTATTTTTCACTTCTTTCCAAGAGGTATATGGTCTTATTTGGATAGTATGTGTAGTCTTGGAAGTCTTTCTTTTCTGGGTTTAGTATTGCATGGTATCCTTGCTCGATGAGGGCGTCTCGTATGCTTGGGGAAAGGATTTTGCTTGTTTCGATCACTATTAGGTCGCGGCTTACCGCGTAATGTGCGTATTCTGCTAACATGTTTATTGACCATATGACGAATTGTGCCATTGGAAAGTGTTGTCTAAGGTAATAGGCTATTTGAGACAATTCTGGAGATAGCTTGACAATAGCTGTTGATCCCCCTCCTCTTATGTAGAGTCCTCTTCCAATTCTTTTGACGACGCCCATTTTTACAAGGCGGCTCAGGTAATTTTTTGCTGTTGTACGGGATACATTGAGGTCTTGCATCATTTCTTCTATTGATATGGTTTCACGCTTGGAAACATATTCAACCACTTTCTGGGGTGCTGACACTTCTGGTCACATGGTGTTTAATATATTTTTGCCAATATATATAGTTTGTTGTCAAAAGTATACTCGACGTTTGAAATGACATTTAAGCCCAAAGACTAAAATAATAATTAGAATATTTTTGGACATTATCAGATTTCTTTCGTTCACTCCAGTTGTCTAAGTTTGTCGATTAGTGTTTGTCTGTTTTCCTGGTTCTTCTGCCACTGTTCAGAATATGCTCTCCATTGTTCAGCTGAGATTTTGCCTTTTACTTTTAATTCGTTTAGTAGGCTGATGAATTTGGCGAATTGTTGCCTTTGTTCCATTAATGCTTTTTCTCGTAGTTTTTTCCGTTGGGCTTCTGTGATTATTTTTGGTGGTGTGTAGGTTTCGTATAGGAATCTGCAGAAGTAGGTTATTTCCCATGGTTTAGTTACCTGTGAGCTTTCTTTTGCTTTTAGGAGTTCTTCTGTGAGGGTTTCGTATTTTTCGCCGAGGCTTAGTGCGTCATAGTGTATGGGAAGCCATGGTGTTTCTTGGATTATGTTTAGGAAGTGTTCAAGGTGGCTTGTGCTGAAGATTGGAGCTACTGAGCCTGTTTCGTAGTTGAAGCAGAAGATGATTTTCTTGGCGATGTGGCTGTCTCCACCTGCGCGCGCATTCATTTCCCAAATTTTGTTGGTGTCTACTGGGATTGTTTGAAAAAGAAGGGGAAGGATTTTTTAGTGGCTATTTAGGAATCCGTTTATCCAGTTTAGTACGTCTGGCGTGTCGACTCTAGCGTAGTAGCCTACGCCTGCGCAGTTCGCATTTGCCCCAAAAGACGTTACTGCTATGATCGTGTTGGTGTCGCCTAAGAGGACTGGGCCGCCTGAGTCGCCGAAGGCTGTGCCGCCTTTGTCCTGCGCCGGGTTAGAGCTGCATTTTATGAATGTGCTGCTTATGGCGTAATCGGTTGAGAGTAGGTTTGCAGTGGTGTAGAAACGTGCGCGCTCGCCTCTCCAAGCGTCGTATGGCCCGCCGATTTTCGGGGTTTCCTGGTATTGCACTCCGTAGCCGACGAAGGTTACGGTGGTGCCAACGCTTAATGTGTCAACTAAGCCGAGGCTTGGGAGCTTACCGTATTGGCTTAGTTTGACGGGTTTTTTGAGGAGGATTACGCCTATGTCGTTTGTTATGAAGCCGACGAGCCCGTTGCTGTCAACGTAGTATCCGAAATCTGGGTGTGTAATGGGTTTTCCTGTGGCTGGGGCGTTGCTGTATGTGGGGTATCCCTTGTCTGGGTCGTAGGCGATTTTTTCGTCGAGCCATATGGCCGCGTAGGCTGCGCCGTCAGTTACGTGCCCTGCGGTTAGCACCACTGTTGGGGAGATGAGCGACCCGGAGCCACGCCATAGTGGCTGTTTGTTTTCGTCGTAGGCGACTACGAGGCAGACGTACGGATGCTTGTTTCCGTCCGGTATAGGGTTGCCTGTTATTGCGTTGGCGGTGGCGACGAGCATTGAAGTGGCTAGTATGGCGGTGAGAAGTGCGAGTGTAGCGATTGTTTTTAGGGTTTTCAAGTTTACCGCCGCTTCTGGTTTGAACTGCGCGTTCTATTAAAACTTGTGGAGAAATGTTCTATGTCTTATGTTTCAGCGCAAGTTCGAGCAGGATTTTGTTCGTAGTTGTTTGTTTTGCTGTTAAAAAGTGAGGGTTGGTTTTGTTTTTCGGTTAGAAGATTAGAGACTGGTTCATTTCTTGTTGAACTAGAAACCAGTAAGTTAAGGTCTTTCTTTTTGTTTTTGCAGTCTGGGAATTTTTCGTTTATGATGTCCCAGAATTTTTGGCAAGGTTTTCTTTCTTATATGGCGTGAGCTGTTTCGCGGTAGACGATGTATTCGATTAATTTTCGAGCAGGTGTTTTGTTATGGTGTTGATGGTAAGGTTGCTGTTATTGCTGCGGCTTGCCCATTTTGTTTTCATTCTACGGTAGAAGACTTTAGTATTAAGTTCTTTTTGGCATGTTTGAACAAGCGTGCCAACAAGGGCTTTCAGTTGCTCTCCTGTTCTGTCGTGAATTACTGTTTTAGTTTCAGCTTCCTGTAACGCCTGGTTTATAGCTTTCTGCTTGCGTCGTATCCATTTCTGGTATTTTTGGAGAATTTGCTCCGGATTACTGCATCCTTTTGGCAATATTAACTGCAGAGTACCTGTTTTATACTCAAGCCTCGAGTGCTTTACGTCGCGGTAGATTACAGTGTGTTCCGGCGGGTTATCCATAGGTTTTCACCTTTTCCATTATTTTCTGATGCAGTTGATCCAGCTGCTACAGCGTTAAGCCGTGCTGCGTGACGTATTTTCTCAGATATTTGCGGGTTTCGCGCTCTACGGCTTTTCTTGTCGTTGGCTGGGTCTGCCAGCCTTTGAACATGAGAGGCTGCAGCAGCGCGGTGAGCGCCCTTACATCTTGTGTGGGGTTTGCGGTTGGCGGCAGTGCTTCTTCCAAAGTTAAGAGCATGGCGTATTGCAGGTCTGTGAAGGCGAGTTGTTTTTGGCGAGTTTGAAGTTGCTGGTACTGCTGGTAGATTTCGGCGGCTTCATTGTAGATTTTTTCGTAGTTTTTGGTTTTTTCTTTCCAGAGTTCGAGTATGCGTTCAACTTTGTCGGCGAGGGTTTCGTTGATGGGATTGCGGTGCTTGTCGATAATTATAAAGCGGTTTAGGGTAAAAAGTATGCTTGCTGCTTTTCTTCTCTGCGTGCATCCTTCAAGAGAAGAGCCCAGCGCAGAATAGCAGCTTCTTTTTGCCAGTCAGGCAACTAAACCATCTCCATAAGCTCCAATATTCTCTCACTAATCCTAATCCATTCACGATTTTCAGCAAGCCAAAGCTTCATCGCCACCACAGCCCCACAGTTTCACCTTTGTCCACTCGTATAGCCTTAATCCACCCTGCCTTTACCTTCGAAGCCTGCAAATGAAAAATACAGCTAAACAACTGCTCCATAAACATAACACCCGTAACATCTCCAGCCTACTGGACAACACACAAAGCCAACCAACCAAACGCAGCCACAACGCCACTACCCATACCAGCGGAAGCAACAGAACTAGTAGACGCAGGCTTTGAAAATGCAACAAGCTAATACAACCACAACGCAAGCTCAGAAAACGTAAATAAACAACAAGTAAAACTTTAAAATGGCCGGACCAGGCAAAATAGCCGGGGTAGCCTAGCCTGGCCAGGGCGCCAGACTCATAATCTGGAGAGTCAAAGGGGCAAGCGCCCTAACCCAGAAGTCGCGGGCTCGAAACACAAGAACAAAGCGAGAATCCCGCCCCCGGCACCAAGTGAGAATTTAAAGGTTTATGCATTTTCCTTGCTTAGTAGTATCTATTTTTGACCTGTTCATTTTAAGTGTGTGATAAAGACTGCGGAATACATTAACGTGTCAGGTGGGCGGGTGTTCTTCGGATTTAGGACGGTTTAAGAACGGCTCTTGAGCTGCGTTTACGGAGGCAGTTCATGTCGTGACCGTTTTTGTTGGATGCTGGTCGGTGGTTGCGGGTGAAGACTTTATGAGTTCCGATGGATTATTATCATCTGTTGAAGGGATGGATAAGTTGGGTTATAACGTAAACTGGCTCAAAGTTTTGACGGAGTGTAGCGATAACGTGGAGAAAAGTGTTAAGCCATATCTGAAGGCTGTGTCTGCGCCTCAGCCGAATTTAGGAGTCGGCGCTGGAGGCGACCCGATCAAGCTTGTTGATTTGGCAGCGGAGAAAGCTATAATTCAAACGTTTCTTTCACACGGCGTTTCATTCACGCTGGTAAGCGAAGACTCAGGTGTTAAAGAATTTGGCAACGCTCCCGGTCAGGTGCACGTCACAATTGATCCCGTGGATGGAACTACTAACTTCATGCACGGCTTGCCTTTCTATGCAACGTCGATCGCTGTGTCTTCGGGACAGCGGCTCTCGACAGTGTATGCAGCTCTCGTGGCGGACTTGGTGCACCACGTCATGTACACAGCTAAAAAAGGGGAAGGCGCGTTCAGAAACGGAGAGGGCATATCCCCCTCGCAGACAACGATGTTGGCAGAAGCTGTAGTAGGCTTAGACTTGAATACTTACAAGGTGAAAGAACTCGCGCCTAAACTTAACAGTTTAATCGCTGAAACAAAGCATATTCGCCATTTCGGCGCCAACGCCCTTGAACTCTGCTACGTGGCTGACGGCAAAACTGACGCTTTCATAGACATACGTGGAAAACTTCGAACGACAGACGTTGCCGCAGGCTTCCTAATCCTTATGGAGGCGGGAGGCGTCCTAACCACGCCGGAAGGTGAGGCGCTGGACACCGTGTTGGACCCAAAGCAAACTGTCAAGTTCATAGCCGCTGGAAACCGAAAGATCCACAGCACCATCCTTGAAAAGCTTAAAACGTGAAGCCATGATAAGCTTCCTACCGCCGCATCCAGCGCTGCTCATAAGAAGCGTCAACGCAAAAACCCTTGTCACCGCTGACCTACACATTGGATGGGAAATGGCTCTTCAGGAGAAGGGAATACATGTTCCAAACCAAACCTTAAAGCTTCAGCACAGGCTTAACGCGTTACTGCGGAGACACACTCCGGACAGACTCGTAGTATTAGGCGACGTTAAATACTCTGTTGTCACCGCTGACGCGGGTGAATGGCGCGACATACCTGACTTTTTCTCTGAAGCTCTGAAACACGTGCAGGAAATAATCGTAGTTCGCGGCAATCATGACGCAAACCTTGAACCTCTATTGCCTGAAAACGTGAAACTGCAACCAGCAACTGGAATCATAATAGATGATGTTGGCCTCTTCCACGGACACAAATGGCCTGCCCCTACGCTTTTAAAGTGCCGAACGCTGGTGATGGGACACCTACATCCGGTTGTAACATTCAGAGACCCTGCAGGATTCAAAGCAACAAGCCAAGTCTGGGTCAACGCAAGAATAGACGCCGCAACGCTTGCAGGTATACTCCTCCGCAGGCATGGAGCAAAGCCCAAGAGCAACTTGCCAGAAGATTTAGAAAAACACTGCGGCTTCAAGCCTAAAACTACACGGTTGATAATTATGCCTTCTTTCAACGATTTGCTCGGTGGAAGACCCATAAACGAACCGGCCGATTCAAAGAGGAAGGGCAATACACTCATAGGACCTGCCCTACGTTCCAGCGCAGTCGACTTGGAAACGGCTGAAGTCTTCCTGCTCGACGGCACTTACCTTGGAACCCTCAGCCAAATGCGGCGTCTCAGCTGAACACAGCATAAGCCTTATACAAGCGTTCAATCCATTCATTATACAGGTGAAGTAGGAATGTCAATCGACGATGATTTCCCAGAATGGTTCAGGCGGAGAAGATACCCCTTTAACATGGACATGTTCTTTGGCGACATGGACAGGATGTTCCGCGAGCTTGAGAAGATGATGGAGGAAGAATTCAGAGACTTTACGGCGCGGGTTCCGAAAGACTACGTAAGAGAACGCAGACTGCCTGATGGAAGCACAGTGAAAGAGTGGGGCCCATTCGTCTATGGCTATAGCATCAAGATAGGACCAGACGGAAAACCCGAAATCCGTGAGTTCGGCAACATCAAGAAAGGACTTAAAGGACCACAAGTCAAGGAAGAACGCGAACCACTTGTTGACGTAGTGAACACTGACGGCGAAATCAGGGTTGTCGCAGAACTCCCAGGCGTAGAAAAAAACGACATCAAACTGCATGGAACTGAGGATTCCCTGACGATATCCGTCGACACTGAACAAGTCAAATACTACAAGGAAGTACAGTTGCCCGTTAAAGTCAAAGTTAGAGAGGCAAAATCTTCGTACAAGAATGGCGTTTTGGAAGTTGTACTCCCCAAGGCTGAGCCGGAAAGGAAGCCAAAAGGCGAACCCATAAACATCGAGTAAACCCTGACGCTCAGCCTGTTTTTTAGTAATAACAGTTAAGCTACTAAAAGCACGGTTCACTCATGGATGACTACTCAGAAATAGAAATACTCAACCGAGTGTGCCGAGAAGCAAAAGCTGAAGGAAAACTTTCAGGCAAAAACCTGACTGAACTCTACGACCTATTCGGCGTAAGGTTCACTAAAGCGTTGGAAGCCCTGAAAGAAAACCGCGTCAAGAAATACGTTTTCAAACCCTCAGGAAGAACCGCATGGGTCGTCGTAGGCCGAGAACGAGACTACTTGATAATGCCTGAAGCCGAATTCTGCACATGCGACGACTTCTACTTCCGCGTTCTCGACAGGAAAGTTCACTTGTGCTACCATCTAATCGCTCAGAAAATTGCACGAAACCTTTCATGGTACGAAAACATAGAAGAAAACGACGAGTTGTACGAGACTCTTATGAATGAGTGGAAGAAACCTACTCCTTAAATACTTAGTCGGTAACACAATACCCACGGAGAGGCATAACCACGATGGATTTGCCCACATACTTCCAAACACTCCAGTATGTCCTGATGACAGCTACCTTTATAGCACTTGCGCTGATCTTCCTTTACGCGTACTACAGTAAAGAAGAAAGGCAGAAACAGAGAAGCTAAGCTGGAGCCGCCTTTTTCCTTCTTGCCAAAAGAAACAACACGACGTTTAAGATGCACAGAACCACTACGAGAAGCATCAACCAGGAAACGTCTGAGCCAGCACCTACTATCAGCGGGAAAGGACCAATAAGAATTACTGCACCAAAACCTGATGAGCCAGAGCCGCCCTTAACTAGTGCGGCAACAACAAATAGGGCTATGCCCGCTATTATCAGTACGAACCCAAGAAACAGAACGAGCAGAAGAATCCTACCGTCATTAAAGTTGTTCTCAAACTCAACATCAGAGGCAACTGATGATTTTAAACTTGCACACATTCAAACTCACCGTGTTAGAACATAGCTGAGAACAGTTAGAACTATAGCTAGCGCAGTTAAGACTATTGAAAGCAACAGCATATACCGAAGCAAACGCTTATCTGAACCTAAAACTATCGGGATTGGACCTATTATCACTCCGGCCCCCGCCTTAAGCGTGCCACGCGCACCGCGCCGAAATAAGCTCATTACAACGGCAAAGAGAATTAAGCATACCCCAAAGAAGATTAGCAAGATTCCCATGGACAAAAGCGAATTCTCACTGAGCATACCACCCACCGCCTTCAAGCGCATAAAAAGAAGAAAAGAAACTATGTAATAAGCCTTTGAAACCTAAAACAAGAAACAGACAGCCACACGAATAGCGTTTCAGTCCAAGCCGCGTTCAGCTCCACAAACACCAAATTATGCAGCATTACGAACCGCGAGAACATCTGCGTCGGCAGAGCCTAAATGCGCGGGGACGCAAAATCAAGCCGAAAAATAAAAAATATGACGGAAAGAGAGGACATCCGTGTATGCTACGGCACAATTGTAGGAACTTCGATTTTCTCAGGCGTGTAATCAACGAGTTTGCCGCTTAGAAACTGCTCATAGGCAGAGAGGTCTAAGAATCCATGCCCGCTGTAATTCATCGCAATAACCTTCTTTTCACCTGTTTCCTTGCATCGCAACGCCTCTTCAACCACGAATCTGAGACTGTGCGCTGTCTCAGGCGCAGCTATGAAGCCTTCGGTTTGCGCCAGCATCCTTGCAGCTTCGAAGACTTCGGTTTGGCCGTAAGCCACGGATCGCATGTATCCCCTTTTGATCAGGTATGAAATCAACGGTGCCATGCCATGATATCTCAGACCTCCAGCATGAATTGGCGGGCAGGCATAGGCATGTCCAAGAGTGAGCATTTTCAGTAGAGGCGTTGTTTTTGCCGTGTCGCCGAAGTCGTATGTGTAGACGCCGCGAGTTGTGTGCGGTACGGCCTTCGACTCGCACGCCACAAACTCCGTGTCATCTTTGCCTTTCAGTTTGTCCGTCATGAACGGGAAAGCAAAGCCTGCATAGTTTGAGCCGCCTCCGATGCATCCGCATATAACGTCTGGCTTCACACCGATCTTTTCAAACTGTTTCTTCGCTTCTAAACCTATGATTGTCTGATGCAGCAGTACGTGGTTAAGCACTGAACCCAACGAGTACCGCGTGTTCTCGTCACGTAACGTGTCCTCGATCGCTTCGCTTATGGCTATGCCCAGCGAGCCGTTGTGGTTTGGGTTTTCTTTTAGGAGTTTTCTCCCAAACTCAGTCTGGTCGCTCGGCGACGGAAACATTTCTGCACCATAAAGTTCAGCAACGATCCGCCTTCCAGGCTTCTGATAGTAGCTTGCACGAACCATGTAGATTCGACATTTCAAACCGTAAAGCTTCGTTGCGAAGGCCAACGCAGTCCCCCATTGCCCGGCGCCTGTTTCCGTGACTAAACGCTTTATGCCCTGTTTCTTGTTGTAGTATGCCTGCGCGATAGCCGTGTTAGTTTTGTGACTTCCTGCAGGACTGAAGTTTTCGCATTTAAGGTATATTTCTGCCGGCGTTTTCAGGTATTTTTCAAGCCGTCGCGCCCTGTAAAGCGGTGTTGGCCGTGGAAGGCGCAGGTAAGCGTCGTAGACTTCGTCGGGGATCCTAATGTAACGTTCAGTCGAAACTTCCTGTGCAATAAGCTCTTTGGCGAATATTCGCTCCAGAAGCGCAGGGTTTATCGGTTTTTTGGTTGAAGGATCAAGCGGTGGAGGCGCCGGCTCAGGGAAATCGGCTTGTATGTTGTACCACGATGTAGGCATTTCATCTGGGTCTAGAGTGACATAATATTCTTTCTTGGATACTGTTGCCATGTTTAACACCTTTTGCGCGGGTTCAACGAGTGATTTTCGTACATTTTTGTTGGAGAAATGAATACAGGAACATATTTATACGTTACTGTACATAAATGTACATTGAGGATGAAAACATGTGGAGCAACATCAAAAAGCACCTGGAAGAATACCCTGAACGACTAAAAGTGGCACGAGTACTCGTGGAAAACGGTTTAAGCGTCAAAAACAACAAAGTCTACCTCAACCAAATAGACATCCCGCCTATCCGCATCGCAAGGGTTGCAGGCGTTGACAGACGAACCGTAACTGAAACGATAAAAACAATCAACGCCAACAAGGAGCTCAAACTGTTATTCGAAGAACTGCGACCTGCAGGGCACTCGCTTCAAAAAATCGCCAAACACCTGAATCTCGGCGTAGTGGAAATAACACCTGAAGACGCAAAGATACCAGGCATCTTAGCTAAGTCAGCAACGGTACTCGCAAACGCTGGGTTAAGCATTAGGCAAGCAATTGTAGACGACCCAGAATTGTCACCTGAACCAAAGCTTACACTCATAGTTGAAAGAAAAATCCCTGGAGAAACCATTCCGAAACTGCTCGAAATAAAAGGCGTCGCTAAAGTTTCCGTCTACTAGAACCTAACCGTGAAAAGCTTAAACGGCACAATGTAACTCTGAAGACGACACAAATCCAAACACGTAATTCCAAACACGTAATTATGCATTTTCAAGCAGAGCCATGCCAATCGCCTTCATGCAAACATGTGTCAAATTTCACTGCGCCGCCAAGTAAAAAAGGAATATCAACCAAACCGCGTATTTCACGTCATACCGCGAAGAACACGCGCTGGTCACCAAGCAAAACCCTCAAAAACTCTGATGAAAGAAAAAGACCCGAGAAGTTGTTAGTGTTG
>Ga0272448_1002492_pt1 | contig 22975 bp, 21 predicted proteins | sample YNPCB0191_FD_202220 | JGI IMG/M metagenome (GOLD analysis project Ga0272448, IMG submission 202220) | Hot spring sediment microbial communities from Yellowstone National Park, WY, United States - YNP-CB-019-1 | ecosystem: Environmental > Aquatic > Thermal springs > Hot (42-90C) > Sediment... | reverse complement strand
AACCACACATTCCTGTTCCATCAAGCATTATCGGATTTAATGAAACATAAGTAGGAATATTTAAACTTTTTGTTAATTCAACAACAGCTTTCATCATTATCAGAGGACCTATTGCAATTACAAGATCATATTTATTGTTTTGAGATATAGCATATTTAATTCCGTCAGTAACGAGTCCTTTATTTTTTGAACTTCCATCATCTGTAAAAAGAAATAGATTGTTTGCAATCTTTGAGATTTCATCAACAAGAATAAAAAGTTCTATATTTCTTGCACCCAGAACAACATCTGTTTTTATTTTATGTTCCAATGCAAGTTCTTTTATTTTAGGATAAAGCGGAGCAATTCCCAGTCCCCCACCTACAAGAAGAACTGATTTAGTATTAGGAGGTATTGTAATTCCATGACCTAAAGGTCCTAAAACATCAAGAATTATATCATTCTCTTTAAGTTCAGAAAGAATTTTTGTAGTAAATCCTACAACCTGAAAAATAATGCGAACAAGTTTTTTTTCTTTATCAACATCTACAATTGTAAGAGGAATCCTTTCCCCTTCTTCTTTAACTCTTAAAATAAGAAATTGTCCTGCAGAAAAATGAAGTGCTATCTCTGGATTGTAAAACCATATTGAATAAGTATCTTTCGCAATTTTAGATTTTGAAACTATTTGATTCTGTTCCAATTTGACCTCCTCAAAGTTTTAATAAATAATAGTTTTTTTTATATTTTTTCAAAAAATTATTATTTTAAAGAGAGAAGGAGAGGTATATGTTAGAGATAATAAAGGCTCGTTATTCCGGATACTGTTCTGGTGTAAAACAGGCTATAATTAAGACTGAAAAGTATCTTAAAACAAAAAAAAGATTATATTCTCTTGGAGAGATTGTCCATAATACAAATTCAGTTAAATTGTTGGAAGATAAAGGGCTTAAAGTTGTTGATAATATAGAAAAGATTCCTTCAAATGCTAATGTTATTGTAAGAACTCATGGTTTGCCTTTTAATATTCTGTCAAAACTTAAAAAGAATAATATCAATGTAATTGATGGATGTTGTCCCAGAGTAAAGAGAATTCATAATATCATCTCTGATAATCTTAAAAAAGATAAAAATATTATTTTAATAGGAAGAAAGAATCATGCGGAAGTTCTTGCTGCATCTTCTTATGATGAGAAGAGAATCTTTGTTATTGAAGAGAAAAAAGATATTGAATCTCTTCCTTTATTAAAGGAATATGTTGTTGTTGTGCAGACAACATTTTCTCCAGAAAAGTTCAGTCAACTTACAGGAGATCTTATATTAAAGATTCCACATCTTGAGATATTTAATACTTTATGTGATGAAACACTTCTGCGTCAGAAAGAAGTAAAGAGACTTTCTTCAACAGTTGATCTTGTTATAGTTGTTGGTGGTAAAAATAGCAGTAATACAAGAACTCTTTTTGAAATAGCAAAAGATAAAGCAAAACTTGTAACTGATCCTGATGAAGTTCTTCCTGAATGGTTAAAAAAAGTAAATAGAGTTGCTGTTGTAAGTGGAGCCTCTACTCCTGTAGAGGATGTTAATAATGTTGTAAGGAAGATTAAAAATATCTATGAAAAATTTTATCTTAAAAAGAAAAGGAGAAAAAGATGAACAATGTTTACAATTTTATTTCAAAAAGTAGAATAATACCTGTTGTAAAGATTGATGATACTGAAAAAGCTGTAAAATTAGCAAAGACTTTTGTTGATGCAGGTATTGGTATTATAGAGATAACATTTCGTTCTGATAATGCTCTTTCCTGTATTCGTAAAATAAAAGAAGAAGTCTCTGATATAATTGTTGGTGCAGGAACAGTTCTTTCTGTAAAACAGGCTAAAGATGCAATAAAAGCAGGTGCATCTTTTGTTGTAAGTCCAGGTGTTGATGAAAAAGTAATTAAATTTTGTATTAAAAAGAAGATATTTGTTTTACCTGGTGTTGTTACACCAACAGATATACAGAGATGTCTTAATTTTGGTCTTGATACTGTTAAGTTTTTTCCTTCAGAAGCAGCAGGAGGAATAAAGACTATTAAAGCTTTAGTAGGACCTTTTGGTGGATTAAAATTTGTTCCAACAGGTGGAATCTCTCTTAAAAATTTAAAAGAATATCTTTCTGTTCCTTCTGTGATTGCATGTGGTGGAACATGGCTTGCTGAACCAGAACTGATTAAAAATGAAGATTTTGATACTATAAAAAAGATCGCAATAGATACTCTATCTTTAATAAGAGAGATTTAAAGCATTCAAAACATCTGATACTGGAATATCTCTCATACATTTAAAATGTCCAAGAGGACAGACTTTACTTCCATGAAGACTGCAGGGTCTACATTTTAAATTTGAAATTTCAATTACAATACTTGTTTTACTTTGAGGATAGAAACCAAATTCTTTAACAGTAGGTCCCCATATACTTACAGTCTTTATTTTTAAAGCATCTCCTATATGCATCATTCCTGTGTCATTGCATACAAGTGCTTTGCTTTCTTTTATAATGGCTGCACTCTCCATAATAGAAGTCCTGGCAGTAAGATTTATAAAATTTTTTAAAAATTTTTTTTCTAATGAAGAATAAATTTCAGTTCTATCTTTGCCTATAAGAACTACCTTTTCTTTTAGATGAAGCAAAGTCTCTATAAGTTCATAAAATTTATCCCATCTTTTTGTCTGTGCTGTTGCTTCATCGCAGATTGTGATGTATCCTTTAAAATTTTCTGGTAATATCTTTAAAGTCTTTTTTATAAAATAAGAAGGTATATTCAGTCCTTTAATTTTTTTTTGATCTTTTAATCCTAAACTCTTTAATAATTCATTATACCTTTCTTTTACAGATAGCATTGCTTTGCCTTTTGGTTTTATTTTGAATAATACCAGAAGAAGTCTTTCAAGATGATACTTTTTAACTTTTATTATTTTACTTTTTAATATCTTAAAAAACAAGCATAATATCTTTGTTCTTAAAGTGTCATGTAAATCTATAACTGTATCAAATCTTTCTTTTTTTAATCTGTTTATAAGTTTAAATAAAGGTTCTTTTTTTTTATCCCATTCAATGATTTTATTTATAGCTGGATGGAAAGATAATATCTCAGAATACTCTTTTTTCACAAGCCATGTTATTCTGGCATCATAATAAAGATTTCTTAACCCTGAAAAAAAATCTGCTGTAAGTACTATGTCTCCTATTGAACTTAATCTTATTACAAGAATTGAGGAAGGGTTTATTGTCATATCTTTTTTAATTTATTTAAAATTGCAGAAGTAGAATAATTTCCAATCCTTGGAAGAGTTACAACTTTACCTTTATAACGAATAACTTCATCATATTCTATTATATCTTCTTTTTTATAATTTGCATCTTTGACATGAATATGAGGTTTAACAATTCGTATTAATGCTCGTGGATCTCTTTCATTGAAGATAAAGACAAAATCAACAAAATCAAAACTGCATAACATTTCTGCCCTGTCTTTTTCAGAGATGACCGGTCTGGTTTCTCCTTTGTATTTTTTTACAGAAAGGTCGCTATTCAAACCAACAACAAGAATATCTCCCATTGCTTTACAGAGTTTAAGAAAATTTATATGACCGGGATGAATTATATCAAAAGTCCCATTTGTCATAACTATTATTTTGCCCTCTTTTTTTAAGAGTTTTATTCTCTTTTCAAGTTCCTCTGGATTTTTTATTATCTTTTGTCTTTGTTCATTGAGTAAAATCCATTCAGAAGCTTCAAGAAGATCTTTTACTGTTGCTGAAGGTTTAGGTATTTCATTTTTATCTTTGGAAGAGATTAAAATAGATCCTTTAACACCTGCATTGAATCCAGCCTCAACATCAGATATTGAATCTCCTATCATATAAGAAGAAGAAAGATCAATATTAAAATCTTTTGCTGCTTTTATAAGCATTCCAGGTTTTGGTTTTCTGCAAGGACTTTCAATTGCATATCTTTTTATCTTTCCATCTTTGTGATAGGGACAGAAATAGATTCTATCTAAAGTTACACCTTCTTTTTTTAAAAGTTCCTGCAATCTTTTATTTACACTTTTTAGATCTTTAATTGTAAAATAACCTCTTGCTATTCCTGATTGGTTTGTAACACAAATGAGAAGAAATCCTAAAGATTTAAAAATTTTAAGTGCAATAGGAACATTCTCAATTAACTTTACATCAGAAGGTCTGTTTACATATTCTGTATTTATGTTTAATGTGCCATCTCTGTCAAGAAAGATAGCTTTGTTATTTTTTTTTAACTTCAAAAAAAATATTAAACTCCTGCTATTCTTTTTAACAGTTCAATTCTACTTTTATTGAATTCTTCTGCTTTTTTAAGCAAATCTTTTGCACGTTCTGGATTTATAGTTGAAAGAGATTTATACCTTGTCTCTTTACCTGTATATTCTTCAAGAGGAATCTTTGGTTCTTTACTATCAAGTTGTAGAGGATTTTTACCTTCTTTTGTAAGTCTTGGATCATAACGTAACAAAGACCAGTGGCCTGAATCTACTGCTCTTTTCATAGCCTGCATTGGATTACTCATATCTACACCGTGTGCTATACATGGAGCATAAGCAATAATTAAAGAAGGTCCTTCATAAGATTCTGCTTCTTTGAATGCTTTGATAGTTTGAGCCATATTAGCACCCATTGCTATCTGTGCTACATATACATAACCATAACTCATTGCCATTAAAGCTAAATTTTTTTTAGGATATTCTTTTCCTGCTTCTGCGAATCTTGCTCTTGCACCAATTGCTGTTGATTTAGAAGCTTGCCCTCCTGTATTTGAATAAACCTCTGTATCCAGAACAAGAAGGTTTACATTTTCACCTGATGCAATGACATGATCAAGTCCGCCATATCCTATATCATAAGCCCAGCCATCTCCACCTATACACCATACACTCTTGTCCACAAAATAATCTGCAAGTTCAATTACTTTAGAAAGAACAGGTTTTAACTCATCTTTAACAGATGTTTTTTGTAAAAGTTCTTTTATCTTTTCCTGATCATCCTGAGCTTCTTCAGATATATCATTCCAGTTATCAAGTCTTTTTTTGATAAGTTCAGCAACCTCACCTGAAAGTCCGGCTGCAAGTAAAGTTTCAGCATTTAATTTTAATAATTTTCTGTTATTATTTACAGCAAGTCTCATTCCATAACCGTATTCAGCATTGTCCTCAAATAGAGAATTAGCCCATGTTGGACCTCTACCTTTTTTATCTTTTGTATAAGGTATTGTGGGGAAAGTTCCTCCATAAATAGAAGAACACCCAGTTGCATTTGCGATTATCATACGTCTGCCAAAAAGTTGAGTTGCTAATTTAACATAAGGAGTCTCTCCACATCCTTCGCATGCAAGACTGAATTCAAAATACGGCATAAGTAATTGTGAACCTTTAATTGTAAAAGGATCCTGACCACTTAAAATGCCATAAGGAAGTTTTTCAAAGAATTTTTCTCTTTCTGATTCTCCGGAATTTCTTGCTTCTTGTAAAGGATGCATGACAAGAGCTTTATTTTTAGCAGGACAGTTATTAGCACATGAACCACATCCTGTGCAATCATCTATGTAGACCTGAACACGAAATTGAAGGTTTTGGTCATTCTTTATAGTGGATTTTATTGTTTTGAATCCTTGAGGAGCATTAGCAAGATCCTCTGGTCTTATCTGTTTTATACGTATAGCAGCATGCGGACATACAAGCGAGCATTGTGCACACTGAATACAGTTTTCAGCTATCCATTCTGGAACATCTATTGCTATACCACGTTTTTCTAAACATGTTGTTCCTGTTGGGATTGCTCCATCTTCAGGCATCTTAGATACAGGTATAACATCGCCTTCAAATCTCATACTTGGTAGAATTATTGATTTTATGAAATCATCAGCATCATCAGGAATAAGTTTTGGCATTGGAGCAGACTTTGTAATCTTTTCAGGAACAGGAACCTCTTCAATTGCTGCTATTGATTCATCAATAGCCTTCCAGTTCTTTTCAACAACATCCATTCCTTTTTTTTCAAAAGTCTTTTTTACTGAATCTTTTATTAATTTAATAGCCTCATCTTCAGGTAAAATTCCTGCAAGTTTAAAGAAAGCGGTCTGCATCACAGTACTTATTCTACCACCAAGTCCTACTTTTCTTGCTATCTTTACAGCATCAATGTTATATACTTTTACTTTTTTTTCAATTATAGTCTTTTGAAGATCTAAAGTTAAATTTTCAAAGACTTCTTCTTTTTTCCATGGAGAATTTAAAAGAAATACACCACCTTCAGTTATACCTTTTAATATATCATAACGTCCAATGTAAGAAGATTTATGTAGTGCAACAAAATCAGCCTTTTCAAGAAGATACTGTGATTTGATAGGTTTTTTGGAAAAACGAAGATGTGATATTGTTATACCACCTGATTTTTTAGAATCATACTGAAAATATCCCTGTACAAAAAAATCAGTATTTTCACCAATTATTTTAATAGAATTTTTATTTGCACTTATTGTACCGTCAGAACCATATCCCCAGAATTTACATGAATGAACATCCTCAGAACCTGTATCAAGAGTAGGACCAACAGGTATAGAAAGACCGGTTTTATCATCTTCAATTCCTACTGTAAAATTATGTGTTGCTTTTCCATTCAGATGATCAAATACTGCTTTTACCATTGCAGGAGTGAACTCTTTTGAAGAAAGCCCATAACGTCCACCAATAATTTTTTTATCTTCTCCTGCAAGAGATGTAGATACATCTAAAAATAAAGGTTCTCCCAAAGCACCTGGCTCTTTGGTTCTGTCAAGAACAGCAATTCTTTTTACTGTTTTAGGAAGAGAAGATATAAAATCTTTTACAGACCATGGTCTATATACTCTTACTTTAACCAATCCATACTTTGTACCTTTATTTGAGTTAAGCCAATTGACAGTCTCTTCTATAGTTTCGCAACCAGAACCCATTGCTATAATCACAGACTCAGCATCAGGTGCACCTGTATATTCAAAAAGAGATAATTTTCTTCCTGTTACTTTACTTACCTTTTCCATATATTCTTTAATAATTTGAGGTAAAACTTCATAATACTTATTTGAAGCTTCACGTCCTTGAAAGTAGACATCCGGGTTTTGGGCACCAACCTTGGCATAAGGTTTTTCAGGTTTCATTGCTCTATTACGAAATTCTTCTATATATTTATGTTCAACAAGTTTTGCTATCTCTTCATAATCAAGTAAAGATACTTTTTGTATTTCATGAGAGGTTCTAAACCCATCAAAGAATACAAGAAAAGGAACTCTACTTTTTAATGTTGCAAGTTGAGCGACAATTCCAAGATCATGAACTTCCTGAACAGAAGATGCTGCAACGAGAGCAAAACCTGTATTTCTTGCTGCCATTACATCTGAATGATCTCCGAATATGGATAGTGATTGACATGCAAGAGATCTTGCTGATACATAAAAAACAGTGGGAAGTAGTTCTCCTGCTATTTTGTGCATGTTGGGAAGCATAAGCATAAGTCCCTGTGATGCAGTAAATGTTGTTGTAAGAGCACCTGCTGATAAAGAGCCATGAACTGCTCCTGATGCTCCTCCTTCAGATTGAAGTTCTACAACTTTAAGAGGAACTCCAAATATGTTCTTTTTACCTTGTGCTGCCCATTCATCAACGAGTTCTCCCATTACAGATGAAGGCGTTATAGGATATATTGCAGCAACCTCATTAAAAGCGTATGCTACATAAGATGCTGCTGTGTTTCCATCAATTGTTTTATAACTTGCCATAGTACTACTCCTTTTTGAATGATTTTTATAATTATATTAAAAAAGAAAGCAGATTGTCAAAAAATTATTTTTGTTTGCTATTTAAAAAATTTGTTATAATTTTAATAATATATCCTTTATATCCTTAAACTGGAGAGGTAAGATGTTTAGAAAAATTTTTTTATTTATTTTTATTTTACCATTTATTCTATATTCACAGAGAATTTATGTTGAAGATAGAAAATTTAAAATTGAAGGAAAAGAACTGTGGTTAAATGGAGTAAATACTCCCTGGCAACACTGGAATGATTTTGGCGGGAATTTTGATCCTCTGTTCTGGGATAATGAGTTTTCTAAGATTCGTAAATATGGTGGAAATCTAACAAGAATATGGATCACCTGTAACGGTGAGGTTGGTATAAAGATATCGTCCAATGGAAAGATAGAAGGAATGACAGAAAAATTCTGGGATGATGTTGATACTTTGATGAGTCTTGCAAAAAAACATAAGATATATGTTCTTGCTACTCTGATCTCTTTTGATCATACTAAAGATAGTCATCCTAATTATTCTTTATGGAGAAAGATGTATCTTTCAGATGAAAATATCTCTTCTTTTGTATCTAACTATGTTATTCCTTTTGCTAAAAGATATGCAACAAATGATTATCTTTTTGCTATAGAACCATGTAATGAGATAGAATGGGTTCATGAAGAGCATAAGATTCCCTGGGAGAGATTGCAACTCTTTTGTGCCAGAGTTGCTTCTGCTGTTCATTCTGTAAGTTCTGTTCTTGTTACTGTAGGTTGTAGTGTTAAATGGCAGAGTGATAAAGCAGAAGGAAACTTTTTTTCTGATGATAAATTGCAGAAGGTATTTCTGAGTAAAGGTTCATATATTGATTTTTATTCACCACATTTCTATGACTGGGTTATAAGATGGTTTGGTAATCCATTCTATGATAAAAGAGATGTTGATTATAATTTAGATGATAAGCCTGCAATTATTGGTGAATGCCCTGCTAATGCTCAATGGGTTATTTATGAAAAAGCATATAAAAATGGATGGGAGGGTGTATGTGCCTGGACAAGCAACGGTGTTGATGCAAACGGAAACATTGATGGACATCTTGGTGAACAGATGAAAAATTTCGCAAAAAAATATCAAGAACTTGTAAGATCATATTCTTTAAATAAAAAGAAGAAATGATAAATACAATATGTTTAAAAAGAAAAATATAGAGAGGCAATTATAACAGGTTATTATGGATCTGAACACAGATGTATAAGGGATAAAGAATGGTCATATATAGAAAGACCAGAAGGTAGTATAGATGAACTTTATAATATTAAAGAAGATCCAAAAGAAACAGAAAATCTAATAGATAAGAATAAAGAAGAAGCAAAAAGATTAAGTTCTTTGTTCGGCAACTATTTCAGACAGAAAGAACATAAATTACAGGGACTTCAGGAAAGATACGAGATGGCTTCAACTTCAATAAGATCTATATAAAAGTTAGATTTTTTTTAAAATAAAGAATATATTTATAAAGTGAAAAAAATAGCATTATATCCTGGTAGTTTTGATCCTATAACAAATGGTCATGTTGATGTTGTCTACAGAGCATTAAAAGTTTTTGATAAAATTGTAATCGCTGTTGCTGAAGATTCTCCAAAAAAATCTCTCTTTTCAGTAGAAGAACGAGTCTCTATGTTAAAAGAAGTATTTAAATCTGAAAAGAAAGTCACAATCTGTTCTTTTAAAGGACTTTTAAGTGATTTTGTTCGTGAAAGTGGTATTACAACTGTAATTCGTGGACTTCGGATGGTAACTGATTTTGATTATGAGTTTTCTCTTGCACTTATGAATAGAAAACAGAACCCTGATATGGAGACTGTCTTTTTTATGACAAATGAATCTTTGCAGTTTGTAAGTTCAACTATGATAAGACAGATCGCAATGTTAGGAGGATCTGTTAAAAATTATGTTCCTTCAGTTGTTGAAAAATATTTAATTAAAAAATTTGTTAAAAAGAGGTGAAGATATGGATATAATGAATTCTTTAATTGAAAAGGTTAAAAGAAATCCTAAAACTATAGTGCTTGCAGAAGGTGAGGATGAAAGGGCTGTTATTGCAGCAGATAAACTTATAAAAGAAAATGCTGTTGCTAAACTTTATCTTTTAGGAAATGAAGATAAAATAAAAAAAATCGCAAAAGATACTTCCTCTGATATTTCAAAGGTTACAATAATTGATCCTTTATCATCTTCTCTTACACAAATTTATGCAAAAAAATATTTTGAAATGAGAGCAGGAAAGACTTCTATGGAAGAAGCACAGCAGGTTATGAGTGATGTTATAGGTTATGGTTGTATGATGGTAAGAGAGAATGTAGTTGATGGAATGGTTGGCGGTGCTGTTCATACTACAGCAGATCTTATACGAAACGCTATTCGTATCGTAGGACCTGCTGAAGGAAATAAAACTGTATCAAGTTTCTTTCTTATGATTTTACCTGATGAAAGATTTGGTGAGAAAGGTGTTTTCGTTTATGCAGATTGCGGAACAGTACCGAATCCTACTTCTTCTCAGTTAGCAGATATTGCAATTGCCTCTGCAGAGAATTTCAGAAAACTTGTTAATGCAGAACCAATAGTTGCTCTTTTGTCTTTTTCAACCAAAGGTAGTGCTAAACATCCTGATGTGGATAAAGTTGTTGCTGCCTGTGAAGAACTTAAAAAAAGAAATGTCTCTTTTCTTTTTGACGGTGAATTTCAATTTGATGCTGCATGTGTTGAATCTGTTGGAAAGAAAAAAGCCCCAGGAAGTCCTGTGGCAGGGAAAGCAAATGTTCTCATATTCCCGGATCTTGATGCTGGAAATATAGCATATAAAATAACAGAACGCCTTGCTAAAGCAAAAGCATTAGGACCTATTATGCAGGGATTATCAAAACCTGTAAACGATCTTTCCAGAGGCTGTTCTGCAGAGGATGTCCACGACGTTGCAATCATCACTCAATGCCAATGCTGAAACTTCTTATCTGAATTTTAAACCTACTCCCCTTCTCTGGACTGCCCTGTGGTTTGGCACAGGGATTCTATTCTTTTCTCTTATTGATATTACTTTTATTGTTGCAGTTATTATCTCTCTTTTATACATTGTTTCTGCAGTTTTTTTTAAATCTTTTTTTAGACGTTTCTTATTCCTTTTATATTCAGTATTTTTTTTCTGGGGAATTTTTTATTCTCAGGAATTGTTACATCTAAAGAATAATTTGGAAAAAACTTTTCTTTCAGATGCTGTTAATATCAGAGCAAGAGTAATATCAGAACCTGTTAGAACTAAATCCGGCTTCACTCATATGACCGTGAAAATTGATAAAATTGATAACAGAGATATAAAAATAAAAACTTCATGTTCCTGTTTATCTTTACCTTCTTATCTTGAACCCGGATTTGTCATTGAAGGGATTGGTGTTATAGAAAGAAATGATTCTCGTCTTTTTTTAAGTCGTGGTCTTTATGGTGAGTTAGACCTTAAATTTATAAAAAAAATAACTCCTCAAAAAAATTTTTATACTTATCTTTTTCGTTTAAGAAAGTTTATTCGTAAAACAGTAACAAGAAATCTTTCTGAAGAACTTGCAGGAATAATTACAGGACTTATGCTTGGAATAAGTTATGATATGCCTGTTAATGTGCAGAAAGTCTTTTCTAATTCCGGGACAATGCATCTTTTGGCTGTATCTGGGCTTCATCTTGGTATTATAGCAGCAGTTGTTTTCTTTTTAGTTAGACTTTTTATACCAAAAAGAACACCTGGTTTAATTATACTTGCAGTTACTGTTTTTTTATATGCTCTTCTTATAGGAGAACGTGCTTCTATTATGCGAGCAGCACTTATGGCAGAGATAGGTATACTTGTCTGGCTTCTTGATAGAGATAGAAATCACTGGAATACTGTAAGTATTACTGCATTGATTTTATTTATTATAAATCCTTTTTATATATTTCAGATAAGTTTTCAACTCTCTTTTGCTGCTGTTATTGGAATCCTTGCTTTCAATTCATTCTTTCAAAAAATTTTTAAATTTATGCCATCTATTATAAGAGATTTAGTTGCAGTATCTTTTTCTGCCCAGTTGCCAGTTATACCGTTTGTTCTCTTTTATTTTCACAAGATGGTTTTTTCTTCTGTTTTTGCGAATGTTCTTGCGGTTCCGTTTAGTGGACTTGCTATAATACTTGGATTTTTTTCTGTATTTGCAGGTGCACTAAAATTGTGGTTTTTAAATAACTGGATTAATACATTAAATTCTTTTGTTTTGAAAATTATTCTTATATGGAATGGTTTTTTTGCAAAATTTTTATACCTTAAATCAGAAGAGACTTCAATTTTTGTTCTTATCGCTATCTTCTTTGCTCTTGCTGCTTTTTTTGTTGCATTGTCCAACTTTAAATTTAAAAAATTTTCAATTCTTCTTCTTACTGCAAGTATTATCTTTTTTGGAGTTTTTCTTTTTTCTCCTAAATGGAGTGTTAAAACAATATTTTTAAATGCAGGAAATTCCGCAGACCTTGTAGTCGTAAGATTAAATAAAGGAAACGATATCCTCTTTTTTAATGCAGATGCTTCTAAAGTAGAAAAAATTTTAAGACCTTTTATGATGATAAGATCAATTGAAAAATTCAGTCATATATTCCTTCTTGATGATTCTGTTAAAGTTTTAGATGGCTTGAATTATCTTTTAGAAAAAGAGAGTCTCTCAGAAACAAAAATATGGTCAGGAAAAAAACAAAAAGATTTTCTTCTATATCCTTCAAAAGGTTTGATCTGGAAAACTAATGATTTTTCTGTGTCTTTAAGTGAAAAGAATCTATTTGTTTTAACTTTAGGAACAAATAAAATTGTTATACAACCACAGAATAATATAAAGAATTTAAATTCTATAGAAAGATGTTCTGTCTTTTATAAAGGAAGGTCTTCTTTCTTTTATGATGAAAATATTGAAGAGATTGATATGTTAGAAAAAAGGTTTAAACCAGAAACAACTTTTATTTTGAAACTTAACCCTTCTTTTCGTTTTGCTTTAAAAAAGCATTTAATAGATCTTTTGAAAACTCGTGAAATAGATGTTACATTTTATAATAATAAAGAGTTTCTTATAAAAGCAGTCAACTGGTAATATGTTAAGTGCTGTTTTTTTTGATCTTGATGGTGTAATTGTAAACAGTGAACCACCACAAATGAAAGTTTTTGATATGTTATTAAAAAAAGAAGGAATTTCACTTGATAAAAGTGATTTTTTTGAATATACAGGTAAAAGAACTATAGATAATTTTAAAGATATTGTAAAAAGATTTGGTTTAAAAAAGACCCCGAAAGAATATACCGCTTTGAAAGATAAACTTTATTTTCAGTTATTAAAGGAAGGAGAGATCTTTCCAAATGACGATGCTGTTTTACTTATTAAAGAGTTATATAAAGAGAGAGTTCCTCTTGCTCTTGTTTCAGGTTCACCTAAAAGAGATATAGAATATATTCTTTCCTGCCTTAATTTAGAAAAGATCTTTCAAACAATTATAAGTGCTGAAGATGTAAAGAATGGTAAACCTGATCCTGAAGGTTATCTTCTGGCAGCAACAGTTCTTTCTGTTTCTCCGGATAAAGTCTGGGTTATAGAAGATAGTTTTTCAGGGGTTCTTGCTGCTAAAAGAGGAAAGTTTAATGTTATTGCAATACCAACTCTTTATACAAAAGATCATGACTTTTCTCTTGCAGATGTTGTTTTTGAAAAATTTTCTGAAGTTAGAAATTTTTTAATGAAACTTGTAAATAAAAATGATCTTCCAACTTTTGGATGATAATATTACTTTTCCGAATCCTGAACTTGCAGAGACAAAAGAACCTTTTAATGGATTACTTGCAATAGGAGGGACACTCTCCTGGCAATATATTCTTGAAGCATATCGGAACGGAATATTTCCATGGTATTCTGAAAACTCACCTATATTGTGGTGGTCTCCTGATCCAAGATTTGTTCTTTTTACTGAAAAACTTCATGTAAGTAGAAGACTTGAAAGAACCATAAGACAAAAAATTTTTGATATAAGATTTAATACTGCATTTGAACAGGTAATGAGAGAGTGTGCAAAGAAAGTACCAGATAGACCAGAAACCTGGATTCATGAAGAGATGATATCTCCTTATGTTGAACTTTATAAAAGAGGATATGCACTTTCTGCAGAAGCATGGAAAGATAATAAACTTGTAGGTGGTCTGTATGGTGTTATCTTAGGTAATAAAAAAAAGATCTTCTGCGGTGAATCAATGTTCCATAGAGTAAGAGATGCTTCAAAAGTTGCTTTTGTCACAATGATAAGAAAGTTTGTTAAAGAAGGATTATTCCTTGTGGATTGTCAACTTGAAACTAATTATCTTAAATCTTTTGGTGCTGAAAATATTTCAAGAAAACAATTTTTGAAGTATTTAAAAGAATCTCTTGATTCTTAAGTAAGATATATGAATTCAATTTATTCTTTAGTTTCTTCAAAAAATTCTTTTCTTTCAAAAAAGAAGATAACTAAATTTATTGAAAGATTTATTAAGAATGAAGATTATAAAAACTTAAAAGTTTTACTTATAATACCTGATTCAACAAGAAGTGGTCCTTTTGGTTTTTTAGTAAAAACTATTCTTAAATATCTAAAACCTATTTGCAGTAAAGTGGATATTCTTATTGCTCTTGGAACTCATCCAAAGATGTCAAAAGAAAAGATAAATGAGTTTCTTGATATATCTTCTAAAGATAAAGATCTATTTAAAAATGTTAAAATCTTTAATCATGAATGGAATAATAAAGATAAATTAAAAAAAATAGGAACATTAACCAAAGATCTTGTAAGAAAGATTTCAAATAATTTACTGAATGAGTCTGTGGATATAAGTATAAATAGAATAGTTTTTAATTATGACAAAATTTTAGTTATAGGTCCTGTGTTTCCACATGAGGTTGTAGGTTTTTCAGGTGGCTGGAAGTATTTCTTTCCTGGAATATGTGGAGAGAATTTTATACATCTTTTTCACTGGTTGGGTGCACTTATTACAAATCTTAAAATAAACGGAAAGATTGATACTCCTGTAAGAACCCTTATTCATGAGGCTGCAAAATATGTTAAAATATCTACTAAACTTTTAGCACTTGATGTTTCAGAAAAAAAGATAACTGCAATCTTTGCAGGTGATATGATAAAAGCATGGTATATGGCAGCAAAAAGATCAGAAAAGACTCATATTATATATCTTAATCGTAAATATAATCGTGTTGTGGGAATCGCTCCATCTATGTATGATGATCTCTGGACTGCTGGAAAAGTAATGTATAAACTTGAATCAATTGTTAAAGATTGTGGAGAACTTATAATATATGCACCCCGTATAAAAGAAATTTCATATACTCATGGAAGAATATTAAAAAAGATTGGTTATCATGTACGCGATTATTTTATTAAAAACTGGAAAAGATTTAAAAATATACCAAAAGGAATTCTGGCACATTCAACACATGTTAAAGGACAAGGTTGCTTTGATAAAGTTGAAAAACCAAGAATTAATGTTATCCTTGCAACAAAGATTTCAGAAAAAATATGTAAAAAAGTTAATCTTGGATATCTTGATCCTGATTCTCTGGATTGGAAAAAGTTAAAAAATAATCCAGATACTCTAATCGTTGATAATGCAGGTGAAACTTTATATCTTTACAGAAAAAAGGGGTAAAGTAATATGTTGTTTGGTATATGCAGCGGACCTGAAAATGTAGATATTATTAAAAATTCAGGTTTTGATTTTTTTGAAATAAATGTTCAATCTAATCTTACATCACTTAAATCTGAGGATGCTTTTATTCCTGTTTTAAAAAAAATTAAAGAATCTCCTATTCCTCCTATTGCTGCTAACTGTTTTATTCCAGGGTCAATGAAAGTATGTGGTGAGAATGTGAATTTTGATCTTTTAAAAGATTATGTGTTGACAGTCTTTGATAGAGCAAAAAGAGCAGGGGTAAAGATTATAGTCTTTGGTTCAGGAGGAGCAAGAAATGTTCCACAGGGTTTTGAAAAAAATAAAGCTTTAGATCAGATTATTAAATTTTGTAAAATGATTTCAACTCTTGCTCAAGATAATGATATTACAGTTGTACTTGAACCATTAAATAAAAAAGAGTGTAATATCTTAAATACTATACAAGAATGTTTTTATATCTGTGATGCTGTGTCCCATCCTTCTATTCAGTTGCTTGTAGATTCATATCATTTCTTTCTTGAGAAAGATAATCCTGAATATATTATAAAGTATGCTGATAAGATAAAACATGTTCATATAGCAACATCTTTAAATCGTATGGCACCGGGAATTGAAGATTGTGATTTTTCAGGTTTTGTCAATGCTCTTAAAAAGATCAATTATAATCTTTCAGTCTCAATTGAATCTTCGTGGAATAATATGTCAGTTGAAGCTCCAAAAGCAAAAAAAGAACTTGAAAGACTGTTTGTTTTATCTACTTAACAGGTTTTTTTAACCATCCTGCTGCTTCGTTAAGTATTCCATTCCAGCCATATCCAAAAGCCATAGAAGTTGAAAAAAGTTTAATAACAGTAATGATATCTTTTGAACCTGATATGAAAGTGTAATTGTTTAAAATAATAAAGGTTGTAAAAAATGCAAAGATAGAAGAAGACAATGCTGTGGCAATGAATTTTCTGTCAAAACTTTTTATCTTGCCTTCTCTCCATTTTCTTAAAAAAGGTAAGAATGAACGAAAAAGTATCCCACAAAAGATACCAGTTATTTGAATTATCAGTTCCATATTTAACACCTCATCATAAGAAATATATAAATAAACCTGTCAACTTGACAAAAGTTATCTGTGTTGAGTATCCTTAATTTATACCTTCTTTTTGAAGGAGTAGAAAGATGGCTATTACAAGAGAAGATGTAATTTATACTGCCAGACTTGCAAGAATTGCACTCTCAGAAGAGGAAATAGAAAAATTTACTGTCCAGTTAGATAGAATTATTGAATTTATAGATAAATTAAAAGAAGCAGATGTTAAAGGTGTTGAACCTATGACTGAAGCTCTTGGAGAAAAGAATAGAGTAAGAAAAGATATACAGTTAAAATCTTTTGATAGAGAGACTATTTTAAGAACTGCTCCGGATAGAGATGATAATTTTTTTAAAGTTCCACCTGTAATTGAGGATAAATGATGGATCTTGCGCTTCTATCTGTTAATGAGTTAATTGAACTTTATCGACGTAAAGAGATAAAAGGTTCTGAAATAAATAGAACTTTTCTTGAGAGAATTTATAAATATAAAGATCTTAATGCTTTTGTTTCTGTTTTTGATGAAGTTGAAAACTGTAATGAAGAAAATTATTTACCTCCTGTTGCTGTTAAAGATAATATATGTATTGCAAACAAAAATGTTACATGCTGTTCTAAAATTTTAAAAGATTTTATTTCTCCCTATGACGCTTTTGTTATTGAAAGACTAAGAAATAAAGGTGCTCTTTTTCTTGGAAAGACAAATATGGATGAATTTGCTATGGGGTCATCTACAGAGAATTCTGTTTTTGGTCCTACACTTAATCCCTGGGATAAGACAAAAGTCCCGGGGGGATCTTCTGGAGGAAGTGCTGCTTCAGTTGCAGCAGGTCTTGCTCCATGGGCTTTAGGATCAGATACAGGAGGATCTATAAGACAACCTGCTTCGTTCTGTGGAGTTGTGGGACTTAAACCAACTTACGGAGTTGTGTCAAGAAGAGGTCTTGTGGCTTTTGCTTCTTCTCTTGATCAAATAGGCCCTATTACACGAACTGTAAAAGATGCTGCAATTATGATGGATATAATAGCAGGACATGATGCTTTTGATTCTACCTCAAGTACTAAAACACTTCCACAACTTTCAACTGTACCAGAGCATGAACTTAAAGGTTTAAAGATAGGGTTGCCAGAAGAATATTTTATTGAAGGAATAGATGCTGAAGTAAAGACTCTTGTTATGAAAACAGTCAAACTTCTTGAAGATGCAGGATGTATTATTGAAAAGATTTCTTTGCCAAACAGTAGATTTGCTGTTGATGTTTATTATATAATTGCACCTGCTGAGGCAAGTTCTAATCTTTCTCGTTTTGATGGTATCCGTTATGGATACAGATCTTCTAAACAGGAAGCTAAAAAAGATCTTAAATTACTTTATACTTATTCTCGTTCTGAGGGTTTTGGTCCTGAAGTTAAACGCAGAATCTTAATCGGAACTTATGTTCTTTCTAAAGGTTATTATGATGCATATTATCTTAAAGCACAGAAAGTCAGATCTCTTATAAGAAAAGATTTCGATGATGCATTTAAAAAGGTTGATATTATATTGACTCCTGTAAGTCCAACTCCTGCTTTTGGGATTGGTGAACGTGTTGAGGATCCACTTAAGATGTATCTTTCAGATATTTTTACAATTTCAGTAAATCTTGCAGGAGTTCCTGCTATCTCTATTCCATGCGGACTTACTTCAAAAAAATTACCAGTTGGTGTCCAATTTATTGGAAAACATTTTTCAGAACCTCTTATTATTTCAACTGGTCTGGCTTATGAAAAATTACGTGGTAAATTTCCTTTAGCAGTTTAAAGAAGGAGGTTTTATGTTTGTTTTAGTCCTGGAGACAGATGAACTTGGAATTAGATTCTTTTTAAAAAGTCTTAACAGTTCTTTTGAAGTAAATGGTACTATTTCTGATATTGCTACAGAATCTGCAACAATGAGAATATTTGAACAGAAAGAAGAGTTTATCTTACTTTCAGAAATAAATGATATTCCTGAGGCTATAGAATGGATCCGTGATGTTATTATAAGTCGTGGATATATTTCCTCTGTAAACGATATAAAAGCAATAGCCCAGTATGTAATGCATGGAGGAGATAGATTTAAGATTCCTACTCTTTTGACAGAAGATACTCTTGTAGAACTTGATAAATGGAAAGATTATGCTCCAGTAACAATGGAGATAAATCTATCTTCAATTATTGCTGCAAGAAAACTTTTTCCAAATATCCCACAGTTCGGAGTCTTTGATACTGCTTTTTATCATACTATTCCTGAATATGCTAAATTATATGCTTTGCCGTATGATTATATTCGCAAACATAAAATAAAAAGATATGGATTCCATGGAATTCTTCATCGTTATATGATGAACCGTGCTTATGAATTGACAGGTATAAAAAAATCTAAAAGTAGACTTATCACTATAGAGATTGGATATGGCTGTTCTGTAACTGCAATAAGAAATGGAGTTGCTGTGGAGACTTCTATGGGATTCAGTAGACTTGAAGGACCTTTTATGCTTGAACGTTCTGGTTCTGTAAATTTTGATGTTCTCTCTTTTCTGCATACTCGTGAAAATATGTCTTTTGAAGAGATAAATACTATGCTTTACAGGTTCAGTGGATTGTGTGGGCTTGCAGGTGGACTCCATTCTCTGGAAGAAGTTCTCTCTGCTATTGAAAAAGGAGATAAAGTAGCCCTTAATGCTTATAGGGCTTTTGTTCATGGCATCCGTAAACATATTGGAGCAAAACTTCTTATTCTGTCAGGTGTTGATGTTATAGTAGTTTCAGGTGCTCTGGCAGAAAAATCTCCAAAATTGCGTGAAGATTTATTTGAAGATTTAACTTTTTTTGGCATAGTTGTTGATTCTGGAATAAATCAAAAAATAGACGGATCTAATGATGCTGTTATAAGTGCTGCCTCTTCCAGTGTTAAAGTCCTTTATGTAAAGAGAAATAGCGGTAAGGCTATATTTGAAGAAGTGGAGAAATTTTTGTGACCAGCATCTTAAGTTCTTTAGGAAAAACAATCGTATCGGGAATGAGTTATATAGGTGGAGTTACTTCACTCTTTGTATTTTCTATGGCTACCATATTTGGGAAACGTGAACCTGGAGATAAACTTGTCTGGCAAATATTAATTAAGCAGATATACTTTACAGGAGTTCAGGCTTTCAGAACTATTACTCCAATTGCTCTTGTGATCGGTATGCTTACTATTGTTCAGATGTTTGTTGTCGCACCACAGATTGGTGCTGAAGATATTATAGGTAAAGTTTTAATTGCAATTATTGTAAGGGAATTGGGACCTCTTCTTACTGCAATAATTGTTATCGGAAGATCCGGGACTGCTGTTGCAACTGAAATTGGAAATATGATGGTATCAGATGAGTTTGATGCCTTAGAATCTATAGGTATAGATCCTTTGAGATTCATAGTCTTTCCTCGTGTTGCAGGTATGATGATTGCTTTGACTTCTCTTGTGATTTATTTTAATGTGGTGGGGTTGATGGGTGGATATTTTGTTGTACGTTTTGTAGGAGTCTATCTTCCTTTTGAACGTTATTTTAGTAGCCTTTTTTCTGCAATGAGTGTTATGGACCTCATTGTTGTATTTTTTAAAACATTATTTATGGGAGCTGCAATAGCTGTTATATCTATTATGCAGGGATTTAGAGTTGGTAGAAATTATCTTATGGTTCCAGTCGCAGCAACACATTCTGTAGTCAATTCTTTGATCGCAGTCTTTCTTGTTGACGGAATTATAACTTTGTTCAGTTATATATAAAACTTATGGATATTTTAACTTTTAAAGATGTCTTTTTTAGTTATGAATTAAACGCTGAACCTATTTTAAAAAAAGTAAATGCTAATGTAAAAGAAAATACAACTGCATTTATTATTGGCAATAGTGGCGGTGGAAAGTCTACATTTTTAAGATTAGCAGCAGGACTTATTGTCCCTGATAGTGGCGAGGTTATAATATGTGGAATTAATACCCGTTATGCTTCAAAACCTCAATTGATGGAGTTTCATAAACGTTCAGCATTTGTATTTCAGGATTCAGGACTTGTAAGTAATTTGGTTCTTTATGATAACCTTGCTCTTCCTTTAAGATATCATACAAGATTAACTGAAACTCAGATTAAAAATAAAATAGATCCTGTGATAGAAGAACTTGGACTTACTGAACATTATAATCGTCTTCCAGGGCAGATGAGTCGCAGTGAACGTAAACTTGCAGGAATTGCAAGAAGTGTTATTGTTGATCCTGAAATTTTTTTCTTTGATGAACCACTTGCAGGACTTGATTATGTCGCAGCAGATAAAGTAAAAAAAATAATTTCAAGACTCGCTGGAACTAAAACAATTATTGTTACAGAACAATCTCTCTCTTTTGGAATGAAAATTGCTGATCTTTTTATATGTCTTGTTGATGGAGAAATTGTGTATTCAGGGTCTCCTGACGGAATACAATTATCAGAACATCCGTTTTTAAAAAGACTTCTTGAAAGTAGAAAAGAAACCACAACTTTTTATACATCTCTTGAAAAAAATATAAAGGAGTAAAATTATGGCTTATAAATTCAAAGTTATAGAGAAATTTGTTGGATTTTTTGTTGTAGCTGCTCTCCTTTTTTTTATTGGAATGATAATACTTATAGGTAGAGAAAAAAAATTTTTTGAAAAGAAGACTTATTTTTATACTTTTTACAAATCTGGTGAAGGACTTACAACTGGAATTCCAGTACTGTACAATGGTATAAAGATAGGACAGGTATCCACTGTAAAGTTGAACGAAGATAATCGTATATATTTAAAATTTTATGTATCCTCTGAATATGCAGGAAGAATACATGAAGATTCTGTTGCACAGTTTGTAAAGCCTCTTTTAGGTCAAAGTGCTATAAGAATAATAACTCCTCCAGGTTCTGCAGAAAAGATCCTTGAAAATGATTCATATATCTACTCTTCAGATAGTGAAGAAGGTCAGGCTCTGCTTGCCAGTCGGCGTAATGTCGCAGAAGGACCTGAAAGAATTATGGCTAATGTTGAAGAACTTACATGGCTTTTAAAAGATCCTGATGGCCCTTTATTTGGAAGTTTAAAACAGATAGAAAAACTGGTGTCCACTTTAAATGAAGTTTCAAAAAATGCTAATGCAATAACTGCAAATGTTGCACAGAATAATGATAGAATAAATAATATATTACTTTCTCTTGAAGAATCAGCAGATAATCTTGCTACTATAACAAAAAATTTAAAACATAACAGATTGCTTGGAGGTAAACCTGCACCTGTTGTTGATACTCCTCTTCGTCAGCCATGAAAAATATTTATAAATTTTATCTTTTATTTTTATCTTTTTCTCTTTTATGTACACCTGCTGAATATAGAAAATCAGACCCTGTTAGACTTGCAAATGAAAAAAGAATAGAGGAACTTAATCGTAATTTGCGTAATATCAGATTTTTATTAAAACATTTTCGGATTGCAGAAGCAAAAAAAATTTTATCTTCAACATTGAGTGAAGTGGATAGTATCTCCTGGAATCCTTTAAGCGTTGAGGCTTACTATACAGTAGGACTTGTTTATTTTGAAGAAAAAGATTACTTTGCAGCACTAAATCTTTTTTTTAAATCTCTTGAATTTGCTAAAAAAGAACAGATGAAAGAAAATATAGCCAGAATTTTTAATAGTATTGCCTTGATTTATTGCGAAGATAAAAAAATTGACGATGCTCTTATCTTACTTGATGAAGCATATAAAAATGCAACTTATGCTGAAACTAAACTCTCTATTCAAAATGCTAAAGCACTTTGTTTTAGATTAAAAAAAGAAAATAAAAAAGCATGGACCTTATTAAAAAAAATTGTAAAGACATCTAATAAAAAAGGACTGTATGAAATAGAGATTTCTGCTCTTCTTCAACTTGCTGATATTGCTTCTGAAAAAGATCCTGTTATGGCTTTAAATTTAAGTTGTAAGGCTTTTGATGTTGCAGAGTTCTGGGATGATGATAGAGGAAGACTTTCTGCTTTAGAAAAACAGATTGAATTTGCAGGAAAAGCAGGAAATAATGATATTAAAGAAAAAGCACAAAACGCTCTTTCTTATCTTCGTAAAAAATTATTTAAGGATTAATTAAAAGATATTATGAAACCTGTAAATAAAATAAAAGATGATCTTTTAAAAAAAGGATAACCACAATTGAGACTGTAAAAAAGTTATGGTTAAAAACATATAACACTGAAGGAAAACCAGATTGGTCTCATATTCTTCCATATTATGTGGACCT
>Ga0272448_1002491_pt1 | contig 22975 bp, 19 predicted proteins | sample YNPCB0191_FD_202220 | JGI IMG/M metagenome (GOLD analysis project Ga0272448, IMG submission 202220) | Hot spring sediment microbial communities from Yellowstone National Park, WY, United States - YNP-CB-019-1 | ecosystem: Environmental > Aquatic > Thermal springs > Hot (42-90C) > Sediment... | reverse complement strand
ATTTTTTATGGAATGATCAAGACTTTCCCTTTTGTCTGGCGCTCTTCCATATAGGTTTGCGCAGCGGCGGCCTCGCTCAGAGGAAACGTGCGGTCGATGCGCGCCTTCAACTGGCCCGTTGCCAGCCATTTGAACAGATCCCCGCTGCGCCAGAGGAATTCGTCCCGGGTGAGGAGATAATGGGCCAGGGTTGGACGGGTGAGGAATAGCGAGCCTTTGCGGTTGAGAATTTGCGGATCGATCGGCTCGACCGGCCCGCTGGATTGCCCGAAGAGCACCATGTAGCCGCGCGGCTTCAGGCAATTGAGGCTCTTCTCGAAGGTGGCCTTCCCAACGCTGTCGTAAACCACGTCCACCCCTTTGCCTTCCGTCAGACGGCGGGTTTCGCTTTCGAAATCCTCGCGCGTATACAGGATGACCTCATCCGCGCCCGCCTCCCGGGCGATGCGGGCCTTCTCCTCCGTGGAGACCGTGGCGATGACCCGCGCGCCGAGCTTCCGTGCGACCTGCACCAGGAGCTGGCCGACGCCGCCAGCCGCGGCGTGCACCAGGGCCGTCTGGCCGGATTTGAGCGGGTAGGTGGACAGGGCCAGGTAGTGGGCCGTCATTCCCTGTAACATGGCCGCGGCCGCCTGTTCCAGGGTGATATTCTCGGGCACCTTGGCCAGCCTGACAGCCGGAGCGATGGCGTACTGGGCATAGCCGCCCACGCCGCTGGCCGTGGCCACCCGGTCGCCCGGCTTGAACTCCTGCACACTCTCGCCGACGGCGTCGACGACACCCGCAAACTCACCTCCCGGAATGAAGGGCATGCTGGCGCTCGGATAGAGTCCCTTGCGACTGTAAATTTCGGTGAAATTCAAGCCGATCGCCACGACCTTGACACGCACCTCGTCGGCTTTGGGCTCGGGAACGGCCACTTCTTCGTAATGGAGCTGGCTGGCATCCCCATAGGCGTGAATGCGTATGGCTTTCATCATCGACCTCCTTATCAGGTAAACCGCAACTTCAACCAGCCATCGCCGCTGCTGCGGATGGCATATCCCCGATTGTACTGCGCTCTGCCGATTCGAACGCTATTTTTAGCAATAATATTTAATTGGTTTTATTAATTTTCTCTTCGATCTTGGCCCAGGTATCGCGCAGCGAGACGGTCAGGTTGAAGACTGGATGGCCAGGCGTGGTGTCCGGGTCGGCGCAGAAGAAACCCTTGCGCTCGAACTGGTAGCGCGATCCCGGCGCTACATTCGCCAGGCTGGGCTCAAGCTTGCAGCCGGTAAGCACCTTCAGCGAGTCGGGGTTGAGGTAATCCAGAAAGGTCTTGCCTTCATCGGTGCGCCCAGGATCGGGGACGGTAAAAAGTCGGTCGTACAGGCGCACCTCAGCGTCCACGGCGTGCCGGGCGGAGACCCAGTGGATGGTGCCCTGCACTTTGCGTCCGTCGGGCGTGTAACCACCGCGGGTCTGCGGGTCGTAGGTGCAATGAATCTCTTCGATGGCGCCAGTCTCGGGGTTTTTAACAAAGCCCTCGCACCTGATGATGTACCCATAGCGCAGGCGCACCTCGCGCCCCGGCGCCAGGCGGAAATACTTGGGCGGCGGCGCCTCGCGGAAATCGTCTTGCTCAATGTAGATCTCGCGGCAAAAGGGCACCCTGCGCGTGCCGGCGGTGGGATCTTCGGGGTTGTTGATCGCTTCTAGTTCTTCTTCCTGACCCTCCGGGTAGTTGGTGATCACCACCTTGACCGGGTTGAGCACGCCCATCACCCGCGGCGCGCGCAGATTCAAGTCTTCGCGGATGGCGTTCTCCAGCAGAAGGATATCAACCAGACTCTCCTTCTTCGAGACGCCCACCTGCTCGATGAATTTGCGGATCGCCTCGGGGGTGTAGCCGCGCCGACGCAGCCCGCTCAGAGTGGGCATGCGCGGGTCGTCCCAACCGCGCACGTACCCGCCGTCCACGAGCTGCTTGAGGAAGCGCTTGCTGAGGATTGTATAGGTCAGGTTGAGGCGCGAGAACTCGATCTGGCGGCTGTGGAAGATCTCCAGCTCGTCCAGGAACCAGTCGTAGAGCGGGCGGTGGTCTTCGTAGGCCAGGTCGCACAGCGAGTGGGTGATGCCCTCGATCGAATCGCACTGCCCATGGGCGAAATCGTACATGGGGTAAATGCACCACTTATCGCCGGTGCGGTGATGTGTGGCGTGCAGGATGCGATACATGACCGGGTCGCGCAGGTTGAGGTTGGGCGAGGCCATGTCGATCTTGGCCCGCAGCGTGCGCGCGCCGTCGGGAAATTCGCCCGCGCGCATGCGCTGGAAGAGGTCCAGGTTCTCTTCAACGGAGCGGTCTCGGTAGGGGCTGTTCCTGCCCGGCTCGGTCAACGTGCCGCGGTACGCGCGTATCTCCTCGGCGCTCAGATCGTCCACATAGGCTTTGCCCTTGCGGATCAATTTAATGGCGAACTCGTAGAGCTGCTCAAAATAATCCGAGGCGTAGTACTCGCGCTCCCCCCAATCGTAGCCCAGCCAGTGAATATCCTCTTTGATCGCTTCGACATACTCCACATCCTCCTTGACCGGATTGGTGTCGTCGAAGCGCAGGTTGGTCTGTCCGCCGAAAGCTTCGGCGATGCCAAAATCGATGACGATGGCCTTAGCGTGACCGATGTGCAGGTAACCGTTCGGCTCGGGCGGGAAGCGCGTGCGGACGTAGGTGAAACGACCGCTGCGCAGGTCTTCCTCAACCGCCTCGCGGATGAAGTTGGTGGATTCGAGGGAGGTTTCAGTCGCCATTGGGTGCGCTCCGTTTATGGAAAAGCACCCCGGTGTGCTGCAGGGTGCTTTTGTTGGCAGGCTGAGGGCGGAGGATTCGAACCTCCATAGGCAGATCCAGAGTCTGCAGTCCTACCATTGGACGAGCCCCCATTAACCCATCGAACCGGATTCTATCACGGCAAAAGACGAATGTCTATAGACGATCAAAAGGTGCATCGCCCAGGCATGGAAGGCCAATGCCGGGATGTTGTATTTTTAACGCACCCTATGCTGCGGTACCCGCGCCCCTGGTGAGGCGCGCCATCGGGTCGAACTCCAGGATAGCCCCTTCCAGAAGAAAACGACGCCGGCCAGCGCACTCATACCGCTGCTTCCTTCTCGCGCAGGCGCCGCTCCTCCAGCTCCTGGACGATGCGCCGGTGGCTCTCGCGGCTGAGCGGGTAGAGCAAGGCGAAGATGATCCCGGCTGATAAGAGCAACCCCGGCAGCGGGCCGATGACCAGGCGGATGCCCAGCAGCGCGCTGGCCGGCTGCTCGGCGGCGCTCGGCACGTAGCCGGTGACCTGCAGCATCAGCAGGACGAGCGGAATGGTGATCGACGAGGCCACTTTTTGCGAGAGGGTCACCAGACTGTAGAACATACCCTCGTGGCGTTCGCCAGTCTGCCACTCGTCCCATTCGATGGCATCCGGAATGATCGACCAGGGCAGGATGTGCGCAGCGCTCACCCCGATACCCGCCAGGACGCACAGCGTCAGGATAAGCTGGAGGGGCGACTGTGGGCCTAGCGAGATCAGGCCCAGTAAAACGGCCGCCAGGAAGGCGACGCCAGCCGCGTAGGCTGTGCGCTTGTTCCAACGCCGCGACACCCATTCCCAAAAAGGCAGCACCAGGATGGCGGTGACGAAGATGACCGCCATGATCAGATCGCTCTGCGCCTCGCGGCGAATGACATATTTGACGTAATACAGCAAATTGACCTGAAGAACATCGAGCGTGATCCAGGTGACCAGGAAAATGACCGTGCCGAAGATGAATGGGCGGTTTTTCGCGGCCGCCCGCAGAGACTCGATCAGGCCGGGCTGCTCGAGCTCGGAGTATTCCGGTCGCTCGCGTGTGCCGAAGAAAACCAGCAGCAAGGGTATGGCGCTGACTACAGCGAAAATGGCGCCCATCCGCAGCACGCGCGGGGCGTTTTGCGGCTGGAAGGAGCCCACAATCAGCAAGGGTATGGTAAAGGCGATCAGGCTGCCCAGGATAGAAAAGAACATGCGGTAAGTGGTCAGCGCGGTGCGCTCATCGTAATTCGATGTCAGCTCGGGTGTGAGGGCGAAGTAGGGCATATAGACGAAGGTCGCGGCGGCCTCGAACAGGACATAGGCGGCGGCGTAATAAACCGCCAGCCAGACCGCATCCTGGATCGGCGGGCGGTACCACATGAGGATGTAGGACAGGACGAATGGCAGCGCGCCGAACAGCAGGAAGGGCCGGCGGCGCCCCCAGCGGCTGCGCGTGCGGTCTGAGAGGTGACCGATGAGCGGGTCGTTGATGTAGTCCCAGCTTCGCCCGATGAAGATGGCGATGGCTGCCGTGCCCGGGTTTACCCCCACCACATCGGTGAGAAAGATGGCAAAATAAGCTCCAATAATGGTTAGCGTCAGACTGAAGCCGGTGTCACCGGAACCGTAGAGCAGCTTGGTGCGCCGCGAAAGCCGTTCCTGCATAGCTCTGTCCTCCCCGTAAGGATAAAACGGCCGGGTAATGATAACCTTATTAAAGGCATTATTACACCCTGCGCAAGAGTGGAGCGGGCGGGGATTGAGGATAGGGTGGGTTTTATTAAGTCGACCTCAACCCCCCGCCTGACGCGGTTCGTAATAAATCGTCTTGCGGACTATTTTATCCCCCTGATGCTCGACAACCGATGCGCCGCGGATGGCGAAGCGGCCGCCAGCGTGTTTTTCTCCTCTCCGGGACCGCTCGAAGCTGGCCCGGGGTTCGCCCACAAACGCGCCCAGGTCGGTGAAGGCCACCCCGGGCCAGGCGAACAGGTTGAGAAGATACTGAAGGTCGCCAGGTGCACCAGATTGGCTCGATTATTGTTTCCAGTATTGACAGCCTTCCAAAACGATATACAATTTCTTCGCTATTCCGAATAAACACTCGGATTCCGAACGGATATTCGTTATTGACAACTAAACATCATTATTATGAAACCTCCGATCATTGATCATATGGCATCCAGAGAAACCAATCGTCGCGAGCGACGCATTCAGCGCCAGCGTAAGGCGATCCTGGATGCAGCCGCGGAGCTTTTTGCCCAAAAGGGCTATGTCTCCACCACAACAAAGGACATCGCCCGGGCGGTCGATATCGGCGAGAGCACGCTATATGGCTATTTCACAAGCAAACAGGAAATCCTGCAGGAGATCCTCAACCAGCAAGCCGCAATGGTCGATTCCCTCCTGGTGCACCTTAATGACCTTCATGGGATTGAGTCATTCGTGGACCTAACCGACTTACTGCTGGATCGGCTCCTGGAATGGGCCATTTACAACCGGGTGGTCATCGCCGAGGCCTGGACCCATGATGAAATTTTATTAAGCTATGTCATCGTGCACTGGCAACCCATCATGGAGCGGCTCAAACAATTCATCCACACACGGGTGGCAGCCGGTATTTTCCGACCGATCGATCCAGGCTTTGGAGCGCGCATGATGATAGCCATCTTCATTGCCTCCATTTTGCCCGTCTTACGCGGCGTCGAACCTCCGCCCACCCCCGCAACCCGCCATGAACTGGCTGCTGCCCTGGTCGAAATGATCGTCAATGGGCTCCGTGCCCAAAATGGATGAACCCCTATGGTGCAACGAATTTTAGCCATTATCCAAAAGGAATTTCAGCAGGTGCTGCGCGACCGCACGACGCTGATCATCATGCTCTCCATGCCGCTGCTGCAATTAATCCTTTTCGGTTACGCCATCAACACCAACGTACGTCATATTCCCACGGTGGTGGCCGATCAAAGCATGGACCATGCCAGCCAATCCTACCTGGATGCCATGGTTAACTCCGGCTATTTTGACGTCGTCGCTACTGCACAGGATCAGAACGGCGTTATCCACGCCATTGACGCCGGGACGGCGCGCGCCGGAATTATTATCCCGCCAAATTTCGCCGAAGATGTGCAGCGCAGTAATGCGAATGTATTGGTTTTGGTGGATGGGTCTGACTTTTTCACTTCGCAATCAGCCAATGCTTTTGCATCGATCATCGGTCAGGAATATGCCATCAATGTGGTCACCCAGGAAGTGAATAAGGCTGGCGCGGCAGTTACGCAAACCACTTTGCCGGCTCTCGATGCAATCGTACGAGTGCTTTATAACCCGGACATGAAAGATTTGTGGTTCATCATTCCCGGCATGGTAGCCATGCTGCTACAAACTCAAACACTGGTGCTGACGGCCGCCGCAGTGGTGCGCGAGCGCGAGAACGGCACCATCGAACAGATTCTGGTCACCCCCATACGTCCCATCGAGTTGATGATCGGCAAAATCGTCCCCTATATTGTTATCGCTATGCTTAACATGTTCACCATCATCGGCATCGGTGTCTTTTGGTTCGGCGTTCCCTTCCAGGGTAATTTCCTCCTGTATACCCTTCTCGCTTTTTTCTATATCTTTAGCGGGTTGGGCTTGGGACTGTTAATTTCATCGGTTTCGCAAAACCAGCGTCAATCCCAGCAATTGATGATGTTGGTAATGATGGTCAGTTTGTTGCTGGGCGGCTTTATTTTCCCGCGCTACACCATGCCGCCGGTGATTCGGGCTATCGGTAATCTTTTCCCGCTCACCTATTTCATTCCCATCTCTCGCGGCATCTTCACCAAAGGGGTCGGATACTCAGTCGTTTCCGGCTCAGTGCTGGCATTGGTCGTTTATATTGCTGTGGTGATGACTCTGGCGGTCATCGCTTTCCGTAACAGATTGGACTGATCATGGCTAAATCCTTACAACGTTTGCGAACACTCCTTTATAAAGAAATGCTGCAGATCCTCAGGGATGGGCGCACGCTGATACTCTTCTTCATCCTGCCCCTGGTCGAGCTTTTCCTTTTCGCTTATGCCGTCTCTCTGACCATTACCCACCTGCCGACTGCCGTGGTTGACCAGAGCCTAGATAACCGCAGCCGAGATTTTATCAATGCCATGGTGAATTCAGGAAATTTCGATGTAACGCTGACACTGCAGAACCAGCAGCAGGTGATCGATGCCATCAATGCCGGCACAGTCAAAGCAGGCGTGATCATCCCGCCCAACTTTGCTGAAGACGTGGCGCGCGGCAATGGTCAGGTACTGATCTTGCTGGATGGCTCCGACTCATTCAGCGTCGAATCGGGCTACAACGCTGCCTCGAGCATCGCTCAAATGTACTCACTGCAATTAACTGCTGAAAAGATCAATGCCAGCAACCCATCGATGAAAGCAAGTGCTGCTTCCGGAAACCTGCCCATCATCACCACCACGCGAGTATTGTATAACCCCAATATCCGCGACATGATCTTCATCCTGCCCGGTCTGATCGCTTTGATCATGCAGATTATCGTCGTTACCCATTCAGCCATGGCCGTAGTGCGGGAGCGCGAGGCGGGCACGCTGGAGCAATTGCTGGCCACCCCTGCCCGTCCGTTCGAGCGCATCATTGCCAAACTGGTACCCGGGATGCTGGTTGCAATGGTCGATATGGCGGTTGTGATAGCGATCGGAGTCTTATGGTTCCAGGTACCCTTCGAGGGTAATATTCTGGTTCTTGCCCTCTTGTCGATCTTGTTCATCATATCCAGCATGGGCCTGGGACTTTTGATCTCAGCCCTGGCGAACACCCAGCGCCAGGCACAGCAGATTTCCAGCCTGATCCAGCTTCTATCGATGCTGCTGACCGGTTTCCTTTATCCGCGGACCACCATGCCGTTGTCGACCCAAATCATCGGTAATTTGATCCCGCTCACTTATTTTGTACGCATCATCCGCGGCATCATGACCAAGGGCATCACCCTAACTTACCTGTGGACCGACGCCGTGACATTGATCGTGTACTCTTTTGTGGCCCTGATATTTGCCGCACTGGTAACGAAGAATAGATTGGATTGAAGCCATGCCAGACGAAATTGCGATTTCAACCCGTGAATTGGTTAAACGTTTCAAAAACCGTAGCAGCTCAATCACGGCAGTTGATGGCATAACCCTGGAAGTGAAATGTGGTGAGACTTTCGGCCTGATTGGCCCCGACGGCGCTGGAAAAAGCACCACGACGCGCGTAATTCTAGGTTTGCTCAAACGCGATAGTGGCGAAAGCCGCGTGCTCGGCTATGATTCGATGACTGATATGTTCCCCATCCGTGAGCGCACCGGCTACATTGCCCAGCAGTTCGCTTTGCCCGCCGACCTGACCGTCATGGAGAACTTGCGCTTCTTTGCCGACCTGCATGGCATCCCCGCCAAAGAACAAAAGCGCAACATCGACGAGCTGCTCGAATTCGCCGGGTTGACTGAATTTACCACCCGCCTTGCCGGTCACCTTTCGGGAGGTATGAAGAAAAAACTGGCACTGGCATGCAGCCTGGTACACCAACCCCAGGTGGTACTGTTGGATGAGCCCACGCTGGGCGTAGATCCTGTCAGCCGGCGCGAGTTCTGGAACCTGTTGGGTAACCTGCGCGCTGAAAAGAACATGACCATCTTTGTTTGCACGCCTTACATGGATGAGGCAGAACGCTGCAACCGGGTAGGCTTGATCTACAAGGGACGCTTGATCGCCAATGACACCCCCGCCGCTATCAAGAAGATGGTGCCCGGGCATCTGTTGGAATTCAAGCCATCGAAATTTGTACCGGCCCGCGACCTAGTAACTGGTATGCCGGGCGTACAGGAAGTGCAGACCTACGGCGCTTTGCTGCACCTCTTCGTTGACGACATCGAGCGCCGTCAACCACAAATCGAAAAAGCCCTGCGCGCCCACGGGATCGAGTGGAGCGGAATGCGGGTGATCGAACCCCGGATGGAAGAAGCCTTCATCAGCCTGATCACACAGCAGGAGGCCGCAGAGAAAAAATGATCGAAAAGCGAATTTTACGCACCCGGCCCATTGATCCCGATGAAGCCGATCCAGTTGTAGCCGAGGGTCTGACCAAACGGTTCGGCGATTATACCGCCGTGGACCATGTCAGTTTCAATATTCATTCCGGAGAGGTGTTCGGTTGGCTGGGTCCCAATGGAGCCGGCAAGACCACCACCATCCGCATGTTGTTAGGATTGCTTAAGCCAAGCGCTGGTAAGGTAAGGGTGCTGGGCTATGACCCGGTCACTCAAACCAAAGCCATGCAAGCGCATGTAGGCTACATGTCACAACTTTTCACTCTTTACAACGATCTGACTGCCAGGGAAAACATTCGATTTTATGGTCGGGTTTACGGATTGAAACGTGACGAATTGGCTCGTCGCGAGGCTGAGATCATCCGCATGGCTGGTCTGGAAGGCCGCGAGAACACGCTGACCGCCAATTTGTCCGGCGGCTGGAAACAGCGTCTAGCACTAGGCTGCGCCATCGTTCACAATCCCAAGGTGATATTTCTGGACGAGCCCACTGCCGGCGTGGACCCTATCAGTCGGCGTGAATTCTGGGGGTTGATCTACGCCATGGCCAAGAAAGGCACCACGGTGCTGGTAACCACCCATTACATGGACGAGGCTGAGCTTTGCCAGCGGGTGGGGTTTATCAGTCGGGGACGTCTGGTTGCCCTGGGAACCCCCGATGAGCTTAAGCAACACTACATGCGCGGAAATGTGCTCGAAATTAACACTCCCAACCCCGATCAGGCCGTGCGCGTGTTGAAAGAAGCACAATTGGCCAATAAACTGCCTCTGGAAGAAGTGGCACTCTACGGAACGCAGATCCACGTTGTTGTTCCGGATGCCAAGAAATTCAGCCAACCGGTTAAAAAACTCCTTCTGGAAGAAGGGATCGATGTTGAAAGTTTGGAATGGATCATCCCCACTTTGGAAGATGTATTTATCTCGACCATCCGGGCAACCTCGGGTCAGAAAGAATAGAACTCAAGATTAATTGATAGGAGAACACCATGACTATCAAACGTTGGGCATCTTCACTTCTACTGGTCGTCGCCGTATTTCTAAGTGCCTGTAGTGGCTTGAGCAGCAGCTCAGCCGGCACTTTGCAGGCTTCGGGCACTATCACTGTTACCACCATCCAGGTAGCACCCGAGATCAGTGGCAAGATCGCCCAGATCAAAGTATCAAAAGGCGATCTTGTCAAGGCTGGCGATGTGCTGTTTGTTCTTGACACGGATATCCTGAAGGATCAGGTCGATCAAGCCAATGCAGCGGTGCAGGTGGCGCAAGCCAACCTGAATCTTGCACAAAGTAAACAGAACGAAGCACAGGCGCAATTCGATCTGGCTTCGCAGGCAGCCCGCCAGCAGGGTCAGAACACCAATCTCGCGAACTGGAAAACCGCTCCGCCGAATTACGTTACATTACCAGGCTGGTACTTCAGCATCAGCGAGCAGATAGCGGCGCTTCAAGCACTGGTCGCTGAGGCGCAGACCAATTTGAATACCATGACCGACAAATTAAATAGCGTTCTAAAGGACGCCAGCAATCAGGACTTTGTTGCTGCCGAGCAGCGCCTGGACAAAGCCATTCAAGCTTACAATATCGCCAATACCACAAAAAACGACACCGTTTCAGCGAATAACTCCAGCGAAATCCAGAATTCCGCTCAAAAAGAATTGGACCTGGCAACCTCTGAATTGGAATCAGCCCAGAACGCATACAATCAAATGCTAAATTCAGAGGAAGCCACACGTGTGCTTGAAGCCCGCGCCGATGTTGCGGTAGCCCAGGACAGGCTGAACAATGCCAAGCTGGCACTCGACAAACTTCAGACTGGTGATCAATCACTACAAGTCATTGCGGCCAAGGCTACGCTCGATCAGGCAACGGATGGCGTAACCGCAGCCAAAGCAGCGCTTGCCCAGGCTCAGGCTTCGCTCGAGATGGCAAACACCCAGCTTGCCAAAGCCACAGTCACCTCACCTGCTTCCGGCACAGTATTGGATATCCCAATGAACGCCGGTGAAGTTGCCGGCGCAGGCGCCACTGTCGTTGAGATCGGCGACCTGGATAAAGTCACTCTGGATGTCTACATCCCTGAGAATCAGTATGGTCAGATCAAGCTTGGAATGAAGGCTAATGTTTCCGTAGACTCATTCCCCGGCAGGATCTTCTCCGGAACGGTGACCTATATCGCTAACCAAGCCGAATTCACCCCGCGCAACGTCCAGACCGTGGACAGCCGCAGCACTACCGTCTACAAAGTAGAAATCACCATCCCCAACCCAAACCACGACCTGAAACCCGGTATGCCAGCGGATGCCACAATCATCTTACAATAAATGATGAAACGCTAAACATAAAGCCAGTCCTGGGAAGGGCTGGCTTTTTTAATCAATGCTGGAAGCCTGGCTGCCCGGCGAGGAAGGCGGGAACGCCGTTGCCGATGTCTTGTTTGGGGATGCCTGCCCCGGCGGAAAGCTGCCCATCACCTTCCCCCGCTCCGTCGGTCAGATCCCGATCCATTACAGCCACAAACCCTCGGGCATGCGCTCTCAAAGGTTTTGTGCGCCTCAACCTTGAACCAGGATGCATTGCGTGCAGGCAAAGCATGACCCAAATCCAAGGTCGCCAGGTGCAACAGATTGGCTCTTGACTTATTTCCCTTCTTATGCTATTTTATTATTGTAAGCGCTTACACAACATTTTGGCTAAAAATACCCCCTTTACCGGTCAATAAAGGCTATACTGGCGTTATTATGTAAGCGTTCACACAAGGAAAAGGCGATTCATGGAGGATTCGCTCAATCCGGCTTTCCCCAATCGCGGCATCACGATCTACGACGTGGCTAAACGCGCGGGCGTCTCCTACGGCACCGTATCGCGCGTCATCAATGGCAACCCGCATGTCAAAGCGGAGACGCGTGAACGCATCGTCACCGCGATTCAAGAGCTCGGCTATGTGGTCAACAAGCAGGCCAAAGGCCTGGCCGGCGGTCAAACTCAAATGATCGGCGTGCTCGTGCCAGATCTGGGCACCGCATACATCGGCGAAATCATGCGAGGCATCGATACCGAGCTCAGCTTCGCCTCGTACGATCTGGTTCTTTACACCACTCACCGCACTGCCGTCAAAGAAGCCAATTACGTGGCCAATATGGTGCAGGGCATGGTCGATGGCGTGCTGCTCGTTCTGCCACGCAACCCGGCTGATTACATCGGCACGCTCACCCGCAGGAATTTCCCCTTCGTTTTGATTGACCACCAGGGCATCGGCGATCCCTGCCCGGCCGTGGGCGCAACCAACTGGCAGGGAGCCTACAACGCCACGGAATACCTCATTAAGCTGGGGCACCGTCGTATCGGCTTTGTCACCGGCTCGATGGACCTAGGCGCCGCGATCGACCGCCTCGCGGGCTATAAATCCGCCCTGCGCGTCTACCACATTCCCGAAGACCCCCGACTAATATACGAGGGTACGTTCTTTCAGCCCGATGGCTATGCTGGGGCATGCGCCCTGCTCGATCTGGATGACCCCCCGACTGCGATTTTCGCTTCCAATGACGCCATGGCAATGGGCGCCATGGATGCCGTGCGCAGCCGCGGCTTGCGCATTCCCCAAGACATTTCGATCCTTGGATTCGATGATGTACCCCAGGCGGCTTTGGTGCGACCGGCGCTCACTACCGTGCGCCAGCCGTTGGAGCAGATGGGCCGCGTCGCCACACAGATGCTTCTTGATCTGCTCAAGAACCCTGAAAAGGAGATCAGCCGCATCGAATTGCCCACCGAGCTGATCGTCCGCGATTCAACCTCCGTTCCGAGGGACAGGGCTGGCTAACTGCCGAGTCATGCCAGCCCTGCCTTGTGTATGGAACCCTTTGGCAGAAAGGAGTACCAACACATCTCGATTATATCCGCTAATCATCTCCCACACCTTCGGTTTCACCAGTTCGCATATCGTCTCTTACAATGGAGCAGCAAAAGGAGGATGAAATGTACCGGAAGAGAACCATTCTGTTGAGTCTTGTGCTGATCGGCGCCTTTATGCTTGCGGCATGCGCGCCGGCTGCCACACCAGCGGTTCAATCGACTGAGCCGGCGGCGTCACCTACCACTGCGCCGGTTCAACCCACGACAGCACCCGTTCAACCCACCACGGAAGCCAAGAAAGTCACGATCACCTGGTGGCACATCCAGGTTGCCGACGATCAAAAAGCGTTGTGGCAAAAACTGGCCGACGAGTATATGGCCGCCAACCCGAACGTGAACATCGAAATCACCGTCCTCGAAAACGAGGCCTTCAAGACAAAGCTGACCACGGTGATGCAATCCGGCACCCCGCCGGATATCTTCCAGAGCTGGGGCGGCGGCACGATGAACGAATACGCAGCAGCCGGGCTGCTCAAGGATATCACCGCCGACCTGGAGAAAGACGGCTGGAAAGACACCTTCTCCCCCGGCGCATTGGGCGTGTTCAGCTACCAGGGAAAATACTATGGCGTACCGCGCGATATGGGCATGGTCGGTTTCTGGTATAACAAAGATCTCTTTGCCAAAGCCGGCATCACGAATCCGCCAGCCACATGGAGCGAATTCCTCGAGGACGTGAAGAAGCTGAAGGCAGCCGGCATCACCCCCATAGCCCTGGGAGAAGGGGACAAGTGGCCCGGCGCCTTCTATTGGGAGTACCTGGCGGTGCGCCTGGGCGGCAAGGCGGCCTTCGATGCGGCCTACTCGCACCAGGGCGCCTTCACCGACCCTCCGTTTGTGGAAGCCGGCAAAAAGCTCCAGGAATTGATCGCCTTAAAGCCTTTCCAGGACGGCTTCTTGGGCACGACTTGGCCCGACGAGCAGGTTCTGATGGCGAGCAGCAAGGCGGCCATGGATCTGATGGGCCAGTGGGCGCCCGGCGCCTTCAAAGATGCCAGCGTCGATAAACAAGGCCTGGGGGATAAGCTGGGCTGGTTCCCCTTCCCAATGGTTGAGGGCGGCGCCGGCGACCCGGCCGACGCACTGGGCGGAGGCAATGGGTTTGTGATCGGCAAGAACGCGCCTCCCGAAGCGGTGGACTTCCTGAAGTACATCAGCAGCGTCGATTCGCAGATTCAACAGGCCAAGATCGGCCTGTCCCTCCCGGTGGTCAAAGGCGCCGAGGTGGGTCTGAGCGATCCTTCGCTGAAAATGGTGCAGCAGGGCGCGGCTGCAGCGAAATACTTCCAGCTTTACTATGACCAGGCCATGCCACCAGCCGTGGGTTCTGTGGTCAACGACAGCGTGCAGGGCATTTTCGCCGGCACGTTGACGCCCGAACAGGCTGCTCAGGCCATCGAAGATTCTGCTAAGAAAGAAGTGAAGTGATCGGCGTTTGTGTCAAACTGTGCGGGGATTGGGTGGGGCTTCACCCGATCTCCGCACTTTTGAATGAGTGCAGAGGAGCATCTGCATGAAGATCGTTTCTACCGCCCTTGAAAAAAAGGACCTACCGCGCTGGACGCCCTCTACGCAACGTGTTCAAAGCAACCTGACCGTCACCCTTTTTCTCCTGCCGGCATTCTTGCTGTTCGTTGTTTTCCTGCTCTATCCGATCGTCCAATCCATCTATTACAGCCTTTTCAACTGGAACGGCCTGGGCCCTGCGGTGGATTTTGTCGGTTTGGACAATTTCAAAACCATCTTGAGCGATCGCGTTTTTATGCTTGCGCTGAGGAACGGGTTCATCATCGTGGCGCTCTCTCTGCTGATCCAGTTACCCTTGTCGCTGGCTTTGGCGATCATGGTTGGGCGCGATTTGCCCGGGCGCGCCTTCTTCCGTACCATCTTCTTCATGCCTTATGTATTCTCCGAAGTCATCACCGCCATCATGTGGCTCATGCTTTACAACCCAGATCCGGAACGCGGATTTATCAACGCACTATTGGTCCTCATCCCTGGCGCCCGAGCACAGCCCTGGCTGGGAGACCCCAAGTTGGTGTTGATGTGTGTCTTCGTTGTGCTGACCTGGAAATACTTTGGCTTTTATGTGTTGCTGTATATGACCGGCCTGCAAAATATTCCCTCAGAAATCGAGGAGGCCGCCCGCATTGATGGCGCCAATCGGCGCCAGCTATTGACTTTTATCACTGTACCTTTGCTCGGCGGCACAATTCGCACAACCGCCTACCTGTCGACCCTTGGATCCTTACAGCAGTTCATCCTGGTTTGGATCATGACCAAAGGCGGGCCGGTCAATGCCAGCGAAGTTATGGCTACTTACATGTATCGGTATGGTTTTGTGCGTTTTTATCTGGGATACGGTTCGGCGGTAGCAATCGTGATGTTCCTTATCTGTCTGATCTTTTCTCTGCTTTACCAGCGCCTCTTGCCGCAGCGAGATTATCTGGGCGGGGTTTAGAAAGGGCCATCTATGGCAACCATTTATTCGCCTGGTAGAATCTCATGGCATAGAATCCTGCCGCGCATCATCCAGTATTTCATACTCAGTATCGTGGTGCTGGTCGTCGTGATCCCCATCGCGCTGACCGTCATGGGCGGTCTGAAAACCCGCGGTGAATTCATGACGCGCCCCTACACCATCCCTCTCCCCCCGACCCTGGAGAACTACACCCGTATCCTTGGCCAATCGTCTTTTTGGGTCATGCTGCGCAACAGCCTGATCGTGATGCTGGCTGTGACCGCCGGAGTGCTGCTGGTTTGCAGCTTAGCCGCCTTCGTATTCTCGCGGCTCGAATTCCGCGGTAAGGCCCTTGCCTTCAACTTTTTCACCCTGGGCCTCATGTTCCCCATCAACGTGGCCATTCTGCCGGTTTTTCTAGTCCTGCGGCAGATGGGGCTGACCAACCATTTACTGGGCGTCGCCCTGGTGCAAATCGCATTTCAGATTTCCAGCAACATCATGATCCTGCGTGGATTCTTCAGCTCGATTCCAGTAGAACTGCAGGATGCCGCTTACATCGATGGCTGCACGACGTTCGATTTCTTCTGGCGCATCCTGCTCCCCCTCGCACGCCCGGCGTTATCTGCCGTGGCGGCATTGACCATGATCGTCAGTTGGAATGATCTGCTTGTCCCTTTGGTGGTGTTAGACAAGGAATCGCTGTGGACGCTTCCTCTGGGCACCATGCAGTTTCAGGGGCAATATGGCCAGGATCTGGCCTCGGTGGCCGCATTCTTGACCTTGACTATGGTGCCGGCGGTCATCTTCTACCTCTTCGCACAGCGTCAGATCGTGTCCGGCCTGACCGCAGGCGCTTTGAAAGGCTGATCGGAAATCTTCGCCATCCGGTTTTCTCTATCCTTGCGGCTCGCCCGACTTGAAAGGTGAACATGAATTCCCGTTACGGACGGCTCCGGACAATTGATCCTGAAACGAATGAGAGATGCATATATGCTACCCAAAGTAAAAAGTGTCACTGAACTCCTTTCCCAGATGTCTCTCGACGAAAAAATCGCCCAACTCGGTTCGGTCTGGGCCTTTGAGCTGCAGGTCGACGGAGAGCTTGACCGCGAAAAGATGTCCTCCAGGCTCAGGCACGGCATCGGACAGATAAGTCGCCTGGCGGGTGCTTCCACATACGATCCGGTCCATGCCACCCGGGCGGCGAACAGGCTGCAAAAATTCTTGATCGAAGAGACGCGCCTCGGCATCCCCGCCATCCTTCACGAAGAATGCTGTATGGGCGCGATGGTTCTGGGCGGTACGGCCTTCCCACAGATGCTCGGCCTGGCCAGCACCTTCCAACCCGAGCTCGCTAAAGCGATGGGCACCGCGATCCGCAAACAACTACGGGCTATCGGTGCAACTCAGGCGCTGGCACCCGTGCTGGATGTTTCACGCGACCCGCGCTGGGGGCGGGTGGAGGAGACCTTCGGGGAGGATCCCCTCCTGGTGAGCCGCTTCGGTGTGGCGTACGTCCAGGGTCTGCAAGGCGAATCTCTAAAGGTCGGGGTCATGGCCACCGGCAAGCATTTCGTCGGCTACAGCCTGAGCCAGGGCGGTCTTAACTGCGGCCCAGTGCACATCGGTATGCGCGAACTCTTCGACGTCTATCTGGCCCCATTCCAGGCGGCCATACACGCCGCGGGTCTGGCGTCCGTCATGAACGCGTATCCTGAGCTGGATGGAGAAGTCGTGGCCGCTTCCCGGCGTATTCTCACCAATCTGCTGCGCGAGACCCTCGGCTTCGACGGCCTGGTCGTTTCGGACTATGAGGCCATCCAGATGATCCACGAATACCACCGCGCGGCCGCCGACAAAGCCGCCGCCGCTCGCATGGCCCTCAATGCGGGCATCGATGTGGAGCTGCCCACCACGGTTTGCTATGGGGCAGCGTTAAAGTCCGCCGTAGAAGCCGGAGATATTCCGCTCGATTTGATCGACCTCGCAGTATCCCGTCATCTTCAGAAGAAGCTCGAGCTAGGGCTGTTCGATCACCCCTTTGTGGACGAACACGATACCCTAGAGGTCTTCGATACGCCTGACAACCGCTCGCTGGCTCGAGAAATTGCCGTCAGGAGCATGGTCCTGCTCAAGAATGATGGGCTGCTGCCCCTTAACAAGTCCATCAGCAGTCTCGCCCTCATCGGACCCAATGCCCATAATGAACGCAACCTGTTGGGGGATTACTCCTATGCGTCCATCACGGAGTTGATGTCCATGCCCGACCGCCCGCGCTCATCGTTCACCGGCCTTCACCCCGAGGAGCTCGCTCCCCACGCAGTGCGCGTGGTCAGCATTTTGGAGGGCATTAAAGCGAAGCTTTCCCCGTATGCCCGAATTCTGTACGCCAAGGGTTGTGACAATCTGGATCAAGATACGAACGGCTTCGCAGAGGCAATCCAGGCAGCCAAACAGGCTGACGTCACCGTCCTCGTCCTGGGCGACCGTTCTGGGATGGCGCCGGCGTGCACCACCGGTGAGACGCGCGACAGCGCCGATTTGCGCCTGCCGGGCGTGCAGGAGGAATTGGCCAGAGCTGTGATCGCCATCGGCAAACCCGTCGTCGTTGTCCTGGTCAATGGCCGGCCTTATGCCCTGCCCTGGCTTGCCGAACACGCCAATGCCATGCTGGAAGCCTGGCTGCCCGGCGAGGAAGGCGGGAACGCCGTTGCCGATGTCTTGTTTGGGGATGCCTGCCCCGGCGGAAAGCTGCCCATCACCTTCCCCCGCTCCGTCGGTCAGATCCCGATCCATTACAGCCACAAACCCTCGGGCATGCGCTCTCAATGGTATGTCGATTACGTCTCAGAAAAGGTGACTCCGCTGTACTCTTTCGGGCATGGTTTGAGCTACACGACCTTCGCCTATTCCGACCTTCGTCTGAGCCGGGCGTGTGCAACCCGGGGCGAATCCATCGACGTGAGCCTGTCCGTCGCCAACAGCGGTCCAAGGGCGGGGGATGAAGTGGTCCAGCTTTATGTACGGGACGAATTCGCCACCATCCCGCGGCCTGTGAAAGAGCTTAAAGGTTTTGTGCGCCTCAACCTTGAACCAGGTGAGAAGCGGAGGGTGGTTTTTCACCTGCCCATCAATCTTCTGGCGTTTTACGACGAAGACCTGAAGCTGGTGCTCGAACCGGGGAAAATCAGCGTGATGGTCGGCAGCTCATCGGAGGACATCCGCCTGAGCGCCGAATTCGAGATCATTGGCGCCGAGAAAATGCCTGTGCAGGAACGCCTGTACAACTGCCCCGTGGAGGTCTTGCCGGGTGATCATTAGAGCGAGCCTGGGCTATTTGACAGGTCTGTTATAATTAAGATATATCAAATCATTATTGGTTTAATAGAGCATGACTGCTGATTTCCGCAAGGTAAAACAGATCATTGAGCCGCAGTTTGTGATCGAGGGCGCCGGGGTGCTGTTGCGCCGCTCTTTTGGTCCCAGCCGGGCCAATCCCTTCGATCCCTTCCTGTTGTTCGATCACTTTGCTTTTAACGACCCGCAAGACGCGCCGGTGTGGGGCTTCCCCACCCATCCGCACCGCGGCATCGAAACCGTGACCTACATGATCGAGGGCAACGTGCGCCACCGCGACAGCCTGGGAAATATGGGCGTGATCGGCCCCGGCGACGTGCAGTGGATGACCAGCGGGCGCGGCATCCTGCACGAGGAGATGCCCCGTCCCAGCCCCACCGGGAGGGTCGACGGTTTCCAGCTATGGGTCAACCTGCCCGCCGCGCAGAAAATGTCCCGCCCGCGCTATCGCGGCCTGACCGCCGACGACATCCCTGCCGTAGACCAGGACGGCGTCACAGTGCGCCTGGTGGCGGGGGAGTACGGCGGCATCCAGGGGCCGGTGACCGAGATCGCCGCCCATCCACTCTACATGGACGTGACCCTCGAGCCTGGCGCCAGGATCACCCTGCCCATCAGCCGGGGGCACACCGTGATCGCCTACGTTTTCGCGGGCGAGGGGTTGTTTGGCCTGGATGAAAGCGGGTATGGCGAATTCATCCGGGCGGTGCACATGCTGATCTTCGAGGACGGCGATCGGTTGCGCGCCCAGGCCGGCCCGGGCTCAACCGTGCGCTTCATGCTGATGGCCGGAGCGCCGTTCAAAGAGCCAATTTATCCATACGGCCCGTTTGTGATGAACACATTCGAGGAAATCCAACAGGCCTTGAAGGATCTGCGCGACGGCACATTCGTTCAGGCCGATCCGGAACGTCCGATTTCCACCGTCGGCGACTAGCGACGTGTTGTCAACCCGCCTTTAACCTGCTCTTCACCCGCAGCCCTTCATGTAGATGAATGAAGTTGTGTCGGGTAGGCGGCATGAGCAGCAGTCCGCTGATCTTGAGAATGCCCCATTAACCCAGTACATCGCCCGCCGCCTCGACCACTGCCCCCTCAGCCCGCACCTGCTCCAGCCGCGAGGGGGCGACCTTGCGCTTCAGCTCGGCTGGCTGGAGCCTGGCGGCAATCTCGCGCGTCCGGCGGCCGACGGCCAGGCGATATCCCTTCAATGCCGGGATGTCGATCTGCGCGCTGAGGCGCAGCACTTTTTCGCACGCCATGCTGTTGCCCGTGTCGCGATCCTCAATCTTCATGCGTTCGAGCCACCCGCCCTGGACCAGAACCTGCGGCTCTCCAGCGCCCAGCTCAATCCGCGGCCAGAATCCATCCGGCCGTCGGATGAGCGGGAACACATTGATCGCCCCGCGAAAATCGAGGCGCACATCGCCGCGCGTGCAGCTAACGGCGCAGAATCTCCTTCTCGGCCTCCTCGGCTTCTTTGAGCAGATCGGCCACTGCCTGCTTCATCTCGGGCGTCGCGCTGGGCATATTGGGGATGAATTTGATCAGGTCGCGCGCCTGGCGCAGCAGGTCTTTCACCTGCGCCACATAAGAGAAGTAAACCGAACCGGGCTCGGACGGGGCGGTCAGTTCGCGCGCTTTTTGAATCAGAGCGCGCGCCCTGGTGATGCGTTCGGCGGCAGGTATCAATCGAGACATTTCAGACAGTTCTCCTTTATATCTTTTAAGTGGAATGTTCCTCAATCTGCGGTCAACCCTGGTCGCTGCGCTTCAACCCACGCAATGCGCCCAGCGTGATCCATTTGCTGGGCTAACCCTGCGCCTCCACATCAACCCATATATTTTGCCAGCGTACCACCTTGCAGCCGTTCCATTCAGTTCAACTCAATTGCCTATCTCCGATACAATTCTGTGAAGGTGGGCTCAACCCATTAGCCGCCCGCTTCCGGGTTAATCGGATTTCTTCAGTATAGCAGGATATTTCGGGAGAGATAACCCGTTCCCGGGAATTACTTTGATAACAGGGTCAACATCCTGACCAGGGGCGACGGCGAAGGATCATAAAGGTCTGTGAGCAAATTGACCGCGGGAGCAGAAGGGCCGAAAACGATGTCCGCAAACAGCATGCCCATTCGCTCAGGCGTGCATCAAAAGCGTCAGAAAAAGAAAGAGATGATAAAATGGGCATGCACACCGCCCTGAGGCCTGCGCATCCGAGTGCGCGGCAGGCGGATGGTTCCGCGGTGCGGCGAAGATTTTCCGCCGGTGCACGATCCTGGCCAGGCGTTTGGTACATCCCAGCGGTGGCCGTATACCGCATCGCCAGAACCCTGATGATCCTCTTAGGAGCACGAATGAGAGATATTCTGCCTGAGCTGGAGAACTGGATCGAAAAAGGAGAACGGGTGGCGCTGGCCACGGTGGTCCGCACGTGGGGCTCCTCACCGCGTGGGGTGGGCGCAAAGATGGCCTTCACCGCCGACGGCAAGATCGTCGGCTCGGTGAGCGGCGGCTGTGTGGAGGGCGCGGTTTTCCAGGCTGGCGTGGAGTCGCTCGAGAGCCGGCAGCCGCAATTCCTGCACTTTGGCGTGGCCGATGAAACCGCCTGGGAAGTCGGCCTGGCCTGCGGCGGGCAGATCGACGTATTCGTCCAGGCCCTGAACAGGGATTTTTTCGATCACCTCCGTCAGGCGCTGGCAAACGAGCGGCCGTTCGCCGTTGCTACGGTTGTGCGCGGACCGGCCGGCCTGGCAGGGCGCGAGATGCTGGTGGCCGAGGGCGCCCGCGCAGCCGGCAGCCTCCATCCCGGGCTGGATGAAACCGTCGTGGAAAAGGCCCGCGCGGCGCTTCTCGAGGGTCGTTCGCAGGTGATCGCGCTGCAAACCCAAAAGGGGGAACCGCTGGAGGTGTTCATCGAGGCGGTTAACCCGCCGCCCGCGCTGATCGTGGTGGGTGGGGTGCACAGCGCCATCGCCCTGACGGACATCGCCCGCACCCTGGGCTTCCGCACCATCGTTATCGACCCACGCAGCGCATTCGCCAGCGCCGAGCGCTTCCCGCGCGTGGACCGCCTCATCCAGGCCTGGCCGCAGGAAGCCTTCCAGCAGATCACCATCCATGAGCGCACGGCCTTGGCCATGCTGACCCACGATCCCAAGATCGACGACCCGGCCTTGTTGATCGCCCTGCGCAGCCCGGCGTTTTACGTCGGCGCGCTGGGCAGCCAGACCACCCAGGCCAAGCGCCGCCAGCGCCTGCTTGAGGCGGGTCTCGGCGAGGCGGAGCTGGCCCGTCTGCATGGGCCGATCGGGCTGAAACTGGGCGCGGAAACGCCTGAAGAGATCGCCCTGGCTATCATGGCCGAGATCGTGGCGGTGCAGCACGGGGTGGTGAAGTAAACCCGACTCAGTCAACCGCGGCAGCGGCAAACTGCTTACGCGCGCCAAGGCGCAGGTGCAGCAGGTAGAAACCCACAGCGGCTACGGCGCACAGCGCTCCGCCGAGGTACCACAGCAGGTTCGGGTTGAAGTTGTCCAGGATCACCCCGGCCGCCCCAGGGCCGATAGCGGCCGGCAGCGCCCACATCAGTCCGAAGGCCGCCATGTAGCGGCCGCGCATATCCTCAGGCGCGAAATTGGCCACGATGGTCTGAGAGGTCGGCACGACGATCATCTCACCGGCTGTGATGACCACCATCGCCAGCATGAACCACCCGTAGAGCGAAACAAAGCCGAACATACCGAAGCCGAGCATGTAGAACAGCGTGCCGAGGGCCATCATCAGGAACGGCGGCCGCCGCTTGATGAGGCGCGTCACCGAGAACTGGAATAGGATCACAGTGATCGCGCTGACGGTCAGCAGGAAGCCGTAACCCTGCGGCTGGATGCCGTGTACATCGCGCAGGTAAATGGACAGCGAGCTGTACATTTGAGTGTAGACGGTGCCCATCAGCACGCCGGCCACCAGGAAAGCCACAAAGGCGGCGTCGCGCAGCACCAGGCCGTAACCTTTGAAGGTAGAACTCACGCTCTCCGCTTCCTTTCCCGCCAGCGCCTGCGGTTTGGTCTCGGGCATGAGCCGGTAGAAGAGGAAAGCCACCAGGCAACTGATCACCGCATCGATCACGAACAGGGCGAAGAAGGAGCGGTTGGCGACGAATCCGCCCACGCTTGGACCGATGATCCAGGCCATGTTGCCAGCCACGCGTAGGATGCCGAAACCTTCCTGGCGCTGCCTTTCTGGCAGGAGGTCGGCCACCATCGCGCCGTGAGCCGGGCTGGCGATGTCCGAGAGCAGGCCGATGACCACCGCCA
>Ga0272448_1002490_pt1 | contig 22977 bp, 18 predicted proteins | sample YNPCB0191_FD_202220 | JGI IMG/M metagenome (GOLD analysis project Ga0272448, IMG submission 202220) | Hot spring sediment microbial communities from Yellowstone National Park, WY, United States - YNP-CB-019-1 | ecosystem: Environmental > Aquatic > Thermal springs > Hot (42-90C) > Sediment... | reverse complement strand
ATATTTAAGCCAAAACATCTTCTATAATGTTCAAGAGACGTAAAAAAATTTGCTGGGCTTGTGGAGCAAAAGTTAATGATAATTGGAATTATTGTCCTAACTGCGGTGCAAAGTTTAATGATAAAGACATGCAGGAGGATATGTTAAATGCAATTAAGAATTTGGAAAAAGTCTTTTCTAGCTTAGATAAAATGTTCGCTTTCACAATTGGTTTTGGAAACGATAATATTAGCATAACCTTTGGCGATAATAGAATAGAAGAGGCTAGTGAGAGAACTAAGCAAGTTAAAACAAAAACAGAAAAAGTAATGAAGCTACCAAGCAACGTAGAAGAGCCTGCTGTGAGCTTTCAAAATTTAGGCAAAAGCCACAAAATCTTTGTAAATTTGCCAGGAGTTTCTCGTCTAGATGATATAGAGGTAAGATTACTCGAGCAAAGTATAGAAATTAGAGCAAAAAGCAAGGAAAAAGGCTATTTTAAAATAATACCTCTGCCATTCCCAGCAATTCTTTTGAAAAAAGAGCTAAATAATTCGACGCTAACTTTAGTTTTGGAAAGGCAGACATAAGCGAAAGTGGACCGGCCGGGATTCGCACCCGGGGCCTCCTGCGTGCGAGGCAGGCACTCTACTACTGAGCTACCGGCCCATGCATTTTTGAGAATTTTACTAAATAAAAGAGTTTTTCTAAAAAAACTTAAAAACATAATTGCTTATTTAGAGGAATGACTTTAGAAGGCATTTTGAAAAAGGTGGTTTTGTATGGAGCCGTTGGTGCAGCCGTAGGCGCAACTATTGGCGGTATTTATTATTTTTTCAACCAAGCAAACATTTATGGTATTGCCTACAATTGTGCATCTTGTGGTTTATTAGGTGTTTTAATCGGAACTGCAGCTCCAGTTTTTGATATTTTAAGAGACAATTTCAAGAAAATCAAGTACGAGTAAAAATGGATTTAGAAGAACACTTGAAAGATTGGAAAATGGCAGCAACCACTCTTTTTGGAGGGGTTGGTGGAGCAATGCTAGGTTGGTACGGAACTCGAGACGCGTACTATAGCCTTGTTTCTGGGCTTTGGTACGGCAGTATAACCTTCGTAGCATATAGTGCCATCAAATACACAAAATGAAAGATCAAATAGTATTTTTAGGAAGCGGCGGAAGTAGAGTGATGCTAGCCACACAACTTTTGCCGACTGGCGGATTCGTAATTCAAATTTTAGGCTATCAAATATGGGTTGATCCAGGACCAGGAGCTCTTTTTCAGGCAAAAGAGCAAAAGCTTTCTGCACAAAAAACAGATATAATTTTTGTTTCCCACCCACATTTAGATCACTCTGCAGAACTGAATTCAATTGTAGATGCGATAACTATTGGTGGTATTAAAAGAAAAGGTATTTTGTTATCTGTAAACTCTGTTGTGAATGGTATAAAAGAAAAAGATGATTATAAGGAGTTCCCAATTTTATTAAAAAGATATAAAGAATTTTTGAAGGCAATTTATGTGCTAAATCCATCCGATAAAATTACTATTGGGCCGCTTACTTTTATTGCAACAAAAACAGCACACGACTGTGAAGAAATTGGTTTTAGATTGGAAACACCTTTGGGAAACATAGGTTATGTAGGAGATACAGGTTACTTCCCCGAACTTCCAAAGCAATTTGAGAATTGCAAAATTTTAATAGCAAACGTTCTTAGACCTGGAAGCGAAAAATGGGAAACACATTTGAATTCTGCAAACGCAACTGAATTGTTTAAAGCAGCTAAGCCGCAAATAGGTATAATAACTAATTTTGGAATGAAAATGCTTAAGGCAAATCCAATATCAGAAGCGCGAGAAATAACGCGCACAAGTGGCGTTCCTGTTTTTGCAGCTCGACCAGGCACCGTTATTGACTTAAGAACGCTTTTCGTGCATTAACTTAAAGTTTAAAAATAATGTAGTGGTTTTTTGGCTATGGCTTTATCACCAAAACCAGATTTTAAGGCAATCGAGGAAAAATGGCAGAAGTGGTGGACAGAAAACAAAATCTACAAATTTAATCCTAGGTCTAAAAAACCAATTTTTACAATTGATACCCCTCCGCCATATATTTCAGGCGAGCTCCACATGGGGCATGGAGTCTCCTATACTGGATTTGAATTTATAGCAAGGTACAAGCGCATGACTGGATATAATGTTCTTTTTCCAATAGGCTTTGACGATAATGGACATCCCACAGAGCGTTTCGTTGAGCAAAAATATGGAATCAAAGCATCTGAGACGCCTAGAGAAAAATTTATCGAGTTATGTTTAAAAGAAACCGAAGAGTTAACAAAAATTGCAAAAGCTCAGCTGATAAAATTAGGGCATAGCTATGATTGGGATTTGTTCTATTCAACAATAAGCCCTAAAGCAGTAAAAATTGCTCAGCTATCTTTTTTGGATCTCTATTCTAAAGGTCTTATATACAAAACAACACAACCGACATTGTTTTGCACAAATTGCCAAACAGGATTATCACAAGCAGACATAGAAGACAAAGTTAGAAAAACCAAATTATATTATTTAGATTTTAAAATAAAAGATTCGAGTAATAAAATTCAGATAGCCACAACAAGACCTGAACTTTTACCAGCATGCGTAGGAATTTTTGTCCACCCAGAAGATGCTCGCTACAAAGAACTAATCGGAAAAAGTGCAATAGTTCCCATTTTTAATTTAGAAGTTCCTATAATGTCTGATCCTTTAGTACAAAAAGAATTTGGTACTGGCGCAGTTATGATTTGTACTTTTGGAGACAAAACAGACTTAGAATGGCAAAGAAAGTATAATTTGCCAATTAGAATAATTATAGAGAAGAATGGAACGTTAAATCAAGACGCAAAGGAATTTGCCGGCTTAAAACTGGCTGAAGCCAAAGAAAAAATAATCCAAGAACTAAAAAATCAAAATTTGTTGGAAAAAGAAGAAGAGATCGAACAATCTGTAGGCGTTTGCTGGAGGTGTAAGAACCCTGTAGAGATTATTTTGACTTCGCAATGGGCAATAAAGCTTTTACACTTAAAAGATAAGCTATTGGAGTTAGGGCGGCAAATAGATTGGAAACCAAAATACTATCTCAAGAGGTATGAAGATTGGGTTTCTAATTTGGCATGGGATTGGATAATTAGCAGACAAAGACATTATGGTGTTCCTATGCCTATTTGGTATTGCGCAAAATGTGGCGAAATAATATTACCAAAAAAAGAACAACTGCCCGTTTACCCAACGTCACAAAAACCAAAAGGAGCTTGCCCAAAATGTGGAAGTAAACAATTTAATCCGGAATTGGATGTCTTTGATACTTGGATGATTTCTTCTTTAACACCGCAACTTGTCAGAGGTTTTGATGCAGATAAAATACCTTTTGATTTGAGGCCGCAGGGATATGAAATAATTAGGACTTGGGCATTTTATACAATTTTGAAATCCTATTTGCATTTCGGCAAAATACCTTGGAAAAACATAATGGTCAATGGAATGATTTTAGACCCAAAAGGTAGAGCCATGCATAAATCTCTTGGTAATGTAATTAATCCTTTAAGTTTAGTAGACAAGTATGGCTCGGATGCACTTCGTTATTTTGCTTCCGTCGTAAATATTGGCGAAGACGCACCTTTTATGGAAAAAGAGCTTGTCAGAGCTCAAAAGCTAATGATAAAAATTTGGAACGTTGGCAGGTTTTTGGAGCTTTGGAACATCAAACCAAAAGCAAAGTTCAAGCCAAAATACATAACTGATAGATGGATTTGGGCTAGGCTAAATGAGCTTATTAAGGCCTATAGGGAAAGCTTTGATAGCTATGACGCAGTTAGCGCGCGAAGGGCTTTAGAGCAATTTTTCTGGCATGAGTTTTGTGACTTTTATTTGGAAATGATTAAACATAGACTTTACAGCCCCAAAAGTGAAATTGAAAAAGAATCCGCTATGCAAACACTTTGGCATGCTTATCTGGCTATTTTGAAAATGTTTGCCGTGTTTTTCCCACACTTAACAGAAGAGCTTTATTCCGAAATTTACAAATCCTTTGAAAAAACACCATCTATACACCTAACACAAATTCCTGAGCCCGAACAAATAGATGTCGAGGCTATTGAAGCTGGAAACGCAATGGTTGAAATTATTGGGGAAATTAGGAAATATAAAGTTTCGAAAGGGCTTAGCTTAGGCGCAGAACTCCCAAAGCTAACTATTCACCACCAGTTTTCAAATCAAAATTTAATATCGGATGAAATTGCTAGAGTAATGCGAATAGCACATTTGCACATGGAAAAAGGAGAGTTGAAAATTGAAGAGTGATCGAAATGGAAGGCGAGAAAAAAGAGCTACAAAAAAAGAAATTTGCTATGAAGCGTTTGTTGTCTGAGTTATCTAAATATAGGGCAAGGCACACCGAATTAATTTCGGTTTATATACCGGCCGGTTTTCAGATTCAAGAAATAATAAATCAATTGAGCGAAGAAGCCGGTACTGCTAGGAATATAAAATCTACAACCACTAGGAAAAATGTTACTTCTGCCATAGAAAAGATGATTGGGACTTTGAGGCAATATAAGAGAACTCCTGAGAATGGGCTCGCCGCCTTTTCTGGTAATGTTTCTGAAAAAGAAGGTGTTATGGATGTTAGGTGTTGGACTATAGAGCCTATAGAGCCTCTAAACATTCGAATTTATAGATGTGATCAAACTTTCTTTTTAGACCCTCTAAAAGAGCAGCTGGAAGTAAAAGTTGTTTATGGACTAGTCGTTATGGATAGGCGAGAAGCAGACATAGCTCTTTTGAAAGGCAGACAAATAATTCCGCTTTGGTCTGATCGCTCCTTCGTTCCTGGGAAATTTAAAGTCGGTGGGCAAAGTGCTGCAAGACTTTCGCGCGCAATCGAAGGCATGGCAAAAGATTGGTATTCCAAAGTTGGAGAAATGATTAATAAAATTTTTAGCCAAGAAAAAGTAAAAGGAATAATTTTAGGTGGTCCTGGTCCAACTAAAGAAGAGCTGTTAGCTGGGAATTATATTCAAACAAATATTAAAAAACAAATAATTGCGGTCAAGTCAACTGGTTACACAGGGGAATTTGGCCTAAAAGAGCTAATTGAGCGTTCCGAAGATGTTTTAAGTAAAGAAGAAGTTTCAGAGGAAGCTAAAGCAATGCAAACTTTTTTGCAATTGCTATCTACGCGTTCCAACCTCGTTGCTTACACCGAAGAAAAAGTTATTCAGGCATTGAATCAAAAAGCAGTCAAGCTTTTACTTTTGTATGAAGGCCTGCCAGATGAAAAGTTGTTTTACTTCATTGATTTAGCAGATCAATCAGGCGCAGAAGTTATCACAATTACAAAAGAAAGTAAAGAAGGCCAGCAACTAGCCGGCCTTGGTGGTGTTGCTGCAATTTTGAGGTATGCGATTTAAAGATAGTCTTCGCCGTCTTCGCTTCCGTCAAAGGATTGGTCTTGCGGTTTTTGAAGATTTGCACCATTCGAAGTATATTTCCTAATAATCGAAACTAATTCGCCAAATTCTTTCACGAATTCTTGGCGTTTTAGCATTTTTGCTGCTTGATTAATCCATGTATAAATAGACGGTTTAGACGAGGCTATGGCACTTTCAAAGTCAGCCATACTTATTTTCGTCGAAGGGTCTTTTCTTGCTCTATCAAAAGCAGATAAAGCTGCTTGTTCGCAAATTTGTTTTATGTCTGCCGAAGTAAAGCCATCGGTTACTTTACCTAAAACATCATAATCTATGCTATCTACAGGCCTATCTTTAAGGTGGATTCTAAATAGCTCTATTCTCGCCTCTAAGTCTGGAACACTTACAAATATGTGCGTTCCCAACCTACCAGGTCTTATCAAAGCAGGATCAACATTCCACGGAAAATTAGTTGCACCGACGACTACTACATTTTTGTCTTTAACGTCTTCAAAACAAGTTAAAAATTGATTTACAAGCCTATCGGAATACGTTGAAGTAGCTCGTCTCATCATTCCTAAACCGTCTATTTCGTCAAAAAACAAAACCGATGGTGCATGTTCAATAGCTGCTTTAAATGCCGCATCAATATTTTTCTCGCTGTTTCCTACATATTTATCTAAAATATCTTTTGGTGCAATTTTAATGAAGGAAACTTTTGCACCTTCTTTATTAGCTTCTCCGACAGCCGATTCTGTTATATAAGTTTTCCCACATCCAGGTGGGCCATATAAAAATATTCCAAACGATTTTTCTTTAACAAATTTCTCATATAAAACATTATATTTTAATGGATAGATAATTGCGCGTTCTAGCGCTTCTTTCGTTTCACGCATACCAGCAACATCATCAAAAGTTATTGTTGGCGTTTTTATTTCGAAGGAAGCAGCATTTCGTGCAGGTTCACTGTCTGCTTCGCTCAAAGAAATTGTTTGCTTTGGAACATATTTTTCTATGTTTTGCTTACACTCTTCTATTCTTTGTTCTATAAACGCCTTTGTTTGCGAATCTCTTATATTCTTTAGCGATTCGGCATAATCTATAGCAGCCTTTTTATAAAATTCTATGGCCGTTCTAGAATCGCCCATTCGCTCTCTCTGTTTTGCAGCTTCAAAATAGGTATTCGCAGTTGCAAGCGTCGGCATGGCGCCCCCTCCAAAAATTAAAAAAAGGCGCGTTTACGCGCCCTGTGCTTGCGCTTCTGCCGCTTTGTGCGCAATTTCTTTTTTAATTTGCTCGGTGGCTGCAGTTTCGGTATTTAGCTTAGCAATAAGTTCCTCTAACTTCTTCTGCGCTTCGTCAGAATAGATTTCTGTTGGTTCACGTTGAGTTGCATATTCATTTACGTCCTCATTTTTTATTAAAATTTCTGACGCAGTTTGCAATTCGTTTGCTAGATTCTTGTTAGAGTCTTGCAGTTTCGCTGCTTCGGTGTTAGCGTATTTAATTATTCTTTCTAACCTTTCACCGTGTTTGTCACTTGTACGTGCAGTTTCTGTGGCATAGCTTTCGATTCTCTCGAGGTGATGGATGTCTCGCTTATAAGCTCGTAGCTTCTTTTCAAAAAGTACTGCTTGTGCAGCATACTCTTTAGCAGCTTCTTGATCTCCGCGTTTAAGTGCTTCCATTGCTTTATTTTCATAAGTCTCTATTTTGCGAGTGTACTCCGCACACTGTATTTCTAAATATCGCTTCTCTGCTCTTGTGTCAATTAATGCTTCTTCATGGCTTGGCACGCTCTTAAATAGATTCTTCAACCATCCCATTTTTATTCACCTCCTTTTTTACAGCTCTTTGAGCTGAGCATTATAGATTTGAGCATTAGACCCCTCCTTTTGCGGCAATTTCTATGTAGCCGCTATCTTCTGGCTTAATTAGAGAATCGCCAACTTCGCTTATGACATAATTTTCTTTTAGCGAATCGTATCTTTTCTTACCCAATGCGAGTATCAACTCATTTTTATTTCTCGCTAACCCAATCGCATTTCCTATAGCAGCTGCGTATGTGGCAGGCAAATCTCCATCAAGAGAAAAATAATTGCGATAAAGATTCGCTAATATATTATTAGAATTATAGTGTAATATTTTATTTTTAGCATCGAATACATAAAATATGCTTGATGGGGAGTTATAAATACGAGCTAGCTTTTCTAATTCAGGGTTTTTGTCTTGGTGTGCTAAGCAAACAATTGTAAATACATCTTTCTTTACATTTATTTTTGGAAGAACAGAATTGTTCACAAAAACGCAATAAATTTCTACTTTTTCTTTAAACAAGCCGTATTTCGAATAAACGAAGTATTTTTTCCTATCAAATTGCACCTTCCACCTATTGCTACTTAACTCATGATTCACATTAGGTATTAGTTTCGGCGGGCTATTTGCTAATTTTTGATAAATTAGCTCAAAATAATTTTGAATTTCTATATCAGTTTCTAATAAAGCTCTTCGATAATTCCCTACTTTTTTAGCAATTTCTGTATTTGGATGTGCTCGTTCAAAATTGATCAATTTTATTGAAAGACTTTGCGAATTAATAGGCCTAATTTTTCTTTCTTCGTATAGCGCTTTAATAAAACTAATGTAATCTAAAATAGCTTTTTCTTCTTTTGCTTCAAAGTTTGAATTAATAGTTTGTTCTAGTGGAAGTAGCACTTTAGAAAATAAATTAAGTGCGCGATATTCTTGTACTAAATTTGTTTTATTGTAAATGTCAAATGTATTAATGGGCTTAATTAAGTTTTGCTCTAGTGTATTAATTTTGTTGCTTATGTCTGGATGATCGTATTTTACTAATTCTTCAAGTGTTGTTAATCTGGATTTAATGGTTTTTTTGACTTCGGCAATATCAGTAATGATATTTTTAACTTTATACTTTTCATAAATTTCTATTAAAGTGTTGAAATTAGGAACTATCAATTCTTTTCCACCAACAATCGAAGCTAATATGTCTAACATATTTTACCTCCCCTCCGGTAAGATTTCTTCTAACTTTTCTTCTAATTGATCATGAATTTCTTTGTAAGCTTGCTTGAATGGCTTCTTAGAAGATAGTGCTAAATACGTTGCCAATTTATCAATTTCGCGTTCATTTGGTTCTTCTTCTAGCTCTTTTATTTCGAAAAGATTTTCAAAAGTAATTCGAACTTCGTGCACTCTTTTCAACTCTAAGCCAAAATTATTTAGAGCGGTATTGAGCTTTTTTTGTAAGTTTACATCAGCTATGTATTCTTTGGATAAATCGATGTCTTTGCCATCTTGTTTGAGGTATTCTCTAATAATACTTTTTAAATAAGGCTTTAGCTGGCGAGCTATCTCTTCTTTTTCGTATTTGAAAATATAAGATCTAAATAAGAGTCCTTCAATATTTTTACTTGGTTTAAAATTTTCTAAAAATTTTTTTGGCTCTTTGACTTCGCATATGAAATTTAATTCAAATACATATTTTTGATTGCCAGATTCTATGGTGTCTTTTATTTTGTATTCTTGAATTTTTGTTATCCTAATTTTTGCCTTTTGATAGCCTTCTTTTTGTGTAACGTAATTTCCGTTGCGTTCCTCTATTATCGCATCTTGATATGAATGTGGTTCTTTTGTTTTAACCACAGCGATTATTTCGCTCATATTATTATAACGGCGGTTCAAAAATAATAATGAATTGTTTTTTAGACGTCTTAATAAAAGAAAATTAAAAGAAAAAATTCTGATTTTTTAAAAAAAATTTTTTTAGCTGAAATTTTTTTCAAGGCTCCAAAACATTTGCAGAAACATAGTATTTAAGCCGATTTTCATCAAATTCTGCTAACCCGATTTCAGTTAAATAATCTAAATCGTATTTTATTTGTGTCAAATGCGATTTTTTCTTTAAGTTTGCGTAATCTGGCAAAAGTTTTAATTCATCTAACAGTTCTGCTATAGAAAGGGGTTGCTTGTACGATAAAATTTGAAGCAAATTTTTCCTTCTTAATATAGCTTGGCGTGTTGAGCCGAGCGCTTTGGAACTTAACACAGACCTCAAGAGATTTTGCTTAAATTTAGCCATTGTATGCGAATTAAAGTCAAAAAAATTAATTGTATTTAAGTAGGCGGGTTCGATTTTTACTAATAGAGAAGAGGGCAAGATCTTGTATTTTTCGCTTAGATAATTATAAAAGGACAGGCAAAAAGTAGCAAAATAAGTTGGATATATGTAGGATTCTTCACCTTCGACTAATGGCCAGCCGCCATCTTTATTTTGAATGGATAATAAATAATTTATTGCCTTTTTTATGTGTGGGGATGTAGGCTGATATTTAAATAACAGTGCAATTGTAACTAAAGCAGTGGCATAACCCGTTGGTTTTTCTGTTGTGTGCCTTGACGAGCGCCAAGAACCATCTTCTTCTTGTAAGTTTTCTAAAAATTTAATGGCTGTTTGAATATGTTTTTCGAATACGTCGCCGCCGGACGCAATGTGCGATATTATAGCATTCGCTGTAAATGTAGGATATGATTTGGGCGCGTTCGGTTCAGCACCCCAACCAAGCCCATCTTTTGCAATACCTTTTTTTAACCAATTTAAATATTCTTCAGCCGTGCTTTTGAATAAGGTATTCGAGAATGCTAACGAAAGAATTGTATTAAAGTTTGTAAGAATCGGCATAGATACTACCGATTGCCAGTCTTTTAGCGGTGTTTTTTGAAGATAATTAGCAATTTGGATTTTTTCTTTTTCGTAACAATTAGAAAAACGTAACGCACCTAGCTTATATGCCCAAAGCTCTTGTGGCTCGCACTCTTCTAGTTGCGCATCTAAACACAATTTCAAAAATTTTTTAGCTTGATGTATGCCATTCTCGGAATTTGTGTAAGCTAGTGCTTGAGCGCATTCGGATGCTAGCACCACAGATCTGTTAAAGAAAAAAGGTTCGTTATGTTTTAAATTATCAATTTTTAAGCTATTGCCGTCCCAGCGGGAAGCTAGCCAGCCAGCAGCCCTTTCTAAAGAGTCTTTTATTGATAACTGTAACGACTCCATTATGTATTAAAATCGAGTATAAAAATTTAAAGCTTTCTGAAAAAAAATTCAGCTTTTAACGCGCTTTTAATTCTTATTTTTTTATTTCTTATAAATGCAAAGATGATGTCGCGGCTAGAAAAAGTAAAAGCCTATATTAACGAAGTACCTGATACAGGGAAGCCATATCATAATAAAACTCACTGGTTTGAGGTTTACAAAGCAGCTTTAAAAATTGCAGAGCATGAGAGTTTACCCGAAAAGGTAAAAGATGTTTTAGGTGCAGCTGCACTGTTTCACGATATAAAACCTGACGAGCGTGAAGCAGCGGACTATGCTAACAAAGTTTTATCGAATTTGGGCTATACCCCACAGGAAATCGAAGTTATAAAGAATTTAATTTTAGCTACGATGGGTTGGAAAGACCCTAAATATAAACCGAAATCTTTGTTAGAAAAAATTATCTGCGATGCAGACTTAGCTAATTTAGGCAGCTCTTGGGATGAATTTTGGGATGCTAATATTCGTCTACAGCACGAATTTGGCATAGATAAAAATAATAGATCACAATATGTTTCATGGCTTAAAAGCACCTATGCGTTGCTTAACAACTCTTATTTTACAGAAGGTGCTAAAATTTTATTCGGTAACAGAGAAAAAAACGCGGCTAAATTAAAAGAAATAATAGATAAAATCGAAGAAGATGGTAATAATATTTAAAAAAATTAAATCGCAACAAAAAAAATACGCCGAAATCGCCAAAGAAGAAGCAGAAGCTATAGCCGATAAGCTCAAACGTAATAATTTTAATAATTTTGTTATTTTCACGTTTGGCTCATGTAATACTGAAGAAGCAAACGAAACATCTGATATTGATATGGTTATTTTACTAGAGCAACAGGTTCTTCAGGTTCTTAAGAAATACGAGAAAAAGATAAGTGGAAAAAAATTAGAAAGTATTTTGGGCGATACGGAGAAGACAGAAGACGAGTCTACTGATAAAAAAAATATAATTAATAAATGGCTCACAGATTACGATCATTTTGAACACGGTTTTTTGCCAGACGAGGATGAAAATTTTGATAGATGGGGTTCGCTTGCCAAAACATATAGGATTCAAAGAATTGTTTCTACTGCAAAATATTTGTGCGGTAACGAAGCCATTTTTAATAATATCTTGAAAAAATTTACAAATACATACGCAAAAGTTCCTTCTTACGAGGGAAAGGAACTTTCGATTATTTGTTTCAGAAATATTTTGAAAGGTTTAAGCAAGAACGATAATGTTCTTGTTGCAAAAAATGTTCTTCGTTTGATCGATGCGTATCTGCTTAGTTGCGGACCAAAATACGAAGAGCATTTATCTATTAAAAACAAGAATAATACGTATGAAAGTGCATATGAATTAGGGACTCGAATTTTATCAGATTACAAAGATTTGTTCGAATGGGCTAAAGATGTTAAATTGCACAACAGAGAATTTAAAATGAGCGATGAAATTTTTGATCAACTTATCAAATTTTGCAAAGATGTAAAAGAAAAAATCGAAGAAAATTCTAAAAATCAAAATATAAAAATTTGGAATATTTTTGATTGGATAGAAATAACATATAGTGGTGTTCAAAATTTAGTAAGTAAACTTCAGAAAAAGAGCGCGTTAGATTTCGCTGCACACATTTTTATTGACGATTTTATAGAGTACGGATTTATGAGAAACGCGATCAAAGAGCAACAAATTTCACAAGATTTAAAAACAATTTTAGAAAAATTTGAGAAAGTATTAGAAAAAGAGAGAAGTTATGAAATAGAAATTAAACTATCTTTCATAGGAAATTTATTAAATTCGTTAAATCAAAAGCTAAATAAGGAAGACGATTTAATTATGCCGCAACGTCCTCAAAATAACAATGATAATTTTATAGTGAAGAAATACAATGAAATAGTAGCAAAAAATTATTTTTTGTTGTATAAAAACATTCGAGATCAAACAGTGAAACAAAAAATAATAAAACATTATAAAGAGGCAATTTGTTCAGATCCTCTAGATATAAAGTTATGGAGTGATTTTATTTCTATTTTAAGTATTTTAGAAGAAAACAATGCAGCTCAAAAATACTACTTAATTTATCAAATTCTTACAAATGAAAAAAGCATTAGAAAATCCGTTTTTGAATTATCGAATGCAGAATCACAAATAATAAACGAAGAATTTCACAACGGGAAAAATTTAGAAAATATTTTTTGGAAAGCTTATTCAAATGATAGCTCTGTTGAAAATTTCTGCTTGAAAGAAAAGCCGAAAAGCTTAATGATATTTCCGATTTATAAATATTCTAAATTAATTTCTACCTTACCTGTTTTAGAAAATACAAGAATTTCTTCAGATGGATATAAACCAAGAAATGTAGATTTTGAAAACAAAATAAGATGTTTAAAAGAAGAGATTTCGGATGAAGTAACTAGATACAAAACCAAAGAATTAGGAGAAAAAATTGAACAAAAAAAGATACGTATTAAACACTTTTGTGATACAATTGAACAAAAAAATGCCTTATTATTAGATTTGAATTTTAGAAATTGGTTTAATAGCTTCAGAGATACTTTAATAGATTTGGAAAAAAAGTTAGATAATTTTGTAAATGGACTTGGCAGGACAAATAAAATTTTACCACCGTTAGACAGCGATTACAATTCGCTTAAAAGTACATTGAATGATTATAAAGACCGATTATCAGAAGTAATTAATAAAATTTTTGCGGAATATTTAGACTTTTTAGAATTTGATAGCAAAGCACAAATATTTGAAGAAGAATTAAAAGACGAAATACTACATCCAAGTTTCTTAAACGAACTTTCAAAATATGATCAAAATTCTATAGAAAATTTCCCACACACACATATTTTTGCAAAATTTTGGAATAGTTTTTTAGAAAGATGTGAAGCTATTTACAAGGTTTTTCAAGACTTAGACCCAAATTTTGCCAATTATATTATAGAGGTGGCTTACGATTCGCGCAGGAATTTTGCTTCGTTCCTTGAGAAAGCTATTTATCTAGATATTATCCAAAAAAAGATGGCCACTAAGCAAGGAGAAGAAAATTTCAGCCAGAAATTAAATTTCTTAGCTAAGCTAGACGAAAAGATTGACGAAATATTATCATCGTCAGAAATTTCTCGTTCTAGTCTAGAGGAAATTTATAGTGGATTACGAATTACTGAAACACTCGAAGACGAATCTAAAATAGAAAATAACATAGACTTTTTAAAATATTTAATGGTCGAATATAAAAATTGTTTACTAAATACTTATAAAACATTTACAAATAAAACTATAGAAAAACTTATGGAGGTGCAAAATGAATAAAAATGGGGACTTAGAGGTTTATGCACAAATTGGTTATAAAAAAGATTTAAGAATGTTTGATGAAAGCAAATACGATTTTTACGAAAAAAATTGGTTAGGAAAATTAAAACCCGTGGAAATTTCAAAAGCTCCAGAAGACAAGAAATTGTTCGCGATTAAGAAAGGTGAAAAAAATATCGAAGATATTTATAAAAAATGTGAAAAAGTAGAAAGACTTGTACTTCGACAAAGAAAAATAATATTAAAAGAGTCTATTTTAAATGAAATTATTAATAAACCTGAAAGATTTATAGAAAAAAATGTGAACGATGACGAACTTATGCTAGCACGTCTTATTAAAGCATTTTACAAAAATCTAGAATTCGCAAATTATGAAAGAGCGACTACAGTTTTAGAAAATATAAAAAATTTTGGATATGAATTACCTGGCGTAGAGCAATTGAAGGATTTAATCTTCACTTATAATGACATTGTAGCAAATTCTGATAAAATTGTTGAATTTTTTAATAACAAAGATGAGGTAAATAAATTAGAGCAAATAGATATTCGACAATTGCCGAATCCAATGATAAGTAAAATCAAACCGATAGAAAACGATTTGGAAAGGCTTCTCCAAATTAAAAAATTAATAGATAATTATCAATTTGAGGATGCAGAAGGTATTAGAACGTCACTTTCGAATTCGAAGCTGCAAGAGCATACTAAAAACATTTTAGATTCTTTAACAAGTTTTTATACTTATTTTAAACAAAAAAATATAGATGCAATTAAAAATTCCAATTCCATGTATCTTTTAGAAAAAGAAAAGGGAGTTACAACCCATATCAGAGAATTATCTGATCTTTTGAGCAAGTCAGATTACAAAGCCGCGTTGCACAAAATCGAAAATTTGCACCAACTATTAATAAACTATGAAGAGCGTGTAGATGTATTAAATGATTTGCGTAATGAAATACAGAAGCTACAAAATATTAATGAAAAAGTTGATAACTTAGACTTGCAAATTGTAAATTTTCAAGAGCCAAGTTTTGTATTTGGAGAACTTTATCAAGTCTATCAAAATTTAAAGACAAAATATGAAAAAACAAAAGAAATCATTGATGATTTGAACAAAGGTAATTTAGATCTAAATAAATTGAACAGCACGTCTTTAAATTTACCTGATAACTTAATGCAAATTCTTCAAAATCTTAATAGCATAAATAACAATGACAACATTCCGCAAAGAAGAAATTTAGAGCGATTATTGGGCAATTACCCAGCTCTTTCTTCTTTCAAAGAAAATTTGAAACGCGAATCCGATTTGATCGAGAAATTATCCAAAGAAAAATTACTACCAAATATTAATGTTAATAATTTCCGACCTGTTACACTTATGGGCAAGAAAATATTAAACATGTATTTAGAAATGAAAAAAGTAAACGAATATTTAAGTGACGGGAAAGGACAGCTTAATTTGTCAAACTTTGAAAACTCTGATTTAGAAAATTACCAATTTTTCAAAGATATTAAAGATTTGGCTTCTTTCTTAGAAAACGACTCTAATACTTTCTTTCCGGACGAATATAAAAAAGTTAAGAAAATCTGTAAGGATCATAATTGGAAATACGCTTTAGGCGAATTAGAAAAAAAATTAGACGAAAAAATCAAAAAAGTAGATAGCTATCTAATAAATTATTATACAGGGGCTCAATTGAGTGGAGACGAAGGTATAAAAAATATATTAAATAAAGATGAGCTAGACGATATCGAAGAGCTTAGGAAGGAGTGCAGCGATGCTTGCAACACTGTGCTAGACTCTTCTCTCCTCCAAAATAAATTAAAGGAAATAGACGAAAAATTTGATCAAACAAAAGAGAAAATATTAACGCGCATTAAAAATGAATATGTGGAGGTGAAATAAATGCCAGATCTCTACCAAATTGTGTTAAAAATGGAAGGTTCGGAAGAGCGAGCAATAGAATTACAAAGAGAGTGGCCGCCAAAAACTAAAGTTGGCGAATTGTTGCTTAAGGAAGATGGGCTAACAAAGATCTTAGGAACGAATTTACAATGGGGTAGTTTAGAAATTAAAATTGACGGCCAACATAGATCTGATAAAGACATTATAGGTATGTTCGATAAGTTAGCAACTACGCAGTATCGGACAATCTATCGAAAAACAATCGAAATTTTACCTAAAAATGTTGAAGTCGAAATAAAATATAATTCAAGAAAGCAGAACCTAGAAGAAAGTGCTCGGTATAAAAATTATGAAACTGAAATAAAAAATAAGACTTTAAAAGACCTTTTGGATTCCTACAAAATAAACTATAGTCTATCAAACACGGGATTTCAAATTAATGGCAAATTAGCCAACTTAGACACAAAATTAAAACCCGTATTTAATAATGTGAAGGGACTTTACGTTTTAGTTGTAGATATAATGTCAGACCCTAGTGGTGCTTTGGATACGATTATAGACTATATTCGTTTGTGAGGTGGAAAATGGTTGGCCAAGGTTCAGATACAGGTACGCTTATAGGCAAGTTAGACAAGTCGCCTTTACCTACTTTGCCCATATACATTTTATTTAAAGACGATATATATACGGTAGACGACTCTTCTAACCGCGCGGAGATAGTTTTGCTAAATAAAAATACACCCTTTTTACGTTTCAGAAAAAGTAGTGAAAATCTCATTCAACTTGAAGATAAATTTTTAGATAAGTTGGCGTGTAAAAGAAACGAAAGACTCGACGAGTTTTTATACAAATTCTATTTGTGCGTGAATGGTATAAAAGAAACGCAAAATCAAAACCGCAGCAAAAGTTATTTTTCTGAAATTTTGAATTTTAGATTTGAACAATTAGATTTAAGCAATCGTATACTTTTAAAATATAAAGATAAGATTTATTCGTTTAGGAAAAAAAGTAACGAACCCTATTCATTAATTTTAAAAATAGGAAATGATAGTCTCATAAACGATTCGTCACTCAATATTAAAGAAATCGAAGAGGATTATAAAGACCTATTATTAAAAAATTTAAACGAACGGAATAAATTTACTGGAGATAAAGGCGAATTGGGATTTGACTTTGGCTTTGAAAAGAAAAAAGAAAAAAATGTGTTGACAATCAAAAAACATTTAGATGAATGGTGTTGGCAACATGATGACAAATTGTTAAAATTTCCAGAGTGTTACGTTTGTATTGACATAGATAGCGAATTAAATATAAAACGAGAACAAGGCTACATTGTAAGAATAGAGTTTCCTCAAACCGTTCAAAAATTTATTCACCCTTATGTTTTTTCGTCGTCAAATTATATGTGTGCAGGTGATAGCTTAGATCAAGCAGTAGAGGATTATAAAAATTGGAATTTAGAAATAAAAGCTGAAGCTTTAAGAAGTATGTTTGTGATAGCCCAACAAATTTTACAAAGACCGGCTCCTAGTGATAATTTTCCAGCAAATTCTGGATGGTATAAACAAATAATAAACTCTGGACGGTACGAACAAATAGAAAAATCAAATCAAATAAATATGCAGCCAACTCTTAAATTAGATAAAAAGTACTCTACGATACTAGACTAGGCGGTGATAAAAATGTTTTGCGCAGAAACTCAATGGGATTTAATATTTAAGAACTTTGAAGACGTTGAAAGTTTGGTTTCGTTGTTAAACAAAAATTTAGAGCATGCTGCATTCTTGTTTTCAAATGAAATTGAAGTCGATGACCAAAAAATAAAAACGGAAAAGGCAATAACCTCTTTTAAGGAAAATATTAAAAAAATTAGTGTCTATGTAGATAAAATATATATATTCAATTCGTCAGATTACTACACAGATCAAACAGCATATTCATTTAGATTAAATTCTCGAAAAATATTTGGAACTGAGGAAATAAAAAAATTACAAAAGAATTATTGTTTGGTCGGGATGATCCATTCTCATCCGAGAGGATTGACTTTGGACTTCTCTTCGATAGATGACGATGAGCTTGATAACATACTTCAGTGTGGCGGCTATCCGAATATGTTGGTTATGAAACACTTAAAAAAGTACCATCAAAAAACAAAATTAGAAGACATTAAGAAGTTAAAAAACGGGTTATATTTAAGAACACAAAACGGCGAAGAGCTCATACTAAAATTTTATGATTATCTGATACATGAAAATATTTACGAAAAATTATCTGAAAGTAAAAGCAATTTATTTGCGTACGAGTTAAGTATTGTAAATGAAACGATTTCCCCTTTCTTTTCAGCGACTGTTTCCAGCGAAGAACCACAATTTACAAAAATTAAACCATATAAATTTTTTGCAAAAGTTGGTATTATGTATACAAATTTTGATTTTGACCAAAAAGAAAATTTTGTCTCAGAAGTTAATGTTTACTGCCTAAATAAAGGAAAAAAAATGTATCTTGGCGGTGGAGGAAACTATGCCGCGATATATTAACCAAGAATCCATTAGGGGCTGGGATCAGAATAAGATAGGATCTGCTAGAGTTTGGATTAAATTTTCACAACAAAGCCAGATCGCAAAAAATTTTTTAGTGGGAAGTATGGCTATGGGATTAGGCCAAAACAGCAACGGGTCCTTAGAACTTAGCGAAGAACTAAATAGCTACGAGTGGGAAATAATAAATGAGTACAAAGGCAAAATTGAGATAAATTCACAGCCCATTAACGAATACGATTTATTTGTCGAATTAACAAATGACCCATTTAGTAAATACAAGCTTAAGTCCGAATCTTACCAATACCAATATTTTATTTCTTGTTCTGCAAATTCAAAAAAATTAAGCATGCTAATTTTTTCTAAAAATCTTACTGAGAAAGAAAAGTTCGAAAAAGATTTTGAAAATTACTTAGAATTAATAGATAAGGAGTTTTGTGGCAAAGAACAAAATAATATAATATCTTTAATTTGTGCAGGAATAGCTTTAGATTGCGCAAATTATTTGATACAAAAAAAGCCAAACCTAGAAAATATTTTGAGATACGATTTTGAATTCCCAGAAATTAAAACCAAATTCGAAAATAAAAAAGTCTTACTTTTAGGCGCGGGCGGTATAGGAACGTTTATCGCAAAAGCTCTCTTAGATTGTGGTGGTGTAGAAAAATTAGTTATTTCGGATTTTGACGAAGTAGAAGATAGAAACTTAAACAGGCAAATTTTTTATGCATCTGAAGGGAGTTTCAAAAGTGGGAAAAAAGCTGAAATTTTAGCTGAAAAATTAAACAAATTCGCAAATAAAAAATTTGCGGAGCCGAGCATAAGTGTTTTCGATCCAAATTCTGAAAAAAATAATTATGACGCCATCTTTTGTGCAGTTGATACATTCATCGCCAGAGTAGTAGCTAACGAATATGCCTTGAGCCGTAAAATTCCGCTTATAACAACTGGTTGTAATCCAGAAAGTGCTGTTAGTTTGATGTGGGTTTGTGGCAAAACACCATGTTTACGCGAAGCTAGCTCATATTATAAAACTATGGTTCAAAATTGCGCTGGAGACGACAAAAACAAAACAGCTATCGAATTTTATAAACAAAACTATGGTCAACGTCCTAATAGTTGCGCCAACTCTCCAGATCCACAAATTGTAACCACTAATATGTTAGCTGGCAGTTTGGCTGTAATTCAATTCGGGCTGCTCGACGATTTTAAAGGAAAGTTGCCATACAGATATAATTATCAAATTCTAGAAAACGGTAAATTAAATTTGGATGAATGTTTATGTTGGAAGAATGAAGACGAAGCATCGCCATGCAAATGTTATGAAGGTGAAAATTGGCTAAATAAACAAATAAAGGAGATCGAAGTATTACTCTCCCCAAAAAATTCAGAAAATTAATTTCATATGTCTAACAAAAAGCCTTTCTGCGAACTCAATGTTTTACAACAAACTAATGATATTTACAGATGTAGATACAAGTTTAAACGCGGGGAAATTACTTATGGCTTTTATAATCAAGAAGCTGCTGAGACGGACTCAAAAGCAGTTTTTGGAAATTTATCAAGTCAGCATCTTGAAGAGCCTAAAGATCCTTGTTCTATTGACGCTAGCCATCTAAATGGTGTATCGAATGAAATAATAAGTAAACTTGAGAAAGACCTATTTTCAAATAGTAATTACGCACTAAACTCGCAAAAAATCGATAGTGGTTTGATGTTAGAAGACTTGTTGCTATTGAAATGCGCCAAGAGTCTAGAGTTAAATTACGAAGAACTTTCTCTAGCTAATTTGACACAATCTTCAAGTTCTGACACAGAATTGCCGAAAGAAAAAAGGAAAAAGTTCCAATCGCCAGAGATTCCTGATAAATTTGTTGAAAGTTACTTAACTGCCATTCTTGGAGAAGAAAAATTCCAAAATATAAAAACTTTTAGAGACCTCGGCTTTTATTTACTTCTTAAGAAAAAAAAAGAGATTAATAACGAAGAAATTAACAAAGTACTTTCTAATTTAGCACAAAATTCAGACATTCTAAAATTATGCGATTTTGTAGAAGCATATGAAAACATAATAACAAACGAAAATTTCACTTTATCAACACCAGAATACGAGAAAATAAGTATTTGTTTGAAAGATAAAAAGCCAAAGATAATACTAAAAATTTGGACAAATGCGGTTAAAAAAAATACTTTTCCATCGAATTCGTTTTTGGGCGAACTTTTGAATTTGGCAATTAAAGACGAAAATTATTTTTTGGCCTCCAGACTAGCAGAAAAATCAGCGAGAGATTTCCAGGACTTTAATATTGTTGCGGAATATTATGTTAAGAATAAAGAATACTTTCAAGCGATTCGATGTTTATGCAATACAATTAAAAAAGAATTAGTTTCTTCAGATCAAATTAAAGATCAAGTAGCACAGTATTTTAAATCTTTCTTATTGCTAAAAAACGACCCCAACCAAAATTTGGATGTTATTGTTAATTTACGCCAATTAGAGATGGAAACGCTTTTTAAATATTTAATAAACGAAAATTTAAATGACATTTTTCAACATTTACTAAGCGTTATTAATTCCGGAAAATTAAAGTTAAATGAAACAGATAAACAAATTATTTTAAATTATGCACAAGAATTCAGACGAAAAGATCCAAATTCTTTAGAACCGTTAAAAACAATTGTTAATTTTAGCTATGATAGAAATCTTGTAACAGAATGTGCCATTGAATACTATGTTTTATTTAAGGATTTAGAACCCATAAAGACAGCCATCCAAAGATCTTTATTTGATATAAACGCAAATATAATTAATCTTTTTACAAATTCCATCTTACTTAATGAATACGATTTATTAAAATTTTTAACTGTTTTAAAAGATAATAATCTTTATCATTTCGAGAACGAATTTTTAGAAAAATTATTTAACCTTGATACCGGAAATTTATCCGATGAGGTGTTTGAAAGATTAATAAATGAATATTTGCACCGTAACGGAGAAGTAACTACTGAATTAATTCACGCCGTATTTTCGAGGCAAAATTTTGAAAAAAATTTGTCCACGATATTTTCGTATTCCATCCCTACGGATGTCGCGAATGAAATTTTAAAATATACAAAATCCCTCACAGTCACCGATTCAATTATTGATATTGGAAAAGAATTCGAGCGAAAAGAACTTTTCGAATACGCTACCGAGTGTTATTTTACTGCGTTATCAAAAGCTATAAATGTTGAACAAAAGCAATTGCTATACGAGAAGCTCATTCCTTTTGCTAATAAAACAAATGCTTATTTATCTGATCGGGTTGATGATTTTGCTAGAATATTTATGGACGCGATAAGCAGCCTAAACAAAACAGAATATATTGATGAGTTTATTACATTTTTAGCTAAGAACAAGAAAAAATTTGAAAATCGGAAAGATATTGTAGATTACCTCATCGCGCTTAAGTTAGACGATGAAAAAGTATTACAGATTATTAAAGAGCTTCAATTTTTGGACGTTTTGCGCGACGCCGTTTTAAGAAAATTGGATGACTCGCTTTTGTGGAGAGCCTTGGCCTTTAGCGAGAAAAAAGTTGCTTACTTTTTGAGGTTTTTAGATACTCTTCCAAAAGAAATTAAAAAAGAAAATATTCTCGTGCAGGATTTAGAAAATATTCTCATGTGGGGTGATGCAGATTTGTTAATAAACCCGCCGAAAGAAATTGAACTAAAAAACGGAGAATTTTTAGTTTCTATAAATTATCAACCAAATGACACCATAATTTTAGAAATTTTAAAATTAATAAATAGAAACACAAGTGCAATTTCGCATGAAAATAAAAGGAAAATTTTAGAAGCCATTTCAAATTATCGTGCAAATAAGGAACATGAAAGTATTATTAGAGAATTGTGGATTGCAGGAATTGATTATGTACCGAAATTTGTAGACACAAATATTAGAACTGCAAAAAATAAACGAATTTTAGAATTTGCTAAACTTTATTACTTATTAAAAGCTAGACCTGTGAATGAAGCCATTTCTTTTCTTTTAAAAATCGCTCAAACCTATACAAAAGATCCAATAGTTCAGAAGCACATAAAACAAATTTTAAATGAAAAAATTTTTAATTCACCAAATTTGGATGAGATTTTACGCGATAGTAATTTATTTGATAACTTAATTAATTTCTTAGAAAATTTAAGACATGCTGATCTTTTAGACAAATTGGGAAAAATATGTTTAAGTAAAAATTATGAAGATAAAGCCATATTTATCTTTAATCGTGCTCTTGCTAAGAATTTTTTAAGTCAACAAGCTATGGCTTATGTAGCTTTTGCTTATCTTAAAAAATATTTTAAGAACGAACCGGCCTTTAAAAAAACATATATTCAAGATTCAGCTGACTATTATATGAGTTGTATGCAGAAAACGCCAGCAAATAAAACTTTAAGTTACTTAGGATTTTTAATTTATTATTACTTATGTAAAGAGGTCGGTTGGAACAACAACAATTGTGAAGAGTTATACAAAATTTTAGAAAACAACACCCGAGATGACCCTAATTTAAGAGCCTATTTAGCATTACTAAAAATTAGAGTCCTTTACGAAGATAACTTAATAGATAACGCTTCGATTGAGTTAGAGAAGCTAATCGATTCGGACATTCTTTATTCTGCAGAGGAAGCCGAATGGAAAAAAGC
>Ga0272448_1002486_pt1 | contig 22991 bp, 15 predicted proteins | sample YNPCB0191_FD_202220 | JGI IMG/M metagenome (GOLD analysis project Ga0272448, IMG submission 202220) | Hot spring sediment microbial communities from Yellowstone National Park, WY, United States - YNP-CB-019-1 | ecosystem: Environmental > Aquatic > Thermal springs > Hot (42-90C) > Sediment... | reverse complement strand
CTGCTTATTTGTTTCTGGGCATTGCTATAATTTCTTTTATGATCAATCTTTTATTATCATCTTTGGCAAAGATAAGTGTAGGAAATGTTGCCCTTAATAATACTGCGGTATCCGCTCCACGTCCTGATCCACCGATAGCGATAACGTCTTGAAATGGCTCAATATAACCGCAGGCAACGGCGATCATTGCAACTTCAACGGCAACCTTCATCCCTTGTCCGAATGAGTATAAAGTCTCTCTAATTATCATATCAGGAGACGGTGCCGACCATTTCCCACCTTCTAACGGCGACGAATGAAATAAATAAGGGACTTTCTCTGCTACAATGACGCCTCTTTTTTCAAGTTCCTTTTTATTATCGGGATTCATACAAGGATATTTTGCTCCCCATTCAACCATATATGCTGATTCTGATACACTGACGATCTTAACAGAGTCGCCTAATGCATCAGATAACTTTAATGCTGTGTCGCCTGTTGTGCTAGCTACAATAACATACTTGACTGAGACATCGTTCAGCCTTTTTTTCACTGCTTTTATGACTTCGTCTGTGTTTTCTTTTCCTGGATTATCAAAATATATATCTTCTCTTATCAACTTCATTATGATTTACCCCCTATTTCTAATATCCAAATAACCCATAGAGAAAAAATCGTAATATTTAATTCTAATTATAATATTATCAGTGATATAAAATCAATGTCATTTTCAGACATGCTTTAATTCAAAATCTGGACAATAATAATTTTAGCCACTGAAGACATAGAAAAACTCGGAAAAGAAATATTAGATGCAAGATATTAGATGAGAATAAATCACCACCAATTACTGATCACTTTTTACCATGAGGCGACAAATGGTTCGTAATTTTTTTCACCTAAGAGATGTTTCTCTATCTTATATAACTCCAAACGTATAAGCAGGCGATAGGATACTTCTCTGTTAAGGGATTGATATTTTACCGTGGTCTTCATTTTCTCGTCAAATTGCTGTAAAAATGTGTTTCTGCCTTTTTCTTTTAACAATATCCCTTGTGTTCCATCTTCAAAATCATTTGGTGTGATCATCTTCTTATTCAAGAGTGTAAAGATCAGCCTATCGGCGATTATTGGCTTAAATATCTCTGCTATATCAAGGTTAAGCGAAAACCTTCTGAAATTAGTTGTATGAAGGAAACCAATTCTAGGGTCAAGATGGGTCTTATATATCTCGCTTAATGCAGTTGTATAAACCATGGAATTAGCAAGGCTAATGAGTGCGTTAATTCTATTTTGTGGAGGGCGTCTTGATCGTGATTCAAAGGCAAATTCCGGATCACCTATAATGTTATCAAAGGCTCTGTAATAATATTCCCTTATATTTCCCTCTATCCCGATGAGTTCATCTGTTGATTGAGTATCATCAATTTTTGGACAAAGTGATTCTATATTGTCCATTATCGCTGATAACTCTACTTGTCGTCTGCTGTAATATCCAAGCACTTTAAGCATATTAGCAACTGCTCCTTTTACAAAAGCCCGTGCCAATTCCATACGTTTAGCTTGTTCAAGATAATGTTGTGCTTGCATAAGTATCATAAGTCCAGAGTTAAGATGTTCTCTTGGATAATATGACCCTGTATAATAGCCATAGTAGTTAAAAAAGTGCATGATTATCTCATTTTGAGACAAAAACTCAAGCAAATCCTTGTTGAAGGTCAACTCTCCAAAGACCATAATCTCCTGAGTATCCTCAACTGGTATATACTTTCGTTTTTCGTCTGTCTCAAAAAACAGTGTATTATCTTTCCTTTTCAGTTCACCACTGGACATAAGAAAAATTGTCTTTTTCATTTTATCACACCCAGCAAAATTCGTTGTAACCACAAGGAGGACAATATCTACATTTTTCTGGCTTTGGAGCTTTTTCCATCAAAATTATTGATTTTATCTCCTCACGAACGGAATCAAGTTCATTAGAGATCTCGTCTGTTAATTCCACTTTTTCTCTACGTTTTTCAGTAGGGAAACGTAGTTCGCCAGAAGCAGATATACCGACATCTTTTAGCTTTTTTAGATAAAATGCTAACTGCATAGTTGCACTTTTTTCATAGCGAGAGCTTTTTTTGATCTCTGCAACGACGATCTGTTGATCGCCATCGGTTATAATGTCCATTTTGACGTTGTCAAACATTATTTCTTTTTTATTTTCCCTTTGATAGCTTGTCTCGTGAACAAGCCTTCCGAGGTCAATATATGGGTTATCTTCATCAGGGTTGATCGCATGTGCCATAAGCCATACCTGTCTTTTGCAGATGTAGTAATACCATATAAGCGTTCCTGTGATGTTGACGTCTAAAGTATCCAAGTCTTGTCCTCCGGTATCCTTTTAAATCCAGTGTCTTTATCATAATATTGATCAATAGCTTCATAAGGAAGAAGATAAAACCTTTCTGCTCTATCAATCGTCACAAGTTCTTTTGCTAATTCCTTTGGCACCGATATTATATAAGAATGGAATTCCGACTTTATTTTTGCGAAGTTTGATATTCTTTTTCTGAAATCCCTTTCTTTAAGAACTTCGTTTTCATAGCGATTCCAGAGAGTTACAGCTTTATCATCAGCTTGAACAAAAACGTCAACCATAAAAGGCAAGGATTCAATTAAAGCGAAATCAGAGACACTTGGATAATCATGAGAGCAAAAGCGAAGGTTTGTTATTGCATCCCATATTTCTTTTGATCTCTTTTCCGCTTCACCTGATTTAACATTTTTGAAAAATCTATCAACTAATTCATAATATTTTTCTTCGTCATATATGCCTTCTGATATTGCAGATTTTACAGCGTTAACGGACAATGCACCATATACATAAGAAGCTAAGCTCCTCTCCTGATCATCTTTAACGTTGAATACATATACTTCGGAAGTTGGGCGTTTCCATGATCTATTGCATCTACCAGCCACTTGCACAATTGAGTCAACAGGACCTAAGTCTCTTATAACTCTATCAAAGTCCAGATCAACTCCAGCTTCAACAACCTGCGTAGATACTAATATAGGCTTCTGTTTACTTTCTAAGGCATTAGAGATTTCATCAATCCGCTGTTTCCTGTATTTATGCATGATATTAGATGATAGATAATATTTTGGTGCAGTTATAAAACTGTCTTCTTTTATTTTTTGATATATGTATATAGAGGATTTTATGGTGTTGGCAACTATCAGAAAAGACAATCTTTCATCATATATTTCTTTGAATTTTTCAATTAAATCGTCCAAAGATATTCCCTCAATATCCGCTATAATTCGTGTCCTTTTGAAACTACGGAAATATTTTTCATGATCCTGCAATAACTCATAACATTCCTTTTCATCAAATAATAATGGTTTTGTAGCTGTTAGCAAGATTATATAACAATCCAATGCTTTACATAAAAGTTTAAGTGAATTGCTTATAAGTTGCCAATATTCAACATCTATGTTCTGCACCTCGTCAAGCAATATTATTGAACCTGCAAGTTTATGATATTTCTTTAAATGCTTATTACGAAAACCGATGATTGTTTGAAGCAACTGGACAAATGTTGTTACGACAATTTCTGTTTCCCAACTTTCTGTCAATAATTCTGCATCTCTTGACTCCATTTCTTCGCCATCTTTTTTATATTCCGCATTTGAGAGATAGTGATGTTTAAGTAAGTATTCTCCTGGATTATTGGAATATTCCTCTATCTTTGATAACACTTTTTTTATGACTTCAAAATTCTGATCAATAATACTCGTAAATGGCAATGAGTAGATGGTGTATAGCCTTTCTCTTTTTCTATTCTATCTCGTAGTTTCAATGCGACTGATAGAACAGAGAGCGTTTTCCCCGTGCCTGTTGGTGCTGTCAGGGTCATAATATGCTTATCAAGACTGATATTTTCAATGGTTTTATTCACTTTTTCATAAATTTCTTCACGAGCCTTGTCTATTTTTTCTTGCGATGGATCTATTGGAAATGGACAATCCTTTTTGTAAGAATCTACTAATGAGTTGGATAATAACTTTCTTTGTGATACGATTTCAATTTCGCCAGCACTCTTTTTATCGGAATCTATTATTATGGAATATAAGAGAAGCAGATATATAAACACTAACCTTTTGTTTTCATCATTTTCCCGATTTTCAAAGATATGCCTCGCTATGTCTAAATCTTTTAATAAATCTCTCCATGAATTACTAAAACTATCTATTGAAAAGATTTGATCTGGGTATATTTCATTATATATTTTTTCAATAGTGATTTTATTTTTTAAAAGATCAGAAATTTGCACTTCAACATTTTTTATATTAGTTGCCTGCTGTGTATTGAGTTGGGTTGGGTTATCAAGTTTCCCTTTCCTTATTATGTCTTCATCAAGGTTTTCAAGATTTCCATGATGATGAAGGACACATAAATAAGCAATTAAAGGCAAGTATTGATCTATTTGGGTGAGAATTTTTGGCGAATAATTCTTTATCTGAAAAGCAGTAAATAAGGCAGATATAAAACCGTGATTGGATTTAGAACCTTGCCTTTTATCCCCAAATAAATATTTCTGAAAAAAAGAAGTGAACTTGCCAAAGTCATGGCATAAACAGGAGATCATCACCAATGACTTGAAACCGTCATTTTGTGAAAATCTCGGTGGTAATTGAGACACGGAGCGAACTCCGTATCCCATCACCTCACTTAGATGCTTTTGCATAGTCTTCTTATCTAGATGAGAATAGAACTCAATTTGCGCCATTATCCGTCTCCATAAAAGCCAAATTAATATTGCCTATACGGATAAACGACGATTTAATCTTGGCTCTGACGTTTCTAAGATTTTTCTCAAAGATAAATTTTCCCATAGATTTGTTTGATCGGTCACTTTTAAATTCTATTGGCATAATCTCCTTCATGTATTGCAATGATTTATTTTCATCATTCTTGAACTCCAACCCATATTCTGTTATAAGATCAGCATTCAAAACCGTGATAAAATCTTCGTATTCATCTGATTGTATCTTTTGGATTCTATCTCGTGTTATCTCTTCTACAAACTCCAATTCAGCAGTATATTCAGATATACCCATAAACGGAGGGTATTTATATCGCTTTTGCTGTGTGCGATATTTTATCTCATCCATTATACTTTTATCTGAGTGCCAAAAGTATATCCGATAGATTAATTCGCCCCATAGTGATGAATTTTTCTCAGGGATAAGTGTTTCAAACTGAACTTGGATATGCTGACCTTGATTTATGATAAAATGTGTAGGCGATTTCATAAATGAGTAATTGAGTGTATTCATAATTTTCCTGAACGGAGAAATAATGGAAATACCAAGCCTGCATGATTGGCTATTAAATTTGTCATAATAGCTATCACGTTGCAATCCCATTATTCCAGCAAGTATCCCTGTAACTACCGTTCTTGGCGGAAAAGAATAAGTCAATGAGGAGGAGTTCGTATAGAACGCTCTAAAGTGTGCCATAGCACCTTTTAGGTCAACAACAATTAGCCTGTCTATGACGTGTTCCATATTGAACACCTCCATTATATCATCTGTATCTTTCCTTTAATGCCTTCATAAACGATGTCTTTTAATGCCCCGATTTTACCTTTACAAGATAGTTTAAGATCGTTATCTTGCCATGCTTTAATCAGATTTATCTTATCAGCATTTGCCGTTAGCTTCTCATCTAAAGCGGAAATATCCAATGTGACTTCGCTTATATCTCTAAGACCTTCGTCTTTGTTAATCCTTACATATCTTCTCAAATCGCCTAAGAATATTTCATCATCATTATATTCTACACGAAGCATTAGCCTTGGATATTGACCGATTTTGCTTCTTGTCGCCTGAAGTGGGATTGCCTTAATAAGAGCTTCCTCAAGTTTTATGACGTCATCATCTTGCATCTTTGTATGCTTTGCTCTATGGGCAGATATAACACCATGGAAAGCTAATAATGAGTAATACAAGCGATAATCTTTGCCCATTGCGCCATATTCTTCGCCTTCACCTCTTGTTCTGCCAGCAAATGTTGATGTTATCGTATTTGAATATACTTGCTCAACTTTGTTAAGTGAATACCCCCAATTGAATTGAACTGGACCCGTGAATGTATATGATGAACCTTTCTTTTCATCTTTGATTGGCATAGTTGCACCAAACATGCGGACATCAAGAAAGCTTTTTAGTATATCATCTTCGGAGGAAATAAGTTTAACTATATCTCCTGCCTTTATATCCTCATTTTTCTTGAGTTGATCTTGTATCTTTTGAGCATCATTACGAAGACTTGGATCATTAGACCCACCGTTTAAAATCCAGCTAGACACCCAGTATGCGAGTCTTTTTGTTGCATCAACAGTTTTTTCATCAACAGTAGCAACAAAGACTCCTTCGCCTTTTTCTTGCCAATAGTCTCTTATATACCTTTTTAGGCGGACATCAGTTACTATATTACGAGAAGTCTCAATGTCCATTCTAGGGCGGTTTTCGTCATCGGGATCGCCGTTAGGATTGCACATTTTAGCATCATAAATAAAGAGGATGTCACTATTTCTCATTTTTTATCTCCTTTCATCATCAAAATAAGCTAGGTTCATCGGTTTCTTCTGATTCATTTGCTTCTGGTTCTTCTGTATCAGGCTTTGCACGTTGTCTGCGATACGAATATCCAGAGAGAATATAAAAGACGTTCTCCTGATCGTCTAATTGCCAATTGTTAATGTATTTGTCTAACAACATCTTGCAGGCAGTGAAAATATTTTTGTTATATGGAGTCAATGCCTTATATTGCTTTAGTTTTTCAAATATTTCATTTGTAAGTCTGAGTAATCTTTTGGAATCCATGCCTTGATAAGTAATTTTCTCTAATATCGGTTCATTTCCACCTTGTCGCCAGCCTATTTCACCAATAAGCTTTCCCATTAAAAAAAGCGCAATTTGGGGCTCATTATATCCTATTTTGGTAATAAACTCTTTCATATCATCATCAATTTTTAGAGTTTCAAGATCGGTATTTTCCATAGATATCCCCCCTCTTAAAAGATTAAGCTCCTTCAAATAAAGTAACAATAAATTACATTGGATCACTGCTGAGGTCATTCCCCATATAACGTCATTTGGCTTTGTTATGTTATAAATCGGGAATCTCTCAAAGCGATAAACTCTAATTAGATCAGTAAACTGCCTAATCATTACCAGATAATCAATGCTCTCTCCAGAAATTATAGCAGAATAAAGCTCTAATAATTCTTTATATGCGGTCGGATCACCTCCTGATTTTTTTACAGGTGTAAGATAATATATTTTTGCCAAATCAATATTCCACATAGGCGATTCGCTTAATAAATCTTTCATTTTTTCTTTTACTTTATTAGTTGTTTCTATAAGTTTAGTGAATCTATCAGGTGGAATGTCTTTGATAAGCTTTAGAATCTTCATCTCCGCCTTATTTTTTTTGAAAAACAATACGTTAAAGATAAAGCTATTTTTTATATCATCATACTCTATATAATCTTCCCTTATTCTATCATAAAACTTATTTATTCCTTCAAAATTCCTCGCTGTATTAAAGCTAAACAAGACAAAATTGGCAAATTTTGACAATTGTTCTGATGTCATTTTCAAATTAAATAAAAATTTAGGTATTAAATATGCTGAAAAAGACCCTATATTTGTTTTAAGTTTGTTTTGAATAAAATTCTCACCTGCTTGAAGTTTTGTATAACATAAAGGACAAAAGCTAAAATTTTTATTAAAATCTCCCTGAACATCCGAGGAAAAATTGATCTTATCTTCTATATAATACTTAAACTTTAACTTAGTTACATTTGATGAAACTGGACTCTCTTTGTTGCATATAAAACAGTTTCCCTTTGATTTAGCGTCAAAATCTGGTTGAAGGTTTTCTTCTATAAACGCCTTATAATCATCAGATTGAGCAAGTATTTGTCCGTTTAACATTACTGTATATAAAGCAATCTGTTTTGAGCTAACAGACAATCTTTTTTCTATATGTTTCTTGACTATATCAGATATGTCTTCAACTACCTCCTTCGGAGATTTGGTCATTTTTAGTTCATTGAAATTGATGTCTGATGATATTACAGGATAAGTAATATCAAGAACATATCTAAATTTTTTCTGATCCCCGAAGACCTCTCCTAAATCAAAAAAGAATGCCTTTACAATCTCATCAAGTTGACTACGAAGTTTGCTATCTTCTGGTAATTCATCTCTGAGCAAAGGGATTGATTGTGATAAAAGGTATGCAATCTGATTTGATGTTAGCCGAAGTTGCGGATTATTAGATGAGGCATTTCCAACCCATAGACTCATCTTTGATGCTTCATCATCAGTTTGCTGTGTATCTTCTTTTTCTGGATCATCTGTTTTTCGTGGAATTTCTTTCAATATCTTAAAGTCAATTAATTTAGACACAGTATTAAAATCTATACCAACCAAATATTGCTCTTTCTTATCAAGAGAAATAGGTTGTATTAGAAGATCAATGTAACTGCTATCATCGCCTTCCAATAGCAGTTGTCCTATTTGAGATATTCCCTCAATCATAATTATCCCCCTTCCGTAAAAATCTAAAGCAACCAAAACCCTGTGAATTCTTGCTTCCTAATCCCGAATCATAAGCAACTTTTATTAACCCAGGATCGCCTTCTAACAGATATATTCCTCGCCACGCTTTAACGATTGTATCCTTATATTTAAGTATCACTTCCGAATTTTTGCCAACTTTTATCGGCTTTATAGACAAAGTTTGATCATCATTTGGCTCTTTTTCATATATAAGGGCATATTTCTTTCTAATGTTACTCTCTATTAGTCGTGAAAACTCCTCTTCATAGGGCGTATAATAATAAGTCTTAACTTTGTCGTCCTCTGTTCTTAAAGTGCTATAAACAGTGATCGGCGATAACATACCTATAACCTCAGATGAAGTTATTTCTGGCTCCGGAAGTGCATTAAAACTTGATACCTTGACGAGATTGTCTCCTAAATGCAATTCATCGCTGACTAATAGAGAATAACCTAATTCGTAGATAAATCTTTCAATAGGACTGCTTATCGTAAGAGCTACTGATTGGAAAAACAAAATCTCGTTGGATTCTCTGTTTTGCTGGAATTTACCGCTAAGGCGAGAAAAAGTGAAAAGTTTGAAATTTCTTTTCTCATAAGCATAGCCTTCGTCATGGAGTTGACCACTGTATTCATGCCCTAAATGTCTGTAAATCATGCCTTGAATAACGTAATTATATTGGATTGGCAATCTGATAAAGCTGTCACTCTCAAAAGCGATCTCAAATCTCATTTATCACTCCTTATTTTTTATATTAGAGAATGTAAATCTCTATCTGCCGTTGTCTTTTTTTAGCGATACTCTTGATCGCCACCATTTCTCAAATTCATCTGGTTTAGATAGTCCAAACCAAATCGGTTCGCCCGGTTGAACGGCAATACTGATACTTGAATTATTAAATTGTGCCATTTGTGGACGATCTACTGCAAAACAAATAGCATCCTCATAACCCGGCACCATCAAAGCAGATGCGATGATTTTCTGTTTGTCAGATTTTAGTTCGGATAATACCTTTATATCGCCTGAATCTTCTAATATAACTACACTGATCCATTTCGGCTTTTCACCCCAAGTAACCCAGCCGAATCTGTTGCCGGGAAAGATGAATTCATGCGGAGCTTCTGCTGACCAAAGTGCCATTGGTTCAATCCTTATCGCATCATCTTCAAATGTCCATGTAATTCGGCTTCTATTTGTTCCAACCGTAACTACCGCAGGTGCAGTATTGGGCCAAAGGAAGTTAGCTGGTATCCCCCAACCAAGTATATCTTTATCTTCTACACGCAAACGTGGCAAAGCATCAGGAGTAGTCGCAGATGCAGGACGACGATCCCAAAAGTTAGCCTCATATCTTGGGCGATTGCTATTGTCCCGCAAAAAGCGAGATGTGCCATAACGTTTGCTCATACGCATAATATATTTAGGTGCGTAGATCACATATTCCCCAAATGTAGGGAAAGAATTATCTTCGGTCAATACCGTGCCTATTGTTATCGGAAATGCTATTTTACTTGTCCAACTTTTCAACGATTTGTTAGTTATCTGAATTGACGCAATATGAAGCCCTCTTTTAATCTTGTCATCTGTCGTCAAACGGAAATTAACATCAGAAATCTGATTAGGTGCAATAGATGGCAAAGCCCATGTGCAGTTGTTCCAGTTTTCAGACTCATCAGAATAATTAACTACTGCATTGTCAGATGGTTCAACATTTATGCCTTTTGGCAATCTTATGCGAATTATAGGAATCTGCGTATCGTTAGAGTGATTTCTCAATTGCAATCCCACTATACGAGAGTCGCTAATAGCTAAACGTATCGGTTCATCAATTTTAGTCACTTCCAATGGCAAGTCAGCTTCGGTTATTATCGGTTTTTCTGCTTTTGGCGTCTCTGAAATATCTCCAAACACTAAATAATCTCCATCTTTTTTGTATTGGACATATTCATCATTTACAATCAAAGCGTTTTGATCGGGCAATTCAGAGACCAGTAATCGGAAGCCAATCCAATTTCCCTTGGCAATCAATCGCGATGTTTTCCCATCAGAACTGATTTCTTTTCGTAAATAGCCGTAATTGCGGAATACAAACACAGATTTTGGATCGTGTTCATCTATTAGGATATGGATAGGTTCGCCATTTTGGTCACCAAAGGAAACAGCTATCCAATCTGTGTAGTTTTTCGCTTGGATTTTAGCTATGTAGGCATCTTTTGATTCGGATATTTTTTGCACTAAATCAATATTAGGAGGATTTTGCTTATATGGTTCATGCACAACAGCAAAGACAGTTTGACGAGAATATCGGCGAGCAAGCAATATTGGTATATTCCCTTCTGGATTCATCACAGGATCAACTGGCGGACCACCGCTAGGACCATCAGCACCATAGACGATTGTATTTGGTTCACCGATCATAGTAACCCGCACAGATGAACTGTCGTTAAACCACTCATCAGTCTGTCTCCCCATTCCGCGAATAGCAAGTCCATTCTTTTGAACAAAGTTGACTTGCCAAGTTTCATCGGTTTCGCGACTACGTTCATTTTCTATCCACCAATAATCTTGTAATAGATCAGAACTCGCTTTATAAAGCGTTGGATTTTCCAAATACAGCTTTCCGATTGCATGTAGCACCCAGTCGTAAGTATGTGGTAGATCGCTATCTGCCCAAAATGCGTCAAAAAGATACTCAGATGTAAGGGCAAGAACTCGTGTCTGTATTACACCCGGATAACAGCTCGCTGTCGTCGCTAAAAACTTGATCTCTGGACAAAAGCTATGGCGATAAGTAAACGGTGCATTGGCGGTCTTTCCACGATCTACAACTAATGTATTATGTGCAACTGAACTGGCAGTCCAATTAATGCTAGGTGGTTCATATTGGATACAATTCATATCAGGATAAAGAAGCCGTCCCCCTGCGTGCATTATTATCATCATCTTGTCGCGATGATCATGACCGTATCCACGAGACATCATTTGCAGAACAGCGATAGAGCCATTAGTCCAATAATTCGGAGATTCATCAGATCGTAACATTGCAATACCTGCTTCTGGAAATATAGAACTGGACGCAGGAGGAGGATCAACCGATCCAAATGGTATGTTTTCGCCATAAAGAAATGATGGCTCACGCTCAACTGAATGTGATAAAAACCAAGCATATTTTGGGTCTCTACTGACGTAATAAGCCTGTTCAAGAGTGTTCGTTAATTCATATCTATCATTGCCCCGAACCCAAGGCAAATTAATTAGGTATATGGAATCAGTGTTATGATGAGCGCTATAAGGGCTTTCTGTGCTTCCATCTCCATAAGTTGCAATATGAAAAGAGCCAGGTCCAACACCTGTCCTTTCTAATGGATATGTAATCGCGATATAACCATCAATTAGCTTTTTGATGCTACCACCTTTAGGGGATTCATACGAAAACAGGTCTTTACCATAATAGAGTTTATATAGAATAGCAAGTTGCACCATAGGTTGAAGGACGTTTACTGCTGCATAAATAGTTGCCTCATCCCAGATCGCACCATCTCGTAGCATTGAATCTAATACAGGGAAAAGCCCACCCTTGGAAGGACCAAACTTGCCCCCAGAGTCTTGAAGTCCCCATTCTATTAACTCTTTATCATCAATGCAAAATCCAATCACCGCCGAATGATAATGTATTGGAAAAACGAGATTAGGGGTAGTCGTCCATCTGCTAAGACTTTCTTTCCAGTAATTGCCAAGTTTACGATAAAATGTTTCTATGATATGCCTTTCTTCTTCTGTGAGTGCAGGATATATCAAGTCATAAGCGCGTATATCCAGAGTATCCCAATAAAAGTCCATATTCCCTTCACGATGTCCGCCTGCTAAAATATCCTCATCAAGACGTGGACTACGATATTCAACAAGCCTAAGCAGATGATTTTTCGTGATATTAGCATATTTTTCTCCGCCCTCAATTGCAAAAACTAACGCAGAATCATAGAAATTTCCCTGATCTGCACGCTCTTTAATCTTATCAAATTGCCTTCTGACCGTTTCATTTTCATTGATAGATTTGAGTAATCGTTGTTTTTCGGCAGGGGGCATTAAATATGGATGGGGATGAGATGGTTTGGCGCTCAGATCAAGAATGGAGTTTGCGTTGTCCGTTGCACCGATTAATTCTGTAATCATCAGTATCGCTATAAACGCATTAGACATTTTTATTCTCCTTTAATTTATCCATTTTTCCATATTTGACAAACTTCTTGATGCCTGTATAAAAGAAATAAACGCCCATATATACTAAAAACAGCCCACAAACGATGATCAATATCATATAGACACGATCAGATAATACTTTTTTACCAAGCACTAATGCAATAGCAACTGCAATATACCATACAAAATCTGATGATATATGCCCTATGTAAAAACTTGATATGCCGACAACGCTTTTTTCAAGCGAAACAAGCATATAGGTTGCCCCGATCGTTGCCCACCATATAACCCAATATGGATTAGATGCACTTGTTACAATTCCCTTTAATATTAGATCAAAATTAGTAATTGTAGATGCTTGAGTGACAGCATTTGCCTCTGGAACGCTAATACCCATATAGGCACTTTTTATCATTCCATAGGAAAACCACAATAAAACAGTTCCACCAACTACGCCGATAAATCCTGTGACATATCTATTTCCTAATATATTTTTTAGCCCCAATGCGAGAGCTAAAACCATAACAAGTTCAAGAATGCTATGACCTATCATAATCAAAACAGCTGCGATAAATCCAACTTGGATAACTGATGATATTGTGACTGCCAAAACAGGTCCTGGCATTAATGCACCAGATAATCCTGTAACAAATGACATAGACAAAATTTTAAGCGGTTTCAATTAATCTCCTTTCTCCTCTTCATCTGATTCCCCCTGCTCTTCTTCTGATTCTGAGTTATAATCAAATTCCAACCAATAAAATTCTTTTTCCTCTTCTTCCCATTGTTTCATAATTTTACGATTTTTCCATTTCTGTCTAAAAATGGCGATCCAAAGGATAAATACAATTCCACCCCAAAGTATAAATCCACTGCTAAGTATGGAAAACCATTTATAACGTCTTTTTAACTCTTTTAGCCATATACTTTCAATCCAATCTATATTTGCACCAGTAGCAATAGCAAGAGCTTCATCAAAGCTTTTACCTTTTGCAAGTTCACGAATACAAACTCTGATCGCATCATCTCCATATCTTTTAGATACGAAGGATATTATACTAAAACTCTGTGAATAAGCAAGCCTTACTTGATATTCTCTGATAGGAAAATTCTCTGAGATATTGGACAAAGGGATAAGTGAATTTCCGATAGTTCCTGTAAGGATAGTCCAATAGTTTCCATATCCCCAGTCATCTGACTCAAACATGGCGATACCTTCTATAAACCATTTTGGCACATTGACAATATTTTCGCCGATACATAGACCAAAGACTACATGGGTTATCTCGTGTTCTACTATACGTTTTAGGTCAAGCCTTCTATATTCTGATAGCGTTGGATCAAGTATAATAATTCTTGCTTGCAATGGATAGGCACATCCTATCGCCCAATCCTGTATTGGTGCGTTGACTGCCCTGTTGAACTCTTTTCTCGTTTCGCAAAACCAAATATCAATCTTTCTATCTATTGGACATCCAACATTGGCAGTTACTTTTGGCAAAAAGTCCTCAGCGATCTTCTGTATTTCCTCTGCTGACTTTATATCGTGAATATATCGGACAAAGAAATTTTCACTTTCAAGGGCTGACCATTCATCAGCACAAGCAAAACATACAGAAAAGCAAGTTAATATAATTATTGCCAAAAAAGATATAAGGACAATTTTAATACTTTTATTCATTTAAACTCATAGTTATTCATAGGTTTATTCTAATAGATTGTTATTATCTGTCTTTAAGATAACATATTGGCTTAAAAAATAGAAGTGAAAAATAGATGGTAGGCTAATGGTAAGCTCATACTTGGAGATTATTATAAAACTATGTCCAGTGATTAACAGTGATAAAATAATTAAAATCAGTAGTTTTTTACATTATCAAACATTCCCCTCAATTTTTAATTTAACTATTGTTCCATCAGCACCTATCGCTATAATTAAATCTTTACCAAAGCGAACTATATTATACAAGTCTTTATCTATGCCAGAGTTTTGACGTTTCCAGCTAATTCCGCTATCTATTGTGTGTAAAACTAAACCCTTATCTCCGACGATCCAGCCTTCTTTTTCGTTGATGAAATAGACAGAATAAAGATTATCTATAACACCGCTTTTTTGAGATGACCAAGTAAGACCGCCATTTTTTGTCCGAAGTATTATCCCATTTTTGCCGACAACCCAACCTTCATTAGCATTGATAAAATGCAGTCCTTCAAGATCATAACCGCTATTGCTTGTCTGTGGATTCCAACTTGCACCGCCATTACTTGTGTATAAAATTGTTCCCCATGAGCCAACGATCCAGCCATTTTTTTCGTCAATGAACTGAACTCGCTTTAGAAGTGCATTACTTCCGCTATCTTGATCAGTCCAAACAGGACCGCCATCTATGTTATGCAAAATTGCTCCATATTGTCCAACAGCCCATCCCTCGTTTGAGATCGGGAAAAAGGCATGTTTAAGGTTATAAGGGATTTTTCTTGATGAGAAATTTTCCTCAACTATCATCATAGGTCTATTTTTTTCGTTTAAGATGACCCATTTTTTACCGCCATCACTGGTTGCCAAGAAAGTTGCGTCTTCTGCCATTATCCAACCTATTTTAGGTGATATGAAATGCACGCCGACTAAATTGACATTGCCGGGACAAGTTTGCACTTCCCAAGTATTGCCTCCATCAGTTGTTTGGAGTATTGTCCCGTTGTCGCCGATACACCAACCTTGTTTATTATCCACAAAAGACAAATCTCTGAGATTAGCATCAACGGGAGTTTTCACAATGTCCCATTTAACATCTGATTCATAAGGGATCGGCTCTGGTTCTTCTACAAATAACTTCTTCTGAGGCTTTTTCGTGATTACAGGGATTTTATATTCAATCGCCACACCATTATCACCGACAGCTATCAGCTTATTTTCGCCTACGCTAATATCTCTGATGCGTTCAGTTGTCCCGCTATTTTGCTTTTTCCAAGTATTACCGCCATCTTCGGTTGTTAATAATGTCCCTTTATCTCCAACCGCCATACCTATTGACGAGTCAACAAAATAGATTTTCCGCAGAGTTACGTCTGTTCCGCTATTTTGTTGTTTCCAAGTTTTACCGCCGTCATTTGTTCGTAGTATTGTCCCATATTGCCCTGCGACCCAGCCATTTTGATTATCTATGAAGTGGACTGAATAAAGCTCATCATAAACTCCGCTTGTCTGATTTTCCCAAGTCATACCGCCATCTTTTGTATGCAATATCACGCCGGGCCAACCGACCGCCCAACCATCTTCAGCAGACACAAAACATAATGAGAATAAGGACTGAAATTTAAGCCCTTGTTGTTCAATCCAATGTTGTCCGCCATCATTTGTAAAAAATATTCCGCCGAGATCGCCGACCGCCCAGCCGATCTTCTTGTTAAGGAATTGGACGTCGTGCAATCCAAGCCAGTCATTGCCTTTTTGGACGCTCCATTTTTCGCCATCTGCCGTATGAAGTATGCTTCCTGATTCACCTATCGCCCATGCTTCTTGATCGCTAATTGCGAAGATTTTGTTTAATCCAGCGACAGTTCCGCTTTCCTGCCTTCGCCATGTCCTGCCAGAATCATCTGTTCTGAGAATTGTCCCTCTTTCGCCGACCGCCCAACCTCTACCAGATTGTGCGATGTCAACGCCTTTTAACGGCTCAGCGGTATTTTCTGATAGGATATTCCAATTTTTGCCTCCGTCTTTAGTATATAATATCGTTCCTCTCGTCCCAACAGCCCAGACATTGTTTTGATCTATTGCATAAATAGAGATCAAGTCGCTGTGAGTATTAGTTTTCTGTAATGTCCAAGTCTCACCGCCATCAGTGCTATGAGTTATCGTCCCATCTTGGGCAACCGCCCAACCGATCTTATCATTTACGAAGTAGACGCTCCGAACTGCATAGTGATTATCGGGAATTTTTCCGTCTTTACTTTCCCATGTTTTTCCGCCGTCCTTTGTTACAAAAATAGTTGCACCTGTCCCAACAGCCCATCCTAAATTGCCATCTTTGGAGAATTTTATGTCTAAAAGGCTATGAAGCGTGTCAATCCTCTGCATTTGCCAGTTTTTTCCGCCATTTAAGGTTTGTAGTATCAAGCCAAATTCCGCTGTGATTATGCCTTCATTTTTGCTCTTGAAATAAACGCTATGCAGTGCCTCGCCAATTCCTGATGATATAAATTTCCATGTCTTACCCGCGTCTAATGTGTAATATAAAGCTCCTGCTTCGCCAATAACCCAACCGTTGTATTTATCAGGAAAATGCAGATCAACAAGGTTTCCCTGGGTAAGTGTTTGTGATCTCCAATTTCTGCCATCTATTGTTTGCAGTAAAACGCCTTTATCTCCGACTATCCAACCTTCTTTATTGTTCACAAACTGTATCCTGTTTAGATTTGCAGTTGTTCCGCTGTTCTGGTTTTCCCAAGTTTTCCCTCCGTTTGTAGTATTGATAATTGTCCCGTTATCGCCTATGATCCAGCCATTATTTATATCTACAAAGAAAACATCTTTGAAATCAACTTTCCATTCCGCAGTTCTGACAACTTCTGCTTTTACGGGCTTTTCTTGTTGTAATATTGAGACCTTTTTGAATCCACAACCGCTAAGGACAATGATGATTGATAATAAAGCAATGTATCTATACATCTTTATTTCTCCTGACTACTATAAGGACGGTTTTGGTATTATGTAGTTCCGCCGATTTAGTTAGAGCAAATATTATACCAAGTGTCAAAACCTATTAAAAACTATATAAACACACCATTTTAAGGCACTTTATAATAAAGCAGAGGCTAAATAATTTGCACCATTTGGGGCATTTTCTTTAATCTATTGCCCAAAATATCCGTCATAAGTTATTGAATGATCATTTTTGTTAAACCTTTTTAGTAATTTATACGTCTTGAAGTCAAATTTTGTTCTAATAAATTAACAATGCAAAAAGGGGGATAGACATGCTATCAAGAAATTGTCTTTTTTATGTTTGTGTGTTTATTTTGACGCTTGGTTTATGCTTTGGATTAAGAAACGTAAAAGGGGAACCTATGGATACGAAAAACAACCTTAATTCAGCCAATTACAAAGGCTTGATTCCTAGCGAATTTATGAAAAAATGGCTTATTTTAGGACCGATCTCTATCTTTAAAGATGACAAAGACCAGACCGAAGAATTACAGAAGAAGGCGTTTTCTGATGATTTGCTTTCTCAATGTGGCGGAGAAGCAGGGATTAAACCAACGCCAGAGATGACCTGCAAAATTGGTGATATGGATTTACAATGGAAAATTGTCAACTCCACTGATGACACAATTAATCTTATTAAAATATTCGGGCAGAAAAATTATGCCATCGCTTATGCTTATGCTGAAATTGATATGCCATCTGCACGAAAGGCACTTCTTGGAGTTGGCAGTGATGATGCGATTAAAATATGGCTAAATGGCAAGTTGATCCATGAAAATTGGATTGGTCGCGGGGTAAACAAAGATGATGACGTAATAGCGATTGATCTACGGGAAGGCACTAATCATATCTTGTTAAAGATTCAGAATATTCAAGGCGAATGGGGATTTATCTCCCGTGAATTAGGCAAGCCTGAAATAAACAGCAAGTTAATGTTTTCCATAAGTAAAGGTTTATTAGATGACGTAGAGTTGATGTTGGCATACGGCGCAGATGTAAACGCAACTGATGAAATCGGATTGACCCCATTACATAGAGCTACAATAAGCGGAAATAAAAGTATAGCAAACTTACTGATCAAAAATGGAGCAGACCCAAATATCAAAATGCCTGATAAAGAGAAATTGGCAGATGCTATCTTTAATAACGTATTCAAAGGGGATTCTCCCGGTGCCGCGGTGCTTGTATCAAGAGATGGAAAGATAATCTACCAAAAAGGCTTTGGCTACGCGGATATTGGCAATCATGTCCCTTTTACGATTAATACAAAGTCCCGAATTGGCTCAGTTACAAAGCAATTCACAGCATCGGCGATCCTAAAACTCCAAGAAGAAGGCAAATTAAGTGTCAATGATAAGTTGTCAAAGTTCATTCCCGATTTTCCAAGAGGCGATGAGGTAACAATCCATCATCTACTTACTCATACCTCTGGCATACAGAGTTATACAGATAAGCCACACTTTTTGCAATCAGTAACAACAGAAGCTAAACCAGAAGAAGTGATTGAATCGTTTAAAAATGATAAATTTAACTTCAATCCTGGTGAAAAATGGTCTTACAACAACTCAGGCTATTTTCTTCTTGGATATATTGTTGAAAAAATATCAGGGAAATCGTTTGACGAATATCTAAAAAACACATTTTTTGAACCTCTTGGTATGAAGAATACAGGGATACATAATTCAAAGCAGATTTTGGAAAACGAAGCCCGCGGATATTCTTATGATTATGAAAGTAAGAGATTTCAAAAGGCTGTTGATTGGGATATGTCAAGGGCTGGCGGCGCAGGAGCAATGTATTCAACCGTTGGTGATCTTTACCTTTGGAATGAGGGAATTTTTAATGGCAAGGTCCTTAGCAAACATAGTCTTGACTTAGCATTCACACCTGTAAAATTGAATGACGGCACAGAGGCAGAAACGGGTGGCAAGTATGGATACGGTTGGATGATCTCCGAGAATAGAGGTTTGAGAATGTTATGGCATGGAGGCGGGGTAGAAGGATTCCATACTGATCTGAGACGATACCCTGATATTAATGCGACTGTTGTTGTCCTTCAAAACTGTCTGCCTCCTGCATCAGGTATGGGTGCGAACGAACTTGCTGAAAAAATAGCAGAGATATTCTTCTGGGAAGATATGAAGCCAATAGAATCAAGAAAGGTTGATAAAACTGTAAACGTTAGTAAGTATGATGATTACATTGGGCGATATGATTATGGCGGGGCTGTAATGACGATAAGACGTGATGGAGACAGATTATTCGCACAATTGGCTGGTCAACCTGAATTTGAAATATTTCCAAAATCCGAAGATGAGTTTTTCTGGAAAGTAGTTGATGCTCAGGCAACGTTTGTCAGAGACGAAAGCGGAAAAGTTACGCATATATTACATCGTCAATCAGGCAGAATATTAAAAGCCCCTAAACTCAAAGAGGAAACATCTATTAAGGTTGATCCCAAGATTCTTGATACTTATGTGGGCGAATATGATCTAAATGGAACGCCGGCAATGATTACAAAAGAAGATGACCGTCTTTATATTCAAGTGACAGGACAGCCAAAAGTTGAGTTATTCCCTCGTTCCGAGACGGAGTTTTTCCTGAAAGTTGCTGTTGCAGACATAAAATTTGTCAAAGATGATAGCGGAAAAGTCACAAAAGCAATCCTTAATCAGAGCGGAATGACTATAGAAATGAAAAAGGTTAAATGAAAATAATTTTTTACCAATTAACCAATTAAATTTTTCTGTTGACAATTTAATTTTGCAAATGGTATATTATAATTCAATTATGTTTTACATCCCTTAGTAGTTAAATTACTCCAACTGGGAGGGAACAGGTTAAATGGTGTTGTGATGTTCAAATCGTTTGAGCATCAGGTTTGTGATCTGTATTTGTGAGTTAAAACTTAAACTATGAAAGGAGATTTTTTATGAAGAAGATAGTAATACTAAGTCTTATCTTCTGTGTGGTTGTTTCTTCTGTGGCTTATGGTGCAAGTGCCCGCTGGCAAGCATTGGGCAATGAGCATAGGTTCATTATTGATACCTCAAACTATGGAGTATATCCTGCCCGTGTCTATCAATTCAGCAATGCCTTATGGCTAATACCAAGATCAGCTTATGGAGATAATGACATCATGGCTGGTGTCCTTATGAAATTTAAGGACAATATGATGTGGGCATATCATTTTAACTTGCCATCTGCGGGTGTAAGCAAATTATCCTCTGCACTTAAAGCTTATGACAAGAAAAATGACCGCTTGGTAGGTTTAGAACCAAGAGTATTCCCAGATATATTCTGGGCGATGAAATCCGGCTCAACAGCTTTTGCTCTCAGAGGTGCATTAGCAATGGATAAAGCTAATACAACTGATGTGACAACAAGCGCAATGGCCGTTGACGTGAACGCTGGTATCACAACAACAATGTCATTAGGCGATCTTGATATTGGCGTTGGTGTCGGCATTCAAAAATTCAAAGACGATGATGGCAATAAAGTTACCGAAAGCACCGGCGGATTTTCTTTGGCAGTTGATGCACGATTGAATATGCCTTGTAGGAAAGATAAAAATATAACTTGGGTGCCAATTGCCAGCCTTAAAATCGGCTCTGATCCAACAGAAAGCGGAGTCACCGAAAATTCATATTTGGCTGGAGATGTCGGCTTTGGTATGAGAAAGATGTTTGACAAAAAGATGGTTGTTGCTGGGCTTGTCGCCGCATTAAATTCAACTAAAACAACACCATCAAGCGGAGATGAAGTAAAAACAACAGTTATCGCACCCAAATTTGTCGCAGGCTGTGAAGCACCGCTTACCAAATGGCTCGTTGTCAGAGGAGGCGCAAACGTTGAATTCTCGTCAAAAAGCAACGATTTAAGTTCAACGGATGTAAAATATTATTATAACTCTGGCATTAGAATATTGTATGGCGGGTTTATCGTTGATTGGATATTGGCAAGAGACCTTTTTTATAGAGGACCATACTTTGTCAGTGGGTCTGGGAAAGATGGAAGCAATCTCGCTACCAATATCTGCTTAACTTACGCTTTCTAAAATTATATTCTCTAAAATTAATAGCGGACAATATAAGTAAAATTGAGATGCTTCACTTTGTTCAGCATGACAAATTATCATTCAGCATGAAAAATTATTATTCAAATTCAATTCTGTCATCTTGAGTGTCAACGAAGAATCTTACATATTGTCCGCGAAATTATCATTTCTCTTGTGATTCTCTCTCAATTCCTATCGCTTGGTATAATCGCCTCAATAATTCGTTGTAGCTAATCATCTCTAATGTCGCTTGCGTTATTTCTTTCTGTGCCTCTTTTAGTTGTGCTTCTGTAAGATCAGTTGAGTACCTTTGATTTATAATCCTCGTAGCGTTTAGGAATTTTGCCTGTGCGATAGTGATAAAATCCTTTATATACTCTCCTTCTCGTATAAGTTTATCATATTCTGTTAGAGATTCATCTAAAATTTGCATATCCTGATCCTTTTGCTCTTTTTGATTCATATAATTCATATAATTGATGATCTCTTTTCCCTTAGGGAATTGGCTTAAATCATAGGATTTTCTCCGATTAAGATTATCCGCTGCCTCAGAAAACTTGTTTTGAACCTCAATAATTGTAGCCCTTATTCGCTCTAATACTTCAATTATTTTTTCTCGGTCTTCCATATACATTTTCCTTACAATATAAGATATAAAACAGATATATACAAATACAATGTGCAAATCCAAAAACTATATATTAGACATGCTAAGATCATGCCATTTCTCTATTGATAAGGAATAATGGTCATCAATTCAATGTTGACAACTGATGAAATATAAAAATCTTGATTATCCATCTATTCTCCATGATAGAAAATGCAACAAAGTAATAGCCTTCAATATGACAAATGATTTCAAATGTTTTATTTTGTGACACAAGCGAGACTGAACTCATATTTGAATATTGGAATTTTTTGCTTGACAAATATTTTAACTTCGTATATAATATCTATTAAATAAATAGAATAAATAGACAATAAAAGGGGAGAGAATTTATGCGTTTATCCACTAAAGGACGATACGGATTAAGGTTGATGATGGAATTAGCTAAACATTATGGAAAAGGTCCTGTACTCTTAAAGGATATTGCCCAAAATCAGGATATATCGGAGAAATATCTTTGGCAGTTGATAAATCTCTTGAAGATAGCGAAATTAATTAATTCTGCTCGTGGTTCTCATGGAGGATATATGTTAGCTAAAGACCCTTCTGAGATAAACTTAAACGATATAGTGAGCGTTTTGGAAGGTAAGCCATCATTGGTAGAATGTATTGATAATCCGTCTATATGCGAAAGATCGGGGAGATGTTCGGCACGAGATATATGGGGCGAAGTCTCCGATAAAATTTCGGAATTGCTTAAATCCATAACTTTAAAAGACATGTTAGATAGACAAGAAGCTAAGGATTCGGGATT
>Ga0272448_1002485_pt1 | contig 22997 bp, 22 predicted proteins | sample YNPCB0191_FD_202220 | JGI IMG/M metagenome (GOLD analysis project Ga0272448, IMG submission 202220) | Hot spring sediment microbial communities from Yellowstone National Park, WY, United States - YNP-CB-019-1 | ecosystem: Environmental > Aquatic > Thermal springs > Hot (42-90C) > Sediment... | reverse complement strand
CGGCGGCGTCCTCGTGCCAGGGGAATGTGCGGAACTCGAAGCCCAGGCCGCCGACCTCTTCATTCGCGAGCCTGGGTGCCTCGATGTTGTTGCAGACTATGTATTTGGCGTCACGGGTTACGACCGCAGTGGCTGCGCCGACGTCGCTCGACGTGCCCACCCAGTTTGCGCCCCCGCAAGTCAGCCATGCGAAATTGCCAACGTTTGTGATCGCGAGCGCGTCGATGCGTTCGCGGTTCATCAACTCGACCAAACGGCGATGTTTCTCGCGTATCTCCTCGACTACGGTCACGTTTTTCTCCCTGCATGCGGTGGGTAAACTCCACCTACGCGTTTCATACGCTACTGTGTTGGACGCGGACCGCTGCTGAACCTTCGGGCCGACAAGTCGTTTCGTACGGCAGGCTGGCTTGAGTAGGTTGCTGTCAAGTGATCGGCCATTATGGTTGTAAAGAAATATGTTTAGCCTCTGCAGCATGCGGGTATAAAGTTATCGAAACCGGATGACTACCAATACACAGTGAGGTGAGGACAATGGCACGTCAGAAGACCCTTGCACGAAGAGAAAGGCCGGAAATCGAGGAATTTGAGCCGTGGAACACCTTCCGGGAGATGGAGAGGATGTTCCGAGATTTCTTCACGTCGCCGTTTCCGCTTCTGAGGTCGCGGCGCTGGCTGATGCCTGAGGCGGGGTACGAGATCGTACCGGACGTCGATCTGCGGGAGACGGAGAAGGAGCTCATCCTGTCGGCTTCGCTGCCGGGTCTGGAGAAGGATGACATCGACATCAACGTGACGTCTGACCGCATCACAATCTCCGGCGAGCGGAAGGCGGAGGAAGAGAAGCCGGGTGAGACTTATCACGTTCGCCAGCAGAGCTATGGCGCGTTCAAGATCTGCTACGGTCTGCCGGCCGAGGTGAAGCCGGACGACGTGAAGGCGACGTATCACAGCGGCATTCTGGAAGTGCACATGCCGAAGGCCGAGGTCACCGAAGAGCACAAGGTGAAGGTTGAGGTCAAAGACTGATCTGCCTCCCAAACAGGCATCATAACGACAACGATCTACAGCCCGGCGGGGGAGGAGCGCCTACCCCGCCGGGCTTGCTTTTGGCAGGTGCCGACGCTTCGGGGCCTGTGTCTCGCTGCCGAGGTGCATTCGCGTGTTTGACGCCCGTCGTAATCGGGCATAAATAGTCCTGCGAAGCCCGGCATACGCACCGGCTCGGGTTGCCATTGCCGGTTAGTCCTTTCTTCTCCTTTCAATGTTGTGGTAGATGCCTGAACCGCTGTGATTTGCGGGCCCCTCGGCCAGGAACGACCGAGGGGTTTTCTTTTGGGCGAAGCCGAGATATGAGCAAACCGTGAACCGGCACAATTACCAGTAGATACACCGCTCGCTTACATGCTATCCTGAATATAGGCGACGGAGATCGCCTCGGAGGATGGTGTGCCAAAGAGAACCCTGACCCTTGACGTATTGCCCGCCAACGCGGTCCTGCTTGCGGTCGGCCTTGCCGATCTGTTGAGCACGCTGTTCTGGATTGCCACGGGCCGAGCGGTCGAAGTGAACCCGATAATGGCCGCAGTGCTGCGATTAGGCATCTGCCCGTTCGTGTTTGCCAAGCTTTCCACTCTTGCGGCATACATCGGCGTGGTGGAATGGTATCGCCGCCGCCGCAACCCCGTCTTTGCTTGCCTAGTCGGCAACCTCACCCTCACGTGCTACATCGCCGTCTACGCGATCTCGTTTGTCGTAGTCAACCGTGGAATACTGATCTAACCCCTTCACGCTTACCGGGCCGCATCGCGGTGCGCTGAGCCTGCGCCGTTTCGCGCATGCTCGCGGCTGAGCAGTCCGGCAACCCCGATTCGAAGCGACCGGCGCAGCACCACGCACGGCCGCAATCCCGAGATAGCAGTCTCCCAGACCTCTTTGCGCTGCGCAGATGCAGCAATCCCGCCGCTAATCATCTCCTTCTTTCATGCCGATACTTTGTATTGGCCTGCGTGTGGCCGCGAGCAGCAATATGGGCCGTCACAAGACAAAGGGCACATCGCACAGGGTCGGTCTCAGCATCGGCAGCCACTCGGTTACGGCTGTCGAGGTGGTTGAGCGCGGCTCGGAGACGGTCATCCGATCGGCCGGGTCGGTCCCGATAGGGGGTGTCAGGGAGAGAAAGACCTCCGCAGACACCGCCGCGGTGGTTCATGCAGTCAAGAGCCTGTGGTCTTCCGCGGCCTTTGGGACGAAAGACGTCGTCGCGGCGCTGCCGCCTTCGTCCGTCTACCTGAAGTGGCTGCACCTGGAAGCGCCGGACGAGGAGGAACTGGCCAATACGGCCCGTAACGCCGCCGTGCGAGGGGCGCCGTTTCCGGCCAGCGACGCCATCGTCGACTACAGAGTGCTTTCGGCGCGCGGCGTCGGTTCGCGCAACGTCCATTTCGTGATGCTTGTGGCGGCGTCGGCCGCAGCGGTTGACGAGCTGCTGGACATAGTCGATTCCGCCGGCCTCGAACCGCTCGGCGTGGACGTTGAGGCTGTGGCCGTCGTGAGAAGCTTCGAGCTGCAGAAGCGCACGGCCAGTCCCTTATGGAGCGGCCAGCCGCAGGCGCACTGCCGGATAGGGGCGAGTTCGTCGCTGATCACGGTTATGCGCGGAGGAGAACTGGAGTTTGCCAGGACCGTCCCGGTCGGCGGCAACGATTTTACTCAGTGCATTGTGGATGCGACCGGGCTGACGTGGGAGGAGGCGGAACGGCTCAAGCTGACGCCCGGAGTGAGGCTGACCACGGAAGGGGTGCTGGTCGGCTCGCGCGAGGGCGAGCAGTTGCGCGTGTCGTGCGAGAGCGCGGTCGGCAGGCTCGCGCGGGAGATGCACCGTTCGCTTAAGTTCTTCCGAAGCCAGTTTGCGGAGGGCAGTTATCTTGGAATGACCGGCGTTGCGACTCTCAGCGGAGGCGGAGCGCTGCTGCGCGGCATCGACGCCTGCCTCGAGAGCCAAGGCATAGAGGTAGCGGGCATCATTAACCCGTTCGCGGGGTTCTCGGTGGCATCGGAGGGCAAGGGTATTTCGCACGTCGTCGATTCCGCCGCGCAGTATACGACGGCCCTCGGACTCGCGCTGGCCGACTACACCAGCGACGTCGGGGAACAGAGGCTGGCGGCATGAAACCATTCAACCTTGCCGAACAAAGGATAGTCGAGCGCAACTACTGCCGTACCCACATAAACCGCCGCCTGCGGGTCAGCGCACTAATGATCGTGGCGACGATGTTGATCTGCGGCTTGTCCTATACGTGCAAGGCAATGTTCGCCGGCGAGGTCAGCCAGACCAGGTCTAAGCTCGCAGAGGCACAGGCCCGCTGCGCCGACGCCAAACGCGAGATAGAGGAGCTCAACAAGCACGCCTACGAGCGCAAGTGGCAGGCGCAATTGGCGGCCGAAAGCGGCAGATGGCTTGACGTGCTGAACTCGGTCATCGCGCGTGTGCCGTCGGACGTCTGGCTGGACTCCGTCAAGAACGCAGCTGCGGAGTCGAAGGTTTCAATCTCCGGCAGAGCCGCGTCGTTTGACGCAATAGCCGAATTTATCAATGCGCTGCGATATGCCAAGGAATACGGGGAGGTCACCTTGGAGTCGGCTAGGGCGGCGGGCAACACGGACGTGAACTGCGTCGATTTCACGCTCAGCGCGGCCGTCGAGGAAGGTTCCGCTGCGCAAGCCTCTACTCCGGCCGCGCCGGCCGACAAGCCCGCCCAGCCCGCCACAGCTCCGGAGGATCGCGGACAGCCGGAGCCTGCGCGCGGCGGAGTGCCGAACTTACAGGGGTCCGGCTGATGATAGCGGACACGAAACTCTACAGCCCGGAAAACGTCCAGAGGGCCAGAATTGCCCAGATAGCCGTCACGGTTCTTGCGGCGGCGATTTCGGCGTACCTGGGATATACGGCCTTCAACGGCGTGCGCGACGTGTGGAGCGCCCGAAGCGTGCTCACCGCCGCTCGCCTCGAATCGGGCCGGCTGTCCCGACAGGCCGCCGCCATGAAGCGGCAGGAGGCAGCACAGCCCAACCGCAACGACGGCGGAGTGGACCTGCTTGCACTCCAACTGTCGCGCTGGGCGGCAGAGCACAATATCAAGGTGGAATCGATTGCCCCACAGGGCTCACCCACCGCCAGCGATATCACAATCGACAACGAGAGCCTGGGAACCTGGAACGCTGTGAAAGTGCGAGTCGAGGGTTACGGCGACTTCGCGGGCGTCTGGGGTTTTCTGGGCAGGCTGCGCAGGCCGGGGATGCCGGTGCAGTTGGAGTCCTTTGCACTCCAGGGAGCGTCCGATGATACGGACAGGATCTCGTTCGACCTGATGCTGACCGTCTACGGACGCAAGACCGGCGAGACATAAAGAAATATGCCCTAGGAAGGCGCTTCGGAAGCCGATCGCGCGGGCATTCCCGATAGGCCGGTTCGGGAGCCTGCTCGCCCAGACCGCCGTCCGGAGACGCCTCCTACAAACTGGAATACTGAGATGATCAAGACCGATCCGAGCCAAACAAAGACGGTGATCGCGCTTCTGGTGGTCCTTGCCGGAGCGGTGGCGGCGACGGTGCTTCGAATCCATCCGGATTCCGCACAACGGGCGGTCGCGAACGCACCCGGCTCGGCGGTTGCCGCCGTCAAGGAGGACCCCGCGCCGCGCGTAACCGTGAACGCCGGCCCGACTGTCCGAAATCCGTTCCGCAAACCCAAGGCCGTCAGCGGCCGGCTCAGCCGTGAGGCGGCGCGGGGCGAAACGCTTGCGACAAACCGCGTCGGGGAATCGGCGGTCGGCGCGAGCGATGAGAAGTTCGGCCTTGGGCGTGTCGGTCCAATGCCGCTTGGCGCGGTCGGCGAAACGAGGCCCTCGGCCCAGGATACGACCAACTCCGAGGAAAACAAACCCCAGTTCGTCCTGCTGGCCACGGTCAGCGGCCCCAACGGACTGACCGCCGTCATCCGAATTGGGGAATCGACCACAAGGGTTGTTGGAGTCGGCGACACCCTCGACGGCCGCTACAAGGTCGCAAAGCTCGAGGCGGGCCGCGCCGTCCTGAAGAATGGGAGTGACGTAATTGAAGTCAGAAGACCGAGTTGAGAATTGCGGCAGGAGTCTGCGGATGCTGGCGGCGTGGCTGGGTCTGCTGCTGTTGACCGGCGCAGCGTGCGCCGCACCGGTAAGCGTATCGAAGGACAGCCTGTATAGCGTCGACGCCAGCAACACGGACATCAGGCTGGTGCTGGAAGCGCTGGCTCGGCAGTCGGGGGCGAACATGGTCGTCAGCCCGGAAGTGACCGGCACGGTCAGCGCCCAGCTCAAGCAGATGTCGCTCGAGGTTCTGCTCGACGGCCTCTCGGCGGCGCACGGCTTCGCCTGGACCAAGAAGGGCGACACCTACATCGTCTCGCCAAGGCCCAAGGACGCCGCACCCGACAAAGCCGTGTCGGCGCCGCCTCCACCCGCCCCGGAGCCGGAATCGTTGGTGTGGCGCTGCCGTCACGTAAGGGCCGATGAACTTGCAGCAACGCTGAGTTCCATGTTCCCGAACTGCAAGATCGCGGCGGGCCCGTCCGGAATATCGCCCAAGCTGCACGATCCGCTCAGCGGCGCGAGCTCCGCGACCGGCGCAGCGGCGTCGGGTTCCGGCGGATCGACGGCGTCATCCAGCGGCACTGAAAGCGATTCGGCGACCGTCATTCTCTACGGCGACGCCAAGGAGATCGCGCGCGCCAAGTCGCTGCTCGAAAAGATCGACGTGGCCAGGGCGACAGTCTCCATCGAGGTCGCCGTGACCGAGATCGGCTCGTCCGCCAGCCGCGACCTCGGAATCAACTGGTCGTGGAGTGACATCGTCTTCAACGAAGGTGCGGGATCGGGCATCCATTTCGGCAACCTTACCAAGCAGCCGATGTCGTTTACGGGCACGCTTGCCGCGCTGGCCTCGACCGGCAACGCCCACCTCCTCGCCCAGCCAAATATGTCGGTGATCGACGGCGGATGCGCGGACATCCTCATAGGTGACAGGATTCTGTTCCCGAAGCTGGTGGGCTACACGCAGTTCGGCACGCCCATCTACGACAAGGAGGAGGAGCGCGTCGGCATCTATCTGCAGGTCGCGCCTAGGGTTACCGAGGACGACGCAATCGTGCTGACGCTGTACCCGCAGGTTAGCCTGGTGACGAAGTATCTCAAGACCCAGGCAGGCGACTATCCGCAGATCAGCACCCGCGAGGCGCGGACCACAGTCCCCATCAAGAGCGGCTCCACGCTCGCGATCGGAGGTCTGATTCAGGATAACGACGTCAAGAACGCCGAGAAAATTCCGTTGTTGGGCGACTTGCCGATCATCGGGCAGTTCTTCAGGCATTCCAAGACGACCAAGGAGCGCACCGAGATAGTCATATTCCTGACGCCCAAGATCGTGCAGCCGGAGTCTTAGTGCAAACGTATGGCAGAGACTACGCTTACTTCAGTCTTTGTTGAGGAAGGCATTCTGACCGCCCGCGAACTCGACGCGGCCCTGGCGATGCGCACCGACGTCGGCGAGGACATCGGCGAGTTCCTGGTGCGCAAGGGAATGATCACCGAGCGTGACCGCGTCCGGTGCGTGGGAATCCAGCACGGCATCCAGTTCGTCGAACTTAGCAACACCGAGATCGATCTGGAGACCGCGCGGCTGATTCCGCACGCGATGGCGCTTCGCTACAAGGTGATTCCGATAGGCAGATCCGGCGACTTGCTCAAGGTCGCCATGAGCAACCCGCTCGACGTCCAGGCCATCGACGACATCGCCAAATACACCAACCTCGAGCCGCTGCCCATGATCGCCGTCGAGGACGAAATCCTCGAAGCGATATTCAACTGCTTCGGCGCGGCAGGCGACATCAGCGACATCATCGTAGAGGCTATCAAGGACGCCGACGCCGAGGTCAAAGTTCGCGAAGAGGAGCCGGAAGAGACCGAGGCAAACGTCGCCGACCTTAAGGACCTTGCCGGCGGCGCGCCGGTCGTGCGATTGGTCAACGCGTTGATCGCCCGCGCCATCGCCGAGCGAGCCAGTGACATTCATATCGAGCCGGAGGCGGGGCGCGTTCGGGTGAGGTTGCGCGTGGACGGCATCCTGCACGAGGCGATGACCATCCCCAAGGACCTCCAGGCGCCGGTGATCTCCAGAATCAAGGTCATGGCCGGCATGGACGTCGCCGAGCGCAGGTCGCCCCAGGACGGACGAATCACCCTCATCGCGCGCCCGCAGGAATACGACTTCCGAATATCGACCTTTCCCGCCATCCACGGCGAGAACGTCGTCATAAGGGTGCTCGAAAAGAGCGCCGCCAGGATCACCCTCGACAAACTCGGCTTGCAGCCGGACGTGGCCGAGGAGTTCGCGCGAATGACCAGCGCGCCCTACGGCATGATACTGACCTGCGGTCCCACCGGCGCGGGCAAAACCACCTCGCTTTATGCCGCGCTCAACATGATCAACACCGTCGAGCGCAACATCATAACCATCGAGGATCCCGTCGAGTACCAGCTTCCGGGCGTTATCCAGGGCAACGTCAACCGCAAGGCCGGCCTGACATTTGCCTCGGGCCTCCGCACCATAGTCCGTCAAGACCCCGATGTGATACTCGTCGGAGAAATACGCGACTCCGAGACCGCGGAGGTGGCGGTCGAAGCCGCGCTCACAGGCCACCTCGTGCTCAGCACCCTTCACGCCAACGACTCCGCAGGGGCCGCCGCACGCCTCATCGATATGAACGTCGAACCTTTTCTGGTCGCGTCGTCGATTGTCGGGGTGCTTTCACAGCGACTGGTGAGGACGGTGTGTCCGCGATGCGCCGCCCCCTTCGTGCCCGACGACAAGATTCTGTCCAGCCTCAAACTCAACGTCACCGCCGCCGACCTCGCCGGGGCCATGAAAGGCGCGGGATGCGAGCAGTGCGCAAGGACGGGCTATAAGGGCCGAACCGGAATCTACGAATTGCTGCGAATGGACGACGACATTCGCACCGCCATTATCTCGCGCAGTTCCGCCGCCGCCATTCGCCAGATTGCTATCGCAAAGGGCATGCGCACCCTTCGCGAGGACGCGATCGACAAGGTCAAGATGGGCCAGACGACCATCGAGGAAGTGATCAGGGTGACGACCGAGTGAGAGAAACAGTCAAGCGCTCACATGGAGGATTTCTTGAGGCGTAATCGGCGTTATGCCGTCATAGCGGACGAAAAGAGGGGAGGTTGGCAGCAGACATGCCGATCTATGCCTACAAAGCACTGACCCCGACCGGGGCGACTAAAGACAATCGCATCGAGGCGGGCTCGGAGGCGCAGGCGAGGTCGATGCTTCGGCTGCGCGGCGAGCACGTCGTCAGTCTGCGCGAGCTGTCCGTCGGCCAGGCCAAACCTGCCGCCGTGCGCGGCAAGAAGCCCACGGCCGACGACGTTGCAGGCACCGTGCGCCAGCTCAGCATAATGGTCCGCGCGGGCGTTCCGCTTGTCGAGGGTCTGAGCGGCCTTGCCGAGCAGGCAAAGTCGCCCGTTCTGGCCCATGCGCTTTCCACGATGGCATCCGACGTCAGCCAGGGCAGCGCGTTGAGCGAGGCGTTTGCGCAGCATCCGACGGTCTTTCCCACTCTTGCCGCCGAGATGGCCCAAATGGCCGAGGCCGGCGGGAATTTGGCCGAGTCGCTTGCAAAGCTCGCGGACCACCTCGAAAGCGGCGCGGAGATCACGCGCAAGGTTAGGGGCGCGCTTGCCTATCCGATAGTCGTGATGTGCATATCGGTGGTTACGGTGCTGGTGATGGTGACTTTCATCCTGCCGCGCTTCACCAAGCTCTTCAAACAGATGGGCGCGAAGGTGCCCTGGACGACGCAGGCGCTGATCGCGACAAGCCATGCGGTCACGACCTACTGGTACTTGTTCGTCGGAGGCGCGTTTGCCGTCTTCTACCTGACGCGCAGATATTTGCGGACGCCCGCGGGCAGGCGAAAATTCGACGCGCTGGCGCTGAGATTGCCCATCGTAGGCGATGTCGTAAACAAGATCGTACTCAGTCGAGTCTTGGCATGTATGTCCACTCTGCTGGGAAGCGGTGTTCCGATGTTGAAAGCCCTCCAGACGGCGGGAGCCGCTGCCAATAATGAAATAGTCAAGGAAGCTCTGCTCCAGGCGAGTAGAGAGGTGGCCGAAGGTAACGCGACTTCGCAGTCCCTGCGGTCGGCGGGCATATTCCCGCCCCTGGTGCTCCAGATGGTAGCCAGCGGAGAGAAGACGGGCGAGCTGCCGTCGATGCTGGAGTATGTTTGCAGCTTGTATGATCGCGAGACCGAGGCGAAGGTCAAGTCCCTGACGTCGATCATAGAACCGATAATGATCGTCTTGCTCGGCGTGATAGTGGGCTTCATAGCGATGTCGGTCATCGTTCCGATTTACTCTCTGGTGGGGGGAGTCAAGTAGACCCCCTTGATCACGATGAACGGGAGGATTCGTTCACATGTTCTCTTATTTGCGAGTGGCCGGACGTGAGCGCAACAGGCTTGGTTTTACGCTGGTTGAACTGCTTGTTGTCATTGTAGTTCTTGCGGTTCTGGCGGCAATCGTGCTCCCGAAGTTCATGGACTCGAGCGCACGAAGCAAGGAATCCGCTCTCAAGAGCGACCTCAAGCTGATTCGGAACGCCATCAGCCTCTTCCAGGCTGACATCGGCAAGTATCCGAACTCGCTTGCCGACCTTGCCGAGACTGATCCGGCGAAGGTGAAGGGCGCTGACGGGGCAGTCGTGAAAGCGGCGGACTGGCACGGCCCGTATCTGGATTCGGTCATCAACGACCCGATTTCCGGCGCGCCTTTCAACTACGACAAGACCACCGGCAAAGTCACCAGCAGCGCCGCGGGCAACGCGCTCGACGGCACTGCCTACAGCACGTGGTAATGCGTGAGATAGTAGTACACATTGAAAGGATGAAGCAAATGATCTGGATGCCAAGAAGGCGAAAAGGCTTCACGCTTGTCGAACTGCTGGTAGTGATAGTGGTTCTTGCGGTTCTTGCCGCGATCGTGCTGCCGAAGTTCATGGATTCGAGCGCCAGAAGCAAGGAGTCGTCGTTGCGCACCGACCTCAAGCTCCTGCGCAACGCCATCAGCGTGTTCCAGGCCGACATCGGCAAGTATCCAAGCTCGCTTGCCGATCTCGCCGAGACCGATCCTGCCAAGGTCAAGGACAAAGACGGCAACGTCGTCAAGGCCTCGGACTGGCATGGGCCCTATATCGAGAGCGTGCCCAAGGATCCGATTAGCAACGCGGATTTCATCTATACCGCCGCTACGGGCAAGGTTACGAGCAGCGCCACGGGCAACGGCCTCGACGGCACCCCCTACAGCACTTGGTAGTGTTGGCGGGTAGACGCGTCGGCTGACCCGAAAGGCGCCGGACACTCACTCCGGCCGAGCTGTCGATCGGCATGGTGTTCTGTCGTGAACACGGCGGATCGGCACGGACGCTGCATTGAGTGCGTGCCGCGGTGCCCGTACGCCTGCCGTCCCCGCGCAGGGGGGACTACAGGAATCTCGCGCGCAGAACTGAGAATGAATCCGATTTCTGGGACAACACCGAGGAGCGGCGGCTTCACCCTTGTCGAGGTGCTTGCCGCCGTTCTTCTTCTGTCGATAGCGCTGATGGCGATAATGACCGCCGACACGGCCGCCCGCGGCATGCAGGAGCGCGCCGTCAGCCAGGCCGCTGCGCGCAACATCGCGCAGAGCATCATCGAACAGCTTCGATCCGCGCCGATTGACAGCATACGGACCATGACGTTTCCCGCCACGGACTCTTCGCTTCCGAGCGGAAACTCGATTGTCGTGTCGGTGTCGGGGTATCCGAGTTCGGGCGAGACCAACTTGTGTCGCGCGACGGTCACGGTCAGTTGGCCGGAGGGAGCCGGCACGCGCACCATGCAGTATGAAACGCTCATTACACGCAGATAACACCGCCGACTTGCGATTTGCGGTTGACGATTGGCTGCGTCGCCTCACGCAGTCGCGCATCGCAAATCGTCAACCGTCAATGGTCAATAGTCAACGTTGCACGTCCGGTTTCACCCTGGTCGAACTGATGATCGCGGTCACGGTCCTGTCGCTCATACTCACGAGCCTCTGCAGCCTCTACTTCGCCGTCGCCAATGAGTGGCAGCGCCAGAACGGCCGCGGCAGCGCGCTGGCGGCCGCGTCGATGGCGTGCACGAGGCTGTCGGACTACATATCCCAGGCCAAGGGTGTCGTGGTATTGAACAGATTCGCCGCAGGCGACGCAATCGCCGTCAACCTGCCTGCCAACAGTGCCTACGGGATATACGTGCCGACCTGGAGCGCCGGCAAGGTGCAGTATCAAACCGGCAACTGGATCGTATTCTACCTCTCGGACTCGTCCGGCAGCTACGGCGCGTCGGGCAATATCCTGTGGGCGGCCACCATGACCTGGGCCGGCTTTCCCGGCAGCGTGACGCCGGATACGGCCTGGAGCTTGTACTACGACCAACCCAGAGGCAGGATCGCGCCCATCTCATCGCTGCGGTTTGCCCTCACATCCGACAGCCTTCCGCGTGTCACAATCACTGCCGCGTCTGCTTATGCCGTTCGCGGGACGCAGTCTGAAGTCCGCTTGACAAGGACGGTATGCCTGCAGAATGCTTACTGACGGACACAATCGGGGAGCGGCTTATGTGCTGGCGTTGGTCACGCTGCTGACCGGCAGCGTGCTCGCGCTGGCCATGCTGCGGGCGGGAAACTCGTATTATTTGGCTGAAAGCTCGCGCGCCAAGAAACGTGCGGCGCAGAACCTGGCACAGGCCGGCGTCGAGTATGCCTACTGGCAGGTGCACTACAAGGCGCAAGCTCTGCCTTATACGGCCGACGTAACGCTATCGACCGGCAGCTTCCACGTCGAAGCGACCGACGACGGCTCGCGCGACCTCTCGACCATGCTCATCACCTCCACCGGGACTTGCGGCGGCCACAGCTATACCATCAAGCGCGTCACGCTCGGCCTCTTGCCCTATCACTACGCATTGTGCGAGAACGGCAAAGTCGATATCAGCCAAGAGATGGATTGCGTCTCGCAGGGCCGTGCCATGCGCTCCAACGACGAGGTCAAGCTGAGCAGTGTCTCTAACAACATCAGCCAGGGGGTATGGAGCACAAAGAGCATCAATGCCGCCGGCTACGTCTGGCCGCAGTACCCCAACAGCCCGCCGATCGCGTTTCCCGACATCGACTACGGCTACTACAGCTCCGTCGCGACAACCACCTACAATGGTGACACCACCTTCACGTCGCTGAGCTATGGGTCGGGGCAGGTCATTTTATACGTCAAAGGTGATGCCACCATCAGTCCCTCGACCGGCAAGTACCGGGGCGTGATCACCATCGTGGCAACCGGCAACATAGTCGTCAAAACCTACCTGACATACTACGACGCCGATTCCTACATTGCCTTGATCACTCAGAAGACCATCACCATCCAGCCGGGCGCGCCCACCGTCGTGGCTGCTCTCTACGCACACAAAGCCGACAACACCGGCAGAGTGCAGTTGCAGGGATACCCGACGGTGGTCGGCACGATCTGCGCCGACAACATAGCCACCGACCATACGGTCAACTTCCGCCGCGACTCCGGCCTAAATCTCGACGTCATGAGGCGATTGTGTCTGCCGGGACTCTAATCAACGGCTCGATTTTCGCCGAAGAATAGTACGTACCGCTATGGAAAAACGCAGACGCGCAGAGAGACTGATCGCGACGCTGCGGTGGCTGGTCATTATGCTCGGACTCGTCACCGCGGCAGACAACATGTCGCGCGCCCTCACGGCGGGCGTGCTCGGCCTCGTCGCCGTCTACAACAGCGTGCTCATTTACTGCCTCAACGATCCTGCGCGATTCGCGCAGTGGGGCAGGCGGGCCGCGATCGCGAGCCGGGGACTCGACACGCTCGTCATCAGCCTTGCCGTGGTGTATGCGGGATCGTCGAACTCGCTTGCGTATTTGCTCTACTGGTTCGTGCTCGTCAGCTTCGGTTTCACCTGCAGTGATCTGCGGAGGCTGGCAGTCGCCGGAGCCGGGGTGCTCGGGGCCGACGCCGCCGCGACCTTCGTCGCATGCTACACGGATACCAGTCTCTCGGCGAGCCTGACGGCCGTCGGCGTCAGAAGCGGGATCATGATCTTCGGCTTGCTGGTCTCGCTGTATATCGCAAAGAGCAGGTCGCGCGAGGAATTGGCCACGGAGCGAGGGGCCTATCTGCAGGCAATCCTCGACTGCGGCGCGCGTCTGACCAGCTTCAGAAGCGTGCACGAACTTGCCCTCTACGTTCTCGAATCCGCCGTCAACGAGACCGGCACCGCCGGCGGCGAACTGCTGCTTGTAAACGACGAAACCCACGAACTCGAGTGCGAGGCGTTCTACAACGCAGGGCCCGGAGCCGGCCAGGCCGCCCCGCCGGACGCCCAGCTACGTTCCTATGCAAACTGGGTCATGGGAAGCAGGCGGGAGTTTCTCGTGCGCACCGGCGGCAAACCCGGCGAAGACGAAGCGTCCGCCGGCGACGACCGCGCGGCCATAGCCGTCCCCCTGCTCGGACAGTCCGCGGACTCCAACTCCGAGACCGAAAACACCGTGCTCGGCGTGCTGATCGTATGGGCGTATGCAGGGGAGGACTTTGCCGACGACGCGGTGGACATTCTGCGCATCTTCGCGGCGATTGCGGGCGCGGCGATCGTCAATTTGCGTCTATATACCGGGCTGCAGCAGTCGTTCCTGCGCACCCTGCAAAGCCTTGCCAAGGGCCTTGAAGCGCGCGACGAATACACGCGAGGCCATTCCGACAGAGTCATGCAGGTCGCATGTCTGATAGCCGAGGAGCTCGACCTGCCGCCCGAAGGCCTCGATGCGCTCCGTAATGCCTCGCTGCTCCACGACATCGGCAAGATCGGAGTGCCGGACGCGATCCTGCGCAAGGCGGGCAAGCTCACAGCCGAGGAGTGGGAAACCATGCGCCGGCACCCCATTGTCAGCGAGGAGATATGTCGCCCGCTCGGTCTTAACGAGGAGGTGCTTTTCCTAATCCTGCACCACCACGAGAGGCTCGACGGCAAGGGTTACCCCGACGCCCTGCCCCCGCAGGAACAGCCGCTTTTGCAGAGGATACTGGTAGTGGCCGATTCCTTCGACGCGATGCGCTCCCGCAGGCCCTATCGTGATCCCATGCCCCAAGAAGAGCTCATAGGCGAGCTCAACCGCAGCGCCGGCCGCACGCTCGACCCAACCGTCGTCGATGCCCTCAGGCGCCTACTGGAGCGCGGCGACCTGGACGCCATCTACGAAGAGCATGACCGCATCGTCGGCAGCGCCTTCGCGCCGAACAGGCAGCGCGAAGCCGCCTAGCTGATCCGAGATCAGTGGGTCATATCAGTCATTCTGAATCTGATTCACGGCCCGGACCTGGATGCCGAACCGACTTCAGCATGACGAGGCGGGCCGGACCGTACGCGTTAGTCACGCGGACCGCGATCGTGATCCCAACGATCACCCCCGACGCCTCATACGCAGCCAATCCGTGAACAGATCCAGCGCCAGAAGGGTCGGCGCCCAAAGACCCACGAACACCGCGTCGTCCTTACGCTTGCGCACATACAGACCCAGCGACAGTGCTATTGAACCCAACGCGGCTCCCAGCAGCCAGGGCGACCCCATCCGCTCCGGCCTTGACGGCATCGACTGCACGGTGTCCTCAAGTTCTTTGATGGTTTCTTCGGCTTTGCTGATTGCGGCTTTTGCGCGCTCTTGCACCGCTGTTACCATATCGGCCTCCGGTTTTGATGCATTGTGTCGAGGGGTACGTTACCCGTGTGAGCAGGCGGCCTAATCGCGGGCCAGCCGACTGCGACAAGTGTTCGCGGCGCGCGCATGCCGACATCCGGGCGCAGCAGCCCTTGACGCCGCGGCCTTAAGGGGCTAGAATCCGGTTGGGGTCCCGTCTGATTTGTCATGAGACCGAAGGTTGGTGAATGACATGAGAGCATTGCTTGCTGTCGTAGTTGCGACGACGATGCTGGCCGGTGCGGACGTAATCGCGGATGCGGTCACACAGCCGAGTCAGGGCGTCACATCACCTCCGACGTATGAAATCGGATGCCCGATTCCTGAAAAGAGAATCGCGGTAATGAAGCTCAACGTGGAGGGGCGCTACAGCGATCAGGTGCGGCATTGGCTGCCTGCGCTCATCGAAGACAGGCTTCTGAAGGCCGGATGGACGCTGGTGGTGCGCGGCGAGAGAATGCGGGACGTGCAGGCCGAACGCGACCTGCCCGGCATCAAGCCTGAGACGAGGCCGCCCGACAATGAACTGCTCGGGGCGACGGCTCTTCTCGAGCTCAACTGTCGCACCCAGGTTAAGGACATTCAGGGCGCGGTCGGCTACAAGATATTCACCGTCGGCGATTTCACGCGAGCGTCGGTCGACCTCAACGGGCAGATAATCGATCCTGCAACGGGCGTGCTGAAGTCATCGGTCTTTGCCAGCGGCAGCGCCAGCGGGGTCAAGACGGCCCTTGGCGTCACAATCAACACTGACTGGCGCGTGGGCGCCGGCGGCTACAACCTCGAAGGAATCCGTGAGACGCTCATAGGCAAGGCGGCGGATACCGCAGTCACGCAGCTTGTGGCACGGCTGATCGCCCTCTATCCTTCCCTGCCCGGCCGGCAGGACGGGCAGATCGGTGTGGCGCCGCTTCAGCCGTCGTCGACCACCATCAACGCAGACGCCGAGCCCGCAACCATATTGATCACCCTGCCCGACAAATCAGCGGCGGCAGTCGGCGAGCGCTACGGCGTATACCGCGGGGATCAGCTCATAGCCGAGGTCGAGGTGACGACGCTCGTCGGCACACGCGCGCAGGCGAAGATCATCGCGCAGTCCTCGCCGATCCAGCCCACCGACACCGCCCGCAAGATGCCGGTCGAGATCAAGGCGGAGTAGAGGAGTCATCCGCTGTCCCGCCGAAGCAGCTTCCTTGGAAACATCACTGCACGCGGGAGGGTTTCGTGGAAGCTGCTGAACTTGCGCGGGCGTTTGTGGAGTCCGGCATCGAACGCGGGGACTCGATTCTCGTTCACTCGTCGCTTTCGAGTCTGGGATGGGTCGAGGGCGGCGCGGAGGCCGTCGTCGAGGCGCTGATTGCAGCGGTCGGCCCGGACGGGACCGTGCTCTTTCCGACCCTGACCGGCTCCCCGAACGACTCGCCCGCCCGCCCGCCCGAATTCGACGCTCGCAGCACTCCGTGCTGGACCGGTGCGATACCCGAAGCTGCACGAAACCGACCCGACGCCGTCCGCAGCCTTCATCCCACACATTCCGTTGTCGCGATAGGCAGGCTCGCGCGCTGGTTCGCCTCAGGTCATGAGCTTGTGCACACGCCGTGTGGGTTCGGCTCGCCCTATGACAAGCTGGCCGATATCGGCGGCAGGATAGTGCTCGTGGGCGTGACGCAGTCGGTCAACACGAGCTTCCATTCGGCCGAGGAAATCGCGAACGTGCCCTATGTGGTCAACGACGAACCGATGGACGTCGAGCTGACCGGCCTGCGCGGCGAGAAGATCGTAATGCGCAGCACGCTGCTGCATCGCCACGGCGTCAGGCGCGACTACGACTGCCTTGAGCCGGAGATGATTCGGCTCGGAATCTGCCGCGTGACGCAGGCCGGCAGCGCCCAGGTGCGCATCACGGACGCGATGCTGCAGCGCATGTTTCTAGTGCGCAAGCTGCTCGATGATCCGCTTGCCGTGCTTGCCGTCTCCGAACGCGCCAGGTGGCGGACGTGATCTTTCCGGGCTGCCGTTCGCCCCGAAATCTACCGGCGCCGCGCGGCCTGCGGGGCGAAAGGCGGCCCCGCAGTATCTAAGAGTCTGTAGGAAGGGTCTCCGGACCCGATCACTTCGCGTGCATCAGCCCGGTTCTTATCAGGTTCAGCGCTCCCGCGGCCGCCAGCAGCACCACTATCGACTCGAACGATTTTTCAGGAATCCTCGGCAGCAGCCACTTGCCGATGAACACGCCGGCCACGATGGCGGGCAGCACCGCAACGTTGAGAGTCAGCGACTCGAATGTGACTATCGGGTCGCGTGGAATCCACCAGCTCAGGATCACGTAGATGGGGAACTTGCTGAGGTTGATCGTGAAGAAATACCACGCAATCGTTCCCATGAACGCCCGCTTGGGCAGTTTGTGAGCGGCAAGATACATCTGCATGACCGGCCCCGCCGCGTTGGAAACCATCGTCGAAAACCCCGCTGCCATGCCGGTCGATGCGACCCCTGCCGGAGACGTCGGCCCAAAGCGCTCGCCCAATCGGTTCCGCAGCAGGTGAACGACTACCATGCCCACAACCAGAATCCCGATGACCAGCCCGGTCGGATCGCTGAGCGCTTTGATGCTCGCAGGACCGTGCCTTGCCGTGAATACGAGCGCGACGGCCCCCAGCGCCAGCCCTGCAATCACCCAGGGCAGTAACCGGATCAGCTTATCCCACTGCGCATGCCGCCTGTACCACGTCACGGCGAACACGTCGCCTGCTATCAACATCGGCAGCATTATCCCCGCCGACAGTCTACCTCCGAACGCGCACGCCAGCATCGGCACTACGACAATGCCGACTCCCGGCACTCCGGTCTTCGAAATTCCGACCAGCAGCGCCGACCCGAGCGCAACGGTCCATTGATATGTTGTAAGATTCAACTGCCGCTCCTTACTCTTCCCATATCGTCTTCGCCCTCGAAGCGCCGCAGTCCTACCCGGACAATCCCCACGTTTCGCGTGCCACAGGTGTGGACATCCTAACTAAGAAGGTGTAAGCGCCGGGCGTGAAGAATAATGCAGCACTGAACGCTTGGAGGGTAATGCCATGCCCAGTGAGACTTCGCTCGCCATCATTGCTGTTTGCCAGTTGATCATCACCGTAGCGCTCGTTGCCGCCGCGGTCGGCATCGTCGTGGTGATGCTTTCATTCAAACGTATGATCAACAAGAAGATGGACGAGATGATGGACCGCGTGGAGCCTATCGTCAAGGATGCCAAGTCCATCGCCGAGCAGGCGCGCGAAACGGCCGAGAAGGTCAGCGAGAAGGTGGACTCGATAATGACAAAGGCCGACGACACCGCGGACAAGGTGGCCGGCAGGCTGGACAGCGTGACCTCGGCGATTGCCGCCGCGGTCAGCCCCCAAGCTCCCGCGATCGCCGGCTTTGCCACCGCCGCCCTCAAGGTCTACCAGGTATTCCAGCAGTTCACATCCGCCCGGCAGGCGGACAAGTCGGCGGAGAAAAAGGAGTAGAAGCCGGCTGTCATCGAAGCGCTTTCCAACTTCCGGGGATCGCGGACATTGTAGGTGTCTGGTAGGCCGATCCCGACCATCCCGAGCTCATCTGATGGCACACGCTCCTTCGTGCGGCGGCATCACCCGCCCACTCAGGGTCTGCAGGGGTGCGATATCCGCCGGACTGAACTTTATCGACGCAATCGCCGTTGCGCTCACTTTGCCGTTTTAGCACCGGCCTGCGCCGGTTTCGTCGGTGTATCTTCTTCGGGAGGGGGCGGGACATATCTGGGCGTCGTGAACGTCCACTCCGCGCCGCCCTTCTGGCCGTCCACGATCACGGAGATCGTGTATCTGAAGGTCTTGTCCGAGGCCTTGCGCTCGCAGACGATGAAAACCGGCGCGCCGGCATCGAGCTCCGTGCCGTGCTTCGGCCGGATCAGTTTGTCGACCATCGCCATTTGCTCCGGCGACAGTGCGGCGATATCGAGCCCCGCTTCGGAAAAAAGCGCCGCTCGCTGACCCGAATTGAGCGTTGCATACAGCCGCAGGACGTCTCTTGCCGAGTAATACGAGCTCATGCAGTTCCGAAGTATCTCGTCCGGTAAGATGTTGGCCGCGATTTGTTCCTGGTCGAGCTGCGCGATCTGTGCAAGGCTGTCAATGTCGAGCGTGCCGGTCTTGATGAGCTCCTGCCGCCAAGCCTCGAGGCGCTCCTCCGGAAGCTGGGCCGCGCGCTTCTTGAACCAGTTGCGGTCGCGAAACTCGATCACACTGCCGTGCCGATCCCAATTGTAGGTAAAAACGTCGGCGATTTTGTCCAGGATTTCCCGCAGTGGGGTCTCGATTGTGGGAATCGATGTTCCCGGCCGCGGGATCAGGCTCGGGAAGTAGTCCGAAACGACGGCGTATTTCGAGGCTTCCGCCAGCGCTTTCTGAATGTCGGGCAAATCCTCCGTGTGAGGTCCGAGAGTGATTTTTGCGTCCAGGGCCGGGTCTTCGGGATGCTCGATAAGCGGTTCCCCCCCACCAGCCTCCGCCTTGATTGCGTTGGTCACGATGTTCATAAACTCGGTCGCGTGTTCCTTCATCACGTCGTCCAACGTCCGCCCAGTATCCTCGCTCTCGACAAGGGCCTTGCCGATGAGCTTCGCCGCTTCGCTGTTGGGATCGAACAGCGGCACGGTCATCGATCCGCCGTCGTACTTGACGGTCACGTCTCCCAGAAGCAGGCCGCCCATGGGCGTGCCCTTGGTCTGCTCGAGCGCCTGGTTGATGCTGATGCTGATCTTGCTGGGGTCATCGCCGAGATTGTCCGGCAGACTCCTTGTGGACCTGCCGCCGTTGAACTTGGCCTCCACATCGGTCATCTGACGCATCGCCTGCAGGATTCCGTACTGCGCCTGCGGCGAAAGCGCCGAGCCGCTGATGTCCAGCCGCTGCCCGGACGCGATCGCGTCGATCGCGCCGGGCGCGCCCATAAAGAACGCCGCCAACGAACTTCCAAGCCCCGACTGAGCGGCGATATACATAAACGGGTTCTCGGTCTTGAGCTTTTCCTTATCCGCCTCGGAAAGATCGGCCAGCTTCGCGTACTCCTCGAAGCCTTCCTGCCGACGCTTGGCCTGCTCGGCCTCCTGCTGCTGCTCCTGGCGCACCCGCTGCGCTTCGGCGTCGAGCAGCGTCCGCCGATCCATGTAGAGCCGGTAGGTCGGCAGGACCTCGTCGCCGGATTTTTCCCACTTGAACTTCATCACCCGCGCGACGGAGTTCATTATGTGGCTGAGCGGGACATCCTTGGCGAAAATGCTCATCTTTCGGTCGCGCACCTGCCAGTCCTTGCTGTTGACGCCGGCCTTGAGCGTGACGCCGGTCGCCTTGGTCAGGTCGTCCAGTATCGCCGAAACGGCCTTCTTGGATTCGTTATAGGTAACCAACTGCGTCAGTCGAATGTCGGCAAGGGGCTCGTCGGTCTCGCGCTCGGCGGCGGACTGGGCCGTGTTTGGGTCGGTCGTGACCTTGCCGACCGCAAACGCCGGAGCCAGAAGGCTCAACAGAAGCACGGTAAGAAGCGCTGTTCGCATTGCTGACCCCCAGGGTGCGAGTGTAAGGGTTAATTCCCCTCCAACGCAGAAAAGTCCTTTGATCGCGGGCCGCTTGCCCAACAGAATGACGCATTCCGCGCAGGCTGTGTTCCGTTTTACGATTGCAGGGTTGCGGGTACAAGCAAGACAACGCTTGCGTTACGGAGCCTACGGCCATGGCAAAAAAGAAGAGCAACGTCAAGAAGCCCAAGTCGTCCAACAAGAGCGCCGGCAAGAAAGGCGGCAGCGCTGATTTCGACCTAGGCTCGCCCAACCCGGTGCGAAAGCCGAGGAAGAAGAAATAGCCCTTGCGGCGAGTAATCGTTAGATCGCGGGGCAAGCACCGAGACAGCAGGCCGCGCGCTTATGCGCGCGGCCGATTCTGCGTTGCCAACCCGGCTTGCGCGTCCCCACGCCGCTCCGGATGCCGGCGACGGTTCAGTCTTTTGGGAATCCGCCATTTCGAGCCAAGCAGGGTCGAGGCATCTGCTTTTCAAGCTGGTGTTCAAGACGATAGCGCAAATTCCTAACTTCGTTCGCAATGACGCTGCCGTAAGTCCCAACCTTCGAAAAATGCCGGGCAGCCGTTGACATCGACATTTTTCGGGGGTATTATGCGGCGGGGAAGAGGGGTCTACAATCGGCAGGGATGCTGGGAAAGGGTTTGCTATGTACCGCATCAGCTACGCCTCACTTGCACTGGGCTTGGCGCTCGCGTTCGTCTGCAGCGCGACCGCGTGTCTGGCCGACGCCGTGCCCGTGACAGGAGCGGGCCGCACGTTCACTACCACCGCCGACTTCGCGTTGGGAGAGATGAAAAGCGTCGTCACCGATCCGCCGGATCAGCTCACGCTCGGGATCGTCTCGGAGACCGAACCGTTCATCTGGATCGCCAACCACACGGTCGGCACCGTCACCAAGATCGACACACGCTCCGGCGCGATTGTCGGCCAATACTACTCGTCGCGATTGCCCAGCCAGGTTCTGCCCAACAACCTAACCGGCCAGATCGATATACCCGCTCAAGGCTCGAACTTGCAGAGCCCGTCAAGGACGGCGGTCGATCTCGACGGCAACATGTTCGTTGCCAACAGGGCACACGTTCAGACCGGATGCCAGGGCAGCATTACCAAGATCGCGGGGTCAAAGGCCTACGCTATCGACCGCAACCGCAACGGCATCATCGACACCTCCACCGGCGCGGGCGACCTGCGCAGCGAGGACGAATGCGTGCTCTGGACCGCCAAGGTCGGCAAGCCCAACGGTTGGGTGCGCGGCGTGGCTGTCGACTCCGAGAACAACGTCTGGGCGGCCACGTTCAACGACGCAGTGCTCTATCGCTTCAACGGCGAGACCGGCGCGCTCATGCAGGCCATCGACATCAAGGCCGAAACCGGCAACAGCGCCGTGCAAATCTACGGCATCGCCATCGGCCGCGACGGCGCGATCTACTCCACAAGCATCAACGCCAAGTGGGCCGCGCGAACCGATCCCAAGGGCGCGCCGGGCAGCCGAATCCGGCTGCAGCAGACCGCCTTTCAGGGCTACGGCCTGGCGGTCGATGCAAACGGAGTCCAGTGGATAGGCCGGTGGGACCCCTCCGGCGAGACCAATCTACAGATGATAGACTGGAACACCAACCCGCCCACAGTCGGCTACCGCTCCAGCTCCTACGGCGGCAGAACGCGCGGCGTGGCAATCGACGGTAACGGCTTCATCTGGACCGCCAACTACGATCAGAACGCCCTGCTCAAGTTTTCGCCCGCGGGCAATTTCCTGGCGGCCTACGGCGTCGCCACCGGGCCGATTGGCGTCGCCGTGGACAGCCTGGGCAAGATATGGGCCGTCTGCCAGACGTCGAATACATGCACTCGCATCGATCCTGCAACCGGCGCTCGCGCAGACTTCTCGGCGGGCGGCGAGCCATACTCGTATTCGGACATGACCGGCTTCCAGCTCCGCAACTACGCCGCCAGGCAGGGCAGTTGGACCGTGCTCTGCGACGGCGGCAGCTATGCGGCCGAGTGGCAGCAGGTGTCCTGGAACGCCGAAGCGCCCGCCGGAACGCTGGTCAAGGTCGAGGCCCGCGCGACCGAGTCGCTTGCCGGCCTTGACGCCCAGCCGTGGGTGTTGCTTTCTTCCGGCGCGCAGCTAAGCGATGTCAAAGGCCGCTATCTGCAAGTCAAGGCAACGCTGAGAATCGTCTCGGGCAGCGCTTCGCCGACCCTTTACGATTTCACCGTAGCCGCGCCCCGACCCGGCCCCGAGCCTCAGGTAATGGACATTCCTTCGGCCAAGAACGCGCAGGAGGGTACGGTCGTTCGGCTTGAGGGAAAGATCGCGACGTATAGCTCCAGCGGCCTCGTATACGTCGAGGAACCGGACCGCCGCGCCGGAATCGGCGTCGAGACGCCCGATTCGATCAGCGTCGGCGACTCGGCGACCATCATCGGCACGACCGGGCTGCGCGACGGCGAATGGCGGCTGCTGAGCGCGATCGTCGTGTC
>Ga0272448_1002484_pt1 | contig 23001 bp, 22 predicted proteins | sample YNPCB0191_FD_202220 | JGI IMG/M metagenome (GOLD analysis project Ga0272448, IMG submission 202220) | Hot spring sediment microbial communities from Yellowstone National Park, WY, United States - YNP-CB-019-1 | ecosystem: Environmental > Aquatic > Thermal springs > Hot (42-90C) > Sediment... | reverse complement strand
CTCAATAAATGCACCCTGCAGGGCCAAAAGCAGGCATTAAATGCACTGGATGTTCAGATTCTGCCAGCACCCGAAAGGATGAAAATCCGAGTTGCCGTGCCTCTGGATTTTATTACCACTGCACGAACATCGGCATAACCACGTGGTCGTAGTTATCGGCGCCGACCGGCCGGATAACGCCCGGATTGGACGGGGTGGTGACTTCAAGTGATACCTGAGCCTGTTTTATGACTGAAAGCACATCGGAAAGGTAGCGGGCATTGAAGGCTATTTTAGCGGCTTCACCATCCACCAGCGCATCTATTTCACCGATGTTGTCTCCGATCTCGTCAGCCCTGGCCGAAATGGTCAGCTTGCCGGCTTCCACGGTGGCTCCCGGCGTAATAATCAGCCTGGCAATGCCACTTCCGTCACGTGCGAATATGGATGCCATCTTGATGGCCCGCTGAAACTCGGCTACATCGATACGCGCTTTGGTGGTATATGTCTGGGGGATGAGCTGGGTGTAGTTGGGGAAGGTGCCCTGTATGAGCTGGGAAACCATCTCGATATTCTTCATTTTGAAGAGGATCTGGCTTTTCTGTGTGTTGAGGGTTATCTCGACCTCCTGCTCCGGGTCGGTCATCAGGCGGTTAAGTTCGTTATAGGCCTTGGCAGGGATGATCATCGAAACCTTATCCTTCACAGGTTCAAGCAGATTGGAACGGTGTACCGCCAGCCTGAAGCCATCTGCCGCCGCCAGTGTGAGCCTGCCACCCTCAAATTCGGTCTGCACGCCGGTAAGCACAGGCCGCGACTCTTCAGTTGCGGCCGCAAAGGCAACCTGGCTGATGGCCTGTTTGAGGTCTTCCGCCTTCATTTTTGTTCGGAATCCGTCGCCAACCTGAGGAATGGGTGGGAAATCGGCCGCATCCAGACCGTTAATCCTGGCCTCATAACGGCCGCATTTCAGCTCAAGCGTATGGTGTTTGAGATTGAGGCTGATAATATCGCTGGGAAGCGAACTTATAAACTCGTTAAACACGCGAGCAGGGACGGTTATAGCGCCTTCATTCTCTATTTTGGCACCTACCCAGCAGCTTATAGCGATCTCCAGATTGGTGGCCGCCAGCTTCAGCTGGGATTGGTCGGTGGACAGCAGCACATTCTGAGTTATGGGTAAGGTCGTTCGGGTAGCAACTGCTCTGCTTATTATACTGAGGCCTTTACTTAAATTTTCCTGCAGACAAGAGAGCTTCATAAGATACCCTCCAAAATCATAGTGTCCAAAGTATACATTCACATTTTTTGTAAGTCAATCATAAATTTATTTATCCACTTCACTGTTGTAAATATCAGAATATAAGTGGTATAAATATGAAAATCTATGTATGTTTGAAAGGATAATTTTATGCTTCCACTGTCAGGATTGAAGGTGATGGATTTCAGCCACGCAGCCGATGGGCCGATGTGTGGCTATATGCTGGCATCGGCCGGCGCCGATGTTATCAAAATCGAGCCACTGGAGGGCGACCCCTACCGTCAGGGCTTCGCTTCAACGACATTCTTCAATGGCAATCGCAACAAGCGCGGCCTGGCCCTTAACCTCCAGCGCGAAGAAGGCAGAAAAATAGCGCTCAGGCTGGCAGCAAATGCCGACATCATTCTCGAGAGCTTCACACCGGGCACTGCCGGGTCTCTGGGCATCGATTATGATACCATCGAGAGGATCAATCCTCGAATCATCTATTGTTCACTTTCGGGCTTCGGCCAGACGGGGCCTTACAGCAGGCGTCCCGCCTATGACCCGGTTATACAGGCTATGTCGGGCTTCATGATGACCACGGGAGAGGAAGGCAGGCCGCCGGTGCGGGTTGGGCCCGGCGTTATCGGGTTGGGCACCGCCTTTATAGCTGCCTACGGAATACTGCTGGCGGTTATTCAACGTGAAAAAACGGGCAGGGGGCAGTATATAGATGCTGCATTTTTCGATACGGCTGTCTTCTTCCTCAATGCTTTCCTGACGAGCTATTCCATTTTAGGTATTGTGCCGCCGCGCATGGGCTCGGCCAACCCCGCCTTCGTACCTTACCAGTGCTTTGAAACTTCCGATCGCTACGTTTTTATCGGCGTTACACAGGAAAGGTTCTGGCAGGGTTTCTGCCGGGCGCTGGAACAGCCTGAACTGGAAAACGATCCCCGGTTTATCAATAATCAGCAACGGCTGGAACACCGCAAAGAGCTTCTCGACACACTGGCGCCCGTTATAAAGAGCTTTGACAGCACTACCCTTCTTTCCAGACTGGAAGCTGCCGGTGTGCCCTGCGCTCCCGTTAATAATATATCAGAAGTTATTAATAATCCCCAGGTAACCGCCAGAAAAATGCTCAATCGGATCGAATATCCGGACGCCGGCGGCATGCTGGTAGCCGCCCTGCCTTTAAAGATGTCCAACTGCAAATTTGCAGAGGATGTGCGACCGCCGCTGGCTGGTGAACATACTGCCGGTATTCTGCGCGAAACCGGATTCACCGATGCCGAAATTGACGCACTGAGGCGGAAGGGGGTAATCTTAAACAAGCCGATGTAAAATGGAAATCATACCTGCGATAGACCTGAAAGGCGGCAGATGTGTCCGCCTTTATCAGGGTGATTACAGTAAAGAGACGGTTTTTTCCGAAGACCCGGTGGCTACCGCACTGAGGTGGCAGGAAAAGGGCGCGCTCTGGCTGCATCTTGTCGACCTCGATGGAGCCGCCAGCGGTGAGGTACGCAACGGCGCCTCTATCGAAAGCATCGTAAGAAACACCAGAATGAATATCGAGCTGGGCGGCGGCATCCGCCGGGAAGAAGTAGTCGAGCGTCTGATCGACCTGGGTGTTAAACGCGTCATACTGGGTACGGTGGCAGTCGAACAGACTGAGCTGACCAAACGCATTGTAAAACGCTTCGGCGATGCTATTGCGGTCGGAATCGATGCAAGAGACTCTTTCGTGACAACACACGGCTGGAAGAAGCTATCCAATGTCACGGCAATGGAATTAAGCCGAATGATGGCCAGCATCGGAGCCAGGCGCATCATCTATACCGATGTAAAGAGGGACGGTACGCTGACCGAGCCGAATTTCGAAGTCATCGCAGATCTGGTGAAAAACCTTCATATCCCGGTCATCGCTTCCGGAGGGATATCGTCGATTGACCATCTCCGCAGGCTGGCAAAGATAGGCGTAGAGGGTGCAATTATCGGTAAAGCACTCTACACGGGTGATATTGACCTGAGTGAGGCGATCGCCATCTCCTGATTCCGGACGGCGATTTTTCGCAGTTTTAAAGGAGCAAATTATGTTGAAATTTGACGATAGAGGTTTGATACCGGTGATCGTGCAGGACGCCACCGACGGAACGGTGCTGATGCTCGGTTATGCCAGCAGGGAATCTCTCAAGCTGACGCTGGAACGCGGCGAAATGGTTTTTTACAGTCGAAGCCGAAAGCAACTCTGGCACAAAGGTGAGACTTCAGGTAACATTCTTAAGGTAAAATCGATCATCAAGGACTGCGACAGCGATACCCTGCTGGTCAAAGCCGAACCGGCAGGGCCAACCTGCCATACAGGCAACCGCAGCTGCTTCTTTACCGACCTCAGCGAAAAAGACCTGGGCTGAATTTAATAGCCCGTAGCTCTGCTATTTTAAGCCCCCGCCAGACCGTTGATATCGATCCGACCGGCGTACCGCTGAGCAATCTTGCGGAAATGGTGACCGTAGATAGCCAGCGTTATAGATGTCGGGAATACCCGGGGCTTCTTCAGCATGGTCCAGAATATGAGCTTCCAGAAATATCGCCTGCCCTTCTCTCTGATTCCCAGCACCCAGAAGGTTTTCAGCAGTGCGACATAGTGCTTTAATTTCAGCGTGCCGAATTTCCTGGTCACCGGTTTGTATTCGCTCAAAAATATCTTCACCCGTTCATAGTATTGCCTGGGGGCATAAAGCGTGCTCACGACTTTTTTATAGCCGCTGACAAGCGTGTCTAACTTCATCCTGGGCACAAAATTGATGCCGATATCCGTATTGTTGCCGGTGAAGTTGCCCGTCAGCCGTTTCTCGTTTTTCAACCTTTTATACAGCCTGGTCCCGATGGGCGCCTGCAGAAGGCCGACCATGGCTGTAACGACACCGGTCTGCTGTACAAAGCTTATAATATCCTGGAAAATGGACTGCTGATCACTGTCAAAGCCGAGAATAAAGCCGCCCTGCACTTCCAGACCCTTCTGCTGCAGCTTCCTGATGGCGGCCTGCATATCTATCCGCTCATTCTGAAACTTCCCGCATTCCGCCAGGCTTTCTTTACTCGGAGACTCGATACCTACGAATACCATGTTGAAGTTCGCCTCTACCATGAGGTCAATCAGCTCATCATCATCAGCTAAATTGATAGACGCCTGGGTAAAGAAACTGAACGGATATTTCTTCCTTTTCATCCACTCGATAATGGCGGGAAGTATCTCGTTTTTTAACTTCCGCTTGTTGCCGATGAAGTTGTCATCCACAATGAATACGCTATCCCGCCAGCCGCAATTGTAGATGGCTTCCAGCTCTGCAAGCACCTGCTCTCTGCTTTTTGTCCGCGGTATCCTGCCGTTGAGTACGACAATGTCGCAGAACTCGCAGTCAAAGGGACAGCCGCGTGAATACTGAAGCGACATAGCAGAATATTTCCGGATGTCGATCAGCTCCCACTTTGGCAAGGGCGACAGACGGATATCAGGCCGCACGTCAGAAGAATAAATGTGTCTGGCACTTCCCACTTTTATATCCTCGAGAAATGGAGGCAATGTCACCTCGGCTTCATCCAGGACGAAGTAATCAACATCGGGGAAATCCTCGTACTGGGTTGTAAACAACGGCCCGCCCGCCACTATTGTGGCTCCAAGGCCTTTACAGCGCTGGATAACACGCTTTGCCGATTCCCGCTGCACCACCATTGCACTGATAAAAACCATATCGGCCCATTTCACATCGCCGTCTTTCAATTTATCGGCGTTCATATCGACCAGGCGCAGCTCGTGCTCAGGCGGCATCATACCTGCCACTGTCAGCAAACCAAGAGGAGGGAAAGCTGCCTTTTTGTTGACGAACTTAAGCGCATGCTTGAAGCTCCAGAAGGTATCCGGATATTCCGGATAAACCATCAATATTTTCATAAATTACACTCCCACCAGCAGATTCTCCAACCTACCGTTTATTAATAATACAATTATACGCTTATACATTTAGAATAACTATGGGCAAGGCTTACGATTCACCGGCAACCATTGATTGGCATAAAACCGTCCATAACACGCTGTTCAATCCTGCTGAATACCCGCGGTAGATACCCTGCGGGCCCTGAAACGTTCGTTCTGGGTTAACAGCCTTTTTCTCAGTCTTATGCTTTTGGGCGTTACCTCCAGCAGTTCATCGTCATTAATGAAGTCCATGGCTTCCTCAAGACTCATCTTGAGAGGCGGCGTAAGACGTATGGCTATATCGGCCGTCGAAGAGCGGACATTGGTCTGTTTTTTCTCCTTGCAAACGTTGACCGCCAGGTCGTTGGGACGTGAGTGAAGGCCGACAATCATGCCTTCATAGACCTGCGTCCCCGGCTCGACAAAGGTGATACCCCGTTCCTGAGCGTTGTTCAATCCGTAGGTGACCGCCACTCCCGTCTCGGCCGCCACCAGGGCACCATTCCGTGCAGAAGTTATCTCGCCGGCCCAGGGTTCATAGCCGATAAACAGTGTATTCATCACACCTTCACCCCTTGTAGCAGTAAGGAAAGCACTGCGGAATCCGATAAGTCCACGGGTTGGAACTCGGTATTCCATGCGCACATTGCCCCGGCCGTCGTTATGCATATCGGTCATTTTACCCAGCCTCTTAGCCAGCATCTCGGTTATGATGCCGATATATTCTTCCCGGGTATCCAGTATGAGCTGTTCAACCGGCTCCAGCAGCCTGCCGTCTTTCTCACGTGTAATCGCCTCGGGCCTGGATATCTCAAATTCGTAATCCTGGCGGCGCATCGTCTCCACCAGTATTGCCAGGTGCAGCTCTCCCCGCCCGGATACCAGAAACATGTCCGGACTGTCGGTATCCTGAACGCGCAGGCTGATATTTGTCTCGAGTTCCCGGTAAAGCCGTTCCCGTAGCTGCCGCGAAGTGCAATATTTGCCCTCCCGTCCGGCAAACGGCGAGCTATTTACGGCAAATGTGATTTTAACCGTCGGCTCTCCCACCTCGATTCGAGGCAACGCCTCCGGATTCTCGGGATCAGACAGAGTGTCGCCTATTTTTACCGTATTCAGTCCGGTAACGGCCACTATCTCACCGGCAGATGCTTCTTCCACCGGAAGCCGATTCAACCCCATGAAGGTAAATACACCGGTTATCTCGTATTTTCTATTAACCCCGCCGGCATCGATCACGGCAACCGCATCTCCCTCCTTAACCCTGCCCCGTTTTATCCGACCGATGGCAAAACGCCCTTTGTAACTGTCATAGTCAAGGTTGGAAACAAGCATCTGGAATGCGCCTTCATCTATAGCCGGCGGTGGAATATAATGCAGTATCGCTTCAAATAAAGGCATCATATCTACCCCCGCCGTATTTATATCTGCGGTGCAGGTGCCCTGGCGGGCGCTGGCGTACAGTACCGGAAAATCTAGCTGCTCAACGCTGGTGGCCAGTTCCAGAAAAAGATCCTGGGTTTGATCGACAACCTCTTTAATACGGGCATTTTCACGGTCTATTTTGTTGACCACCACGATTGTCTTCAGTCCTTTTTGCAGGGCTTCGCGCAGAACAAAGCGCGTCTGCGGCATTGGTCCCTCAACCGAGTCGATCAGGAGCAGACAGCCATCGGCCATGTTGAGCACACGTTCCACCTCTCCACTGAAATCGGCATGCCCGGGTGTATCGATAATATTTATCTTAACGCCCTTATACGTCACCGCCGTATTCTTGGCGAGGATTGTAATCCCCTTCTCCCGCTCCAGTGCATTTCGATCCAGAATCAGCTCTCCCACCTGCTGGTTGTCACGAAAGATCTTGCTCTGTTTCAACAGGGCATCCACCAGGCTCGTCTTACCATGGTCGACGTGCGCAATGATAGCAATATTTCTGATATCTTCACGAAAAACGGACAAGGTTAACCTCCGGAAGGCCTGTTTATATACTAAGGCCTCAGGCGTGTGCGGAATCTTATATAAAGTATTGACATCTGCCTAATATATTAGCACATCGCCGGTGCTTTAATTAAATAAGCCTCCCAGTTTCTTTAACGCGATTTGACAGACATGATCGGTTTAATGCTAATATTGCAGCAATTTATCATGAATATAAAGGTGATAGGTGTCGTGGGCTCGATAGGCTCGGGCAAAGACGAGGTCTTAAAATATCTTAAGTCCAGATACAGCATACCTTTTACGGGTACCGGAGATATCGTCCGGCTCATGGCTGAAAAAGAAAACCTCGAGGCCACGCGTGAAAACCTTGAGGCCATTTCACTTCGCTGCTTCCGCGATCTGGGAGAAGGATGCTTTGTCAGGATGGCAGGAGAGGAGATAATTGGAAATAAGTGGAAAATCGCCGGTATCAGCGGAATCAGGTCGCCTGAAGATGTCGAGGTTCTGAAGGGTATGTTCGGCAACGGCTTTGTCCTTATCAGAGTCAACGTCAGCGATCCACAGCTCCGTTTCGAGAGATTACGTCACCGCAGCGAGGAACGCGATCCGCTGACGTATGAGCAGTTTTTGATTCAGGACAAAAACGAGGAGGAAACTTTTCATATCAGCCTGGCCGGAAGTAAGGCAGACTATGTCATTGATAACAACGGCAGTCTGGAAGACCTGCACTGGCAAATCGATACACTGGTATCAACGGCAGGTCTGCTAAATCTGTAGAATCCTGCCATTGCATCCCGAATTTGGCAGACATTGCCTTTGTCGTTATGATATACTTGTTAACCGTTTTGCATATTATAGGCCAACTGAGTCAGGTTAGATGCCATCGCAATATTTATAAAGGTAAAACTCCGATGAAAAAACTGCACAAAGCGATTGTACTGTTTTTTATGGCCGTTTTTCTCTTAACCTCGTGTGCAGACCCCACAGCCGATTATCTGCGCCAGGGAGACACATACTATGACCAGGGGCGATTTATCGAGGCCATTGCAGAGTACACCAAAGCTATTGAAAGAAACCCGCAGAGTATTACCGCGTACATGCATCGTGGAGCGGTTTATAATGCCCGTGCCGAATGGGATCTGGCTATTAAAGATCTAAGCAAGGCCATCGAGATGGATCCGTCCCGTTCGGAAAATTACCAGAACCGGGCCTTCGCTTATTTAGCCAAAGAGCAATACGATAATGCCGTGGCCGATCTCAATAAAACCATTGAGCTCAATCCGAAGGCTGTACTTGCTTATACCAACCTTTCCTGGCTATATGTTCACAGGGGAGAATGGGATAAAGCCATAGCCGCGGCAGATAAAGCAATCCAACTTGAAAGCAAGGACTACAGTGCCTTTTTTAACCGTGGAGCGGCCTATTTTGCCAGAGGCGAAATCGCAAAAGCGCTGGCTGATATGAATTCGACACTGGAGATTAATCCGAGCATAGCGCCGGCATACACTTATCGCGGTAAAATCTATTTACTTACCGATAACCTGACCGGTGCCGTAGAGGAATTCAGCAAATCCATCGACATCGATCCTGATACGGCTGAGCCGTATAAACTCCGCGGGTTCGCCTATATTACACTGGTAAAACCCGAACAGGCTCTGTCAGACCTGAACCGGGCGATCGAGCTCGATGATGCGGACCCTATGGCCTACTATTATCGGGGTCACCTTTACAACGCCAACGGCGATTTCGACCTTGCTCTAAATGATTTAAACAGGGCGCTTGCTCTGGCGCCGGCAGTGACAAAAGAAGCATCATCGCACGATCCATTCAAATACGATCCGGATGGTATCTATCTGGAAAGAGCCGTAGCATATCGAGGCAAACAGGAATTAAATCAGGCAGTGGCCGATGCTCAAAAGGCAGTGGAGCTCAATCCGCAGTATGCTCCCGCACAGGCTACTTACGGCGAGATTCTGCTGGCAAATGGAGATCTCGAGTCAGCCCTCAAGGCATTGAACAGGGCGATAGAACTCGACCCCGACATGTCAGAAGCCTACATCAACAGAGCAGTATTGTGGGAGGTAATGGCAGTCAACACCAAGAACACGGACTACTACGAGTTATGCGCCGCAGACCTCAGGAAGGTTATCGCTATCAATCAGAATCCCGAGATGGTCAATCAAGCTCAGGAAGCTATTAGAAAAATGCAGAGCAAAGGGTATATACCATAGTTACCGTTCCATAAACCTGCCAAAAAACTGTGCAACTTCTACTGTCAGCTCTCTCTCATACCCCATCCAGAAATGGTCGGCACCCTCGATTATTTTGAATTCCTTTGGCTCCGCTGCTTTATCGGCATACAACCGCACCTCATCGGGAAGCACCAGATCATCACGGCTGCCGCCCACAATCAGCTTGGGTATGGTGCACCCGGCAAGCAAATCGTAACGACGATCTTCGATATATGGTGAAATCAAAGCCACAGCGCAAACGCGTTCATCTTGGCAGGCCACCGGCAGGGCCACGCCCGCACCAAACGAATAACCGGCCAGTCCCAGCAGGTAAGAATCTGAACACAATTCTTTTTGCAAAAAGGTTAAGGCGGCTTTTATATCTTCCTGTTCGGCAATACCACCGCCATAGCTTCCCTGGCTACCGCCCACTCCCCTGAAGTTAAAAAGCAATGTGTTGATCCCCTGCTTTGCAAGCGCCTCGGCAATCGCCAGTGTAACGTTATTATGCATTGAGCCTCCGTATAAGGGATGCGGATGACATACAACCACAGCGGGTGCCGTTTCGCCCGTTTTACACTCAAAGTAAGTACCTTCCAGCTTCAAATCACCGCAGGGAAACCGGACGTTCCGTTTTATCACTCCTTCTTCTCCATTCTGCTACCCCACCAGGCTTTGAGCTTGGCCAGCACGGTTTTCTCAAATCCCTGATCGGTCGGGAAATAATAACGCCTGTTTTTGATCGCATCCGGAAGGTTCTGCTGTTCCACAAAATGTCCTTCGTAATCATGGGCATATTTGTAGCCTTTTCCATAGCCGAGATTTTTCATCAACCGTGTAGGAGCATTGCGCAGGTGCATGGGTACCGGATCATTTCTGGTAGTCTCAACATCCTTCTGAACTCTCCCGTAAGCCGTGTAAAGAGAGTTGCTCTTTGGTGCTGTAGCCAGATAAACAACCGCCTCGGCCAGTATGACGTTGCATTCGGGCATTCCTACAAAATGGGCCGCTTGCTGTGCAGCCACGGCAACCACCAGCGCCTGTGGATCTGCCATGCCTACATCCTCGGCGGCGAAGCGGATAAGCCTGCGAGCTATGTAAAGAGGATCTTCCCCCGCCTCCAGCATCCTTCCCAGCCAGTACAGCGCAGCATCCGGATCCGAGCCACGCATGGTTTTGTGTAGAGCCGAGATCAAATCGTAATGCTGGTCGCCGCTCTTATCGTAAAGCAAGGCTCTCTTCTGCAGTGACTCTTCAATCTCCCTCAACCCTATCTGTCTGGCGCCATTGCTATCCGGCTGGACGGCCTGTGCCGCCAGCTCAAGGGCATTCAGTGCTACCCGGGCATCACCGTTGGCCATAGTAACCAGCAAATTCAATGCTTCAGGGGCAAGGACCACCTTTAAATCGCCCAACCCGTTCTCTTTATCATTCAAAGCCCGTCCTACAATCGATCTGACATCATCGTCGGACAGGGCATTCAACATAAATACGCGACTGCGTGATAGCAAAGCCGAAATGACTTCGAACGAAGGATTCTCAGTGGTTGCTCCGATAAAAATCACATCTCCGTTCTCCACGTAGGGCAAAATAGCATCCTGCTGGCTCTTATTAAAGCGGTGGATTTCATCTATGAAGAGTATGGTGCGCTGTCCGGTCATTTTTTTACGGCGAATCGCTTCATCAACCACCCGACGCAGATCGGCCACGCCGGCAGTAACGGCACTGAGTGGAACAAAATATGATTTTGAGATATTGGCGATTACGCGTGCCAGGGTAGTTTTACCACTTCCCGGCGGACCCCAGAGGATCATGGAAGGAATCTGATCTGATTCGATAGCTTTACGAAGTAGTTTACCCTCTCCCAGAATATGTTCCTGTCCCACGTACTCCCTTAAAGTCTGCGGACGCATCCGCGCCGCCAGCGGCATGGATGTTTTTGGTTGCTTTGCCCCGGCGCCCCTATCATCCTGCAGTTCGGGAGAGCCGAGGTCGAAAAGAGTCATGATGACGATATCTCGTTTTTCTTTATCTCTGAGGCCAATCGCGAAGCGCGCTCATAGTAATCCTTGACCCTGTCAAGGAAGGTGATGCGGGACGCAACCAGGGTAACGGTAGCGATATCCCTGACGCCGTAAAAGTCACCACCCCTGACTTCGCCGTTATTGGTCAGCTCACGGAGCCTGTTGCCCACAGCTCTGGTCATGCTTATATTGGCATTTTTGCCGGGAACGCACAGCAGGTAAAGAGCCTTGCGCGCATCCTCCAACCTGCATTCGATCGAGAAGTGTGCCAGTGCCGCACTCATGGCTTCCATAGCTTTTACAGTCTCTTCGCCCTTGCTTTCAAAACTCTCACTCCGCCTGAACAGGGAAAATCCACCCGATGGTATCTGTACAGCACCGTAACCGATAGCGCTCCAGCCGTTTAGGGTCTGTACGATATCACCAACACCTATGTTACTGGTGCCCAGAAATTTGGGGTCGACCTTCTCACTGGCCCTCAGGAGGTCAAAGAAAGGAGCTGCTATCTCGCGATTAACCACATCGTTGGACGCCGGCCCTTTTATACTCGCTTCTGATAGTACTTTCTCGTTGTCGAAAAGGAAAACTGCATCAGCGGTCTTATCAATTGATTTCAAGCAGAGGGCTGTATTATAAACGCAGGATGGTATGTTATCTTCCGCTCTGAGCGGAAGTACGATGAGCGCATAAACCGGTTTGTTAACATATCTGTCCTTCAGTTTCCGGGCAAGTATAGATATGCCGCCGGAACCTATGCATCCAGCACTGGATGCAATCAGCATAAAGGCATCTGTTTCAAAAAACTCGCCTGCCCTCATGGTAGCTATGATTCGATCACCGTTTACCTTCATCACGCCTGCGCCAACCTCTGATTCCTTTTTGGGTACATCCGGTGGTGGTAGCTGGATAGTCAGCAGTTTATCGCCCACCCTGCGCAGATTATTTAGCGCAGCCTGGTCGTCATTTATAGCATAAGCACGTACGAGGATCTCCACACCCGTCTCCGACCTGGCCCTGTTGCCCATCCGCACAAATTCGGCTGCTATATTACATCCACAATCGCCTATCCCAATCACTACAAGCTTCATATACTTGCCCTCCTGCAATATATGCCAGGAAAACCGTAAAACAAGTGCACAAATCCGATTTATGTCATCTTATGGTGCAAATCATATAATTAGTTATATACCATAACAGATAGAACCGGGTCTGGCAACCGAAAGGCTATTTGAATCTCCTCACCTGAAAACGGTACATCCTGATAGGTTCGGTGCTCATTATCCCTGCCTTTTGACGGCATATGGCAATTTGAGTATCGACATCATCCACCCCTTCGAGGTCCGGCAAGAGAAGTCCCCGCCTGTAACCCGACTGAACTATGAGCCCGTATTTTTTGGGGTCGAGCTGGGACTTATCCGTTACGGGCTCTGGCGGCGTTAAAATATCCACACTGTATTCAAGTTCATTCAGTTCTGACGGTTTTACCGGAGAAAAACGGGGATCGCCTACAGCAGCCGCGATAGCATTACGCACAATCTCATGAGCAACGTCCTCTTCGGTCGGCTCAAAGGTGCCTATACAGCCTCGTAGTTGTCCCCGCTTCTTGAGTGAAACGAAAACACCGGCTTTTTCTTTCATTTCACCGCCGATCTCCTGCGGCTCATAAATTTTACCTTCGTTTATATAGCTTTCCACCGCTTTTCTGGCAAGCTGTACCAGAGGATGTGATTCTTTTTTCATAGCATGCACCTCTATTTACGTATAATTATCCCCGCATAGCCGACAACACTCGAATAGTCGCCCGACGTATCTCCGCTTGTCTGATATTTCACCAGCTCCGCCACCCGTGCACCCATCTCCCTGGCGGCGGTAATCAGGCAGATTACCGGTGCATATCCGCACATTGTGATATCGTATTTTTCAAGGCGATTTACCATTACATCCGCATCAAGCTCGAGAATAGCATCGATAGCCAGTTTGTCCTTGCTTTTGGCTTTTTCATGCGGCTCATAATGCGTCATATCACTGCTTGCCACAATCAGTGCATCTATCCCGCTCTTGTCGCATGCTTTGACGATGGCACTGCCAATCTCTCGATAGACCTCTATTCCCGCATGTGAGAGGACGATGGGGACAATTGTAATGCCGGGTTTGAGATACTGTAAAAACGGCACTTGTACCTCCAGTGAATGTTCATAGCGGTGCGCGAGAGTGTCAGATTCAAGATATCTGGAAGCATCTGAGATAGCATTGGCCAGGTCTGCATTGATAGACGTTTCTCCCAGCGGTGTCCTCCACACGCCATTTAACATTATGCTGAACGGTTTGCCCACTCCCCGATGATTTGGACCAATTAATACCACCGTATCAGGCAACTTTAAACGCGCAAATACGGCGCCGGCAACCGAGCCGGAATACATATATCCTGCATGCGGACACACGGCGCCGATCGCCTCCACCTTTTCCACAGCATCACCTATCAGATATCTGACCATTTCCCTCAATTCATCAGGCCAGCCGGGATAAAACTGACCGGCAACAGCAGGATCTCTTATCATTTTCGCACCCCCGCATTCAGCGAACTTACTATGTTAAGATTGGCTCCGCAATTAGCACACATAGTGCCGTTTAAAGCTTTAATTCTAACGCTATAACCCGATCTCTCGATAACCAGCCTGCCGCAATTGTAACACACCGTATTTTCATATGAATGGCCCGGGACATTACCCAGATAAACAAACTTCAATCCCTCCGATTTACCGATATTATACGCCCTCTCCAGTGTAGCAACCGGTGTGGGCGGCAGGTGGGACAGGTTATGGTGCGGATAGAATCTTGTAACATGCCAGGGAATCAATTCACCTAGACCGACTTTTATCCACATAGCGATATCAAGCAATTCCTTATCATCATCATTTAATCCGGGTATCACATTGGTCACCACTTCCAAATGCATTTTCCATTTATGCCTGGCCCTTTCAGCCACTTCCAGTATCTCACGCCATTTACCGATTTTGGCCAGATAGCTGTAGGTTTTATCTGAAAACCCTTTTATATCCACCCTCCAGGCATCCAGATAAGGGCCGATGACATCCAGCGCCTCCGGCGTCATAAAACCGTTGGTGACGTAAACTGTGTAAAGTCCGGCTTTGTGCGCCAGTCTGGCAGAATCAAGTGTATATTCGAACCAGATGGTCGGCTCATTATACGTCCAGGCCAGGCCGGCACACCGCCTCACTTTCGCCATATTTACCGCCTCCTCGGGCATTATGATATCCAGCCCGTTCTGTGCAGATTTGGGATCGTCTATACAGGCAATCTGCCAGTTCTGGCAGTGCATACAGTGGAAATTACAACCAACTGTGCCGAAAGATAGCACATCGGTACCGGGGAAAAAATGGAATAGGGGTTTCTTTTCTACAGGATCCGCAGCTACAGAAGAAACACGTGCATAATTGAGCGGGATTAATATTCCATCCCGATTCAACCGGACACCGCATACACCCGCTTTACCCGGATTGATGATACACCGCCACTGGCAGATGTTACAGCGCACACGATTGCCGCTCAGCTTATCGTATAGAATAGCCTCCACCATAATTCCTTCCCTCACAAATTATAGCACTCCTCTAAACAAAATGGGCTTGAAATAATTTTTGCTCAATAATATTTTTCATCTCTCATTACACAAAACCCGCACAGAATACGGGGTAAAAACCATACACAGCTTTGACATAAAATTCGCCATTCTGTTAAAATTGCGTTCCGGACAGAGTTAGAAATTTACCCCCTACCCGAATTAATGTTGTCTGTCCGCTGGTAATATTCTTATAAGCACTCCTAAATCGGACAATTATCTGGCAGAGGCAGCCACAAAATAAAATAGTTAAGGAGATCCAATGAAAGTTACAATAAGCGTTATTAAAGCAGATATTGGCGGCTGGGTTGGTCATTGCAGCATGCATCCGGACCTTATTGCTGCCGGGAAAGAGTCTATGGCACGGGCAAAAAAAGAAGGTGATATCATCGACTTTCATGTTACCCGATGCGGTGACGATCTACAGCTTATCATGACCCATACAAAAGGCATTGATAATAACAGGATCCATGAACTCGCCTGGGATACCTTTAAAACATGCACCAGTATAGCCAAGAAACTCAAACTGCATGGAGCTGGACAGGATCTTCTGGCAGATGCATTTTCAGGCAATGTGAAGGGACAGGGCCCCGGTGTGGCCGAGATGGAAATCAATGAGAGAGAAGCCGAGCCTGTAATTATCTTCATGGCTGACAAAACAGCATCTGGTGCCTGGAATCTTCCGCTTTATTCTATGTTCTGCGATCCCTTTAATACCATCGGACTGGTTATATCGTCAAATATGCACAAGGGCTTCAAATTTGAAGTCCATGATGTAAAAGAGAGCAAGAAAATTTTATTCGATTGCCCCGAGGAAATGTATGATATGCTGGTATTTATTGGAGCACCATCCCGGTACACGGTTAAGGCGGTATATTCCCGTGAGACCGGCGAAATAGCCGCCAGTTCCTCAACACAGAAGCTATCGATGATAGCCGGCCGCTATGTGGGCAAGGATGACCCGGTATGCATCGTCAGGGCACAGGGAATTTTCCCTGCTGTTGGCGAGGTGGTTGAGCCGTTTGCACGCCCGCACATAGTGGAAGGCTGGATGCGTGGATCACACAATGGTCCACTGATGCCTGTAGCAGTTAGAGAAAGCAATCCAACACGCTTCGATGGCCCACCCAGAGTGATAGCTGCCGGCTTCCAACTGGCAGAGGGCTATCTGGTAGGTCCGGTTGATTTGTTCGATGATCCCGCATTCGATAATGCCCGCAAAGCGGCACTCGACATCGCGGATATGCTCAGACGGCACGGCCCATTCGAACCCCACAGGCTGCCACTTGAGGAAATGGAATATACCACCATGCCTCAGGTCATGAAAAAGCTGCAAAGCAGATTTGAAAAGATCTGACGTCCTTATGGCTGTACTGTTGATTGCTACCACCAATCGCGGTAAACTCGCCGAATACAGTGCATTATTAAGCGGACTGAATCTGGAGCTGATGCCCATCGACCGGGCGGGCATCAGCCGAGTCGCCAGTGAAGATTATAACTCATTTGAAGAAAATGCCCGCTCAAAAGCACTGTTTTACCACAGTCTAACCGGTCTTACTACGCTGGCCGACGACTCGGGACTGGAGGTAGATGCGCTGGGTGGAGAGCCGGGTGTTCGATCTTCCCGCTACGCCGGCGAAAATGCATCGGACAGCGACAGGGTCAACTTCCTTCTCAATAAGCTGAAAGGCATACCGCTGGAACGCCGCACGGCGCGGTTTAAGTGCGTTATAGCAATCGCTGCACCGGGAGGAATACTGGAAATGGTCGATGGACAGTGCGACGGGCTGATCTCACTGGAACCACGCGGAGAAAATGGCTTTGGCTATGATCCGGTTTTCTACCTGCCGGATTACGGCAGGACAATTGCCGAGTTGCCGCCGGAAGTAAAAAACGAGGTCAGCCATCGGGGCAGAGCTGCCAGAAAAGCGCGTGAAATTCTGGCCAGGCTGATCGAAGAAAAACACTGATTTTATTGAACATCCTTTATATCAGATGCAGCTTTATTTGACTTTTATACCGGTACTTGATACAGTGCACACGAAAATATTGCACACAAATTAACGGCCGAGGATTGCACAAGGAGGATCAAAAATGTCAGGGAAATATTCCATTCTTTTCCAGCCATTCAATATAGGGAAACTCGCGTTAAAGAATCGCCTTTCAGTACCTCCCATGGGAACAGGATTTGCAGCCGATGGCGGGGGTGTTTCCGAAAGGCTGATCAGGTACCATGAAATGCGTGCCAAAGGCGGATTCGGCCTGATCACTGTTGAAGTAACTGCCATAGACGGTGAGAGTGGGCTGGGCAGCGGCCATCAACTCTGCCTGTACGACGACAAATTCATCCCGGGATTTAAACAGCTTGCTGACACAGTGCACAAATACGGAGCAAAGTTGGCCGTACAGCTATATCACCCCGGACGCAGTACCTTCCCGCATTTCCTCAATGGCAGACAGCCGGTTGCACCTTCGGAAGTGCCCGATCCGATTATGAAGCAGGTACCCAGGGCATTGACCGTAGACGAGATCAAAGCCCTTGTGGAAAAGTTCGCTCAGGGTGCGCGGCGTGTCATAGAAGCGGGCTGCGATGCGGTGGAACTTCACGGAGCGCATGGCTACCTTATTTCCGAATTTATGTCAGCCTACGCCAATAAACGTACAGATGAATACGGCGGTAGCTTTGAAAACTTCCTGCGATTCCCGCTCGAAATTGTAAAAAGATGCCGAGAGCTGGTCGGCCCTGACTTCCCCCTGTTCTTCCGCATCAGCGCCGATGAGGTAGTGCCCCAGGGAAGAACTGTGGCCGAGAGCATAGAAATGATGAAACATCTGATTGCAGCAGGCATCAACGCGGTCGATGTATCTATCGGTGTACCCGAATCCAGCTACTATACCAGCGCCCCGCCGGAAATGAAAGAAGGCTTCAACGCAGACACTTCCGCTAAATTTAAAACCGCTCTCAACATCCCCGTCCTTGTGGCAGGACGCATAAACCATCCGGCGGTTGCTCAGGAAATTATTACGTCGGGCAAAGCAGATATTGTGCACATCGGCAGACAATCACTGGCCGATCCCGAATGGCCCAACAAAGTCTTACAGGGACGGGAAGATGATATAGTACAGTGTCTATCCTGCAATGAAGGGTGCATCGAGGGGCTGGCCATCTGGCTGAGGCCATCGATCACCTGTGTGCAGAACCTTGCTCTCGGCAGGGAAGAACAGTATGCTAAACCGGTAACGGATAAACCGAAGAGGGTAATGGTTGTGGGTGGTGGGCCGGGTGGCCTGGAAGCGGCACGCACGTCAGCACTGCGGGGCCACAAAGTAATACTGTTCGAAAAGGACGGTTACCTCGGAGGCCAGACCAAGCTCGCTGCTATTCCCCCTTCTAAAGAGGTTTACCAGGAAGTTGCAAAATCAAGGATTAAGGCAATAAGAGAGCTGGGTGTGGATATACGGCTCGGACAGAAGGTCACCGCCGAAACCGTAAAACAGATAAAACCGGACGTACTGATTATTGCCACCGGTTCGGAACCGGCTATCCTCAATATCCCCGGTGCCGGGTCGCATAACGTTATGACCGCCCGGAAGGCCCTGCTTTCGGATGAGGTTGGCGATACTGTACTCGTCATAGGCGGAGGGCTTGTCGGCTGTGAGACCGCTGACCATCTGGCCAGCAAAGGCAAAAAGGTGGTGGTTGTGGAGATGCTGAAATACACCGCGCGAGATATAGGTCCGGCTGCCCGCTTTTTCCTCAGAAAACGACTGAAGGAGAAACAGGTATCGATAATGACACAGGCCAAAGTAAAAAGTATAGCTGAAGGCTTTGTAACGGTTGAGACACCTGTGGGAGATGAAAAGATAGGTCCGTTCGATACCATTGTAATGGCGGCCGGTGCCACATCGGTAAATGATCTCCAGGATCAGGTGAAGGGACTCGTGCCCGAAGTTTACGTCATAGGCGATGCAGTCAAGCCGGGTAAGATACTGGCAGCAGTAGAACAGGCAGCAGAGATTGCCCTCAAGCTTTGACGTCCTTTATATACAATAGCGTCCCTCACACGATGGCAGATGAAGAGCGGTACCCCATGCTGCGCTGTTCCGATTGTATGATTTGTATTCAAGCCCCTGAATTCAAAATGGATTACCTTTAATCGCTTCTTGGCCAGGTAAGGGAATCCCATCCTGCGGGCTTCTTCCAACCACCCTTGGAAGACATGTCAAGGGGGTCTTCCCTCTTATCTATGCCGGCTATACTGCGAGCCAGTCTTTGCTTTAAGTCCATGTCCGTCTCGCGCTCCATCATAATTTTTTGAGCCTGTGGCGAGCCCGCTCCATGCATTGACTCAGTATGATAGCTGGGTGCCGTAAGACCGAAGCACATGGCATGTATGAGCGTAATCATCCTGTAGCGTGCCTCAGTAGGCACGTCAGGCACACCCCTCAGATATTTATCTATATATTTTCCCAGGACGGGGTGCCTGAAATCTTTTTCAGATGGAGTAGTTACCAGTATGCCTCCTGCTATATCCTCGGCAAGACGCGTAAGTTCATACGGAAATCTGGTCACGTTATGCTTGCAAACATTGGCCAGGAGTATATCGCACTGATAATTTCCAGCTTTAGTCTTCCATCCCTCATAGGCACAGGACAACCCGCAACCGTGTATCGTTTCCGTCAGGTGGATCATTTCACCCAGCTTTTCCCTGATATGCGGAGCATTCCGCACACCATTATAATCGGCCATTGATGCAGCAGCACCTATAAGTACATCGCCGATACCGGCCTTACATCCTCCGTAACTCTGCCTGTGATAACCGGCAAACCTTTCAACCAGCATAATGGAAAAATCTATCTCGCCACACATGAAAACCCTTTCCCAGGGGACGAAAACATTTTCCAGTATTGTGAGAGCTTCGTGCCCTCCGAAGTTATAGTTCCCCACATCAATATCACCTTCTTCAAGCTTTCTGGTGTCGCATGATTGTCTGCCATAGATAAATGTTACGCCGGGTGTATCCGTGGGGATAGCACAGCTTATTGAATAGTCTTCATCACCTTTCCGCATTCTGAGTGTAGGCATGATAAGCATCTCGTGCGAGTTGGCAGCACCGGTTATATTTGCCTTGGCTCCTTTGATTACAATGCCGTCGCTTTTCCGCTCCACAACGTGGACGAACATATCCGGATCGGATTGTTGGCTGGGTGAAAGGCCCCGATGCCCTTTAACATCGGTCATGGCACCGCACACACAGAGATCATTATCCTGTACGTAAGTCAGCCATTTCCTGAACCTTTTATGATATTCGGTGCCATATTTTTGATCAATTTCATATGTGGTGCTGAATACGGCATTTATAGCGTCCATTCCCACACATCGCTGGAAACAGCATGCCGTCCTCTGTCCCATTTCCCTCTGCAGTTTTACTTTCTTGACCATATCCTCCGGGCTCATAAATAACGAATTGAACCTGTTTACTTCTTCCCCCGTGAGAGATGAGGTGGTTACCGCCAGATCCCGGCTTTCCGCCTCGTGCGCCAGCTTGTATGTCATGGCAATGGCATTTATGGAAGGTCTTATAATACGATTATCCACCCAATTTTCTACCTTTTCTCCGAAAAGAAAGAGATTGAGATTGAGCTTGCGTAAGCTCTCTATATATTCTCGAGACGTCTTTAAAGCCATCATGAACTCCTTTTAAATTTTTAACCGTGTGGTAGCCTGCAGTAAAATTGTATCACTTTTTTATTTAAGCAAATAATGCCCGGGCAACTGGCAAAAAAAGTTTATGCCGGATTTTATAAGCCTGTTGAAATTTTCTTAAAAAGCTACTAAAATCCATATCCATATTAAGTAATTTATGCTCTGTAAAATATGGAGTTTTCAGTTAGTCCGATAAAAGTACAAAACGAATCCGGCAAATGGTTTATTGTTATCAGCCAGATGGAGGGCGGTTATTTAGCCCGGGATGTCGTAACCAGTGACCTGGTCTTTATGAAGTATTGCGACATTGCCGGCAGTGAAGTTGCCGAGTCAGAGGAATAAAATCATTCTCTGACCTGCACCGCGTTTACAATACCAGCAGCCGATCGAATATAACTATTTAGTGTACGGTTTCTCCCGCCGAAATTTGACACAGGCCCAGGCGGCTGATATATTTATACGGTTATTGCATTTTACAGAAACATTAAAGGATGGATAAGTTGTACGCTATTGTAGCCAGCGGTGGAAAACAATACCGTGTCAGGCCCGGTCAGGTAATCAATACTGAATTATTACCGGCAGAGAAAGGGCAGCAGGTAGAGCTTCAGCCTGTCCTTATGATCTCTGATGGCAATGAAGTGGTTATCGGCAGTCCTCAGGTTGAGGGTGCCAGGGTACTGGCGACATGCCTGGAACAGGGTAAAAGCCGGAAAGTAATAGTGTTTCGGTACAAAAATAAAGTTCGCTCTCGCCGTAAGACCGGTCACAGACAGCCCTATACGAGGCTTCTGATTAAACAGATCGTAAGACCGCCGTCTTCTGGAACTTCCCGCGGAGGTGATAATTAATGGCGCATAAAAAGGGCGGCGGCAGCACTCGCTGTGGCCGCGATAGTAAATCTAAACGGCTGGGCGTAAAACGTTTTGCCGGGCAATCTGTGAAAGCCGGCACGATTATCGTCAGACAGCGCGGCACAAGGATTCATCCCGGTCTAAATGTCGGCCTCGGAAAGGATTACACTCTATTTGCCACCGTAGATGGCACTGTAAAATTCGAATGGGCAAGCAAAAATAAGAAAAAAGTCAGCGTTTATCCGGTGCAGCAGTCATGAAAGAGAAAATACATCCCAAATACTATCACGATGCCAAGGTCGTATGTTCCTGTGGTAATACTTTTATAACGGGTTCTACCAGGCAAAATCTCAGAGTCGAGCTCTGCTCTAAGTGCCATCCGTTTTTCACCGGGGAGCAGAAGATCATCGACACTGCAGGAAGGGTTGAACGCTTCAGGAAACGGTATAAACTTGATAAAAAATCAGAAAAATAGCCTTTACCGATAATCAAAAGGGGCGGTGTAAGAAAGCCGCCCTTTTTATTTTGGCAGATGAAGAAAAATAACGATTTCAGCTACGGCGGTCAGGCGGTGATGGAAGGTGTGATGATCAGAGGCCGTACTGGAGTAGCCATAGCCGTACGGAGGCCGGATGGCAGTATAGCAACTTTTTGTCGGCCCCTGGCAGGACTCTACAAAGGTCGCCTCCGGCGGTTGCCATTTGTAAGAGGTGTTATCGTCCTTATCGAATCCCTGATTCTTGGAACGGATGCCCTGATGCAATCCGCCCAGATGGTTACCGAGACAGAAAACGAGAAAATTACACCGGCTATGCTATGGAGCAGCATTGCGCTCGGTGTCGGCCTGGCTGTTGGACTATTTTTCATTCTACCGCTTTTAATTATCCGTTTATTTGATCAGCTTATAGCTTCCTCGTTTTTGAGCAATCTCCTGGAGGGCATCATCCGGATAATATTTTTTATAATTTATCTTCTGCTGATCGGTCGTTTAAAAGACATACGAGAGATTTTTGCCTACCATGGAGCCGAGCATATGGCTGTCAATGGTTACGAAGCCGGGCAGCCACTGGACGTCAAACACCTGCGTAATTACTCGACCGCCCACACGCGATGCGGTACCAGTTTTCTTCTTACAGTCCTCATACTATCGATATTTATCTTCGCACTGATAGGAAGGCCCGACATCTGGATCAGCATCCTTTCCCGTGTGCTGTTCATTCCCGTCATTGCTGCCGTAAGCTATGAGTTCATCAAATTTGAAACAGGTTTCGGCCGCAACAAGTTGATCCACTGGATCCTTTTACCGGGCCTCTGGTTGCAATCGCTAACAACCCGCCAGCCATCTGATAGCCAGTTAGAAGTAGCCATAGCTGCCATGAAAAAAGCACTCGAGACAGACGGTGTGC
>Ga0272448_1002483_pt1 | contig 23015 bp, 15 predicted proteins | sample YNPCB0191_FD_202220 | JGI IMG/M metagenome (GOLD analysis project Ga0272448, IMG submission 202220) | Hot spring sediment microbial communities from Yellowstone National Park, WY, United States - YNP-CB-019-1 | ecosystem: Environmental > Aquatic > Thermal springs > Hot (42-90C) > Sediment... | reverse complement strand
GCTCATGTAGTCGGTGGCCCTCACCACCGCCACCGGCTGATCGGATTCGAGAACGGCTGCCACAAGCTGGCCATCCATATCCTCGTTCAAAACAATGTCGTTCTTGCTCAATGGCGGAACCGATAGAGAATCTTGGGCACGTCCGCTCTTGCTGCCGATCATTGTCACCTTGACGACGGCAGGCTGCTTGTTCGGATTCAAAACGGCGAGGCGCGAGGTAAATCCCTCCTGGGTGTTGGCCGAGGCCACATACCAGGTCGTGCTCAGGCTCGTCGCTCCTCCGCCTCCGTAGGCCGCCTTTTGATTGTCGAAATACAACGACTGTTCGACCACAACGGGTTGGTCGCTCTCCACCATGATCCCCATAACGTCTGCCGGCACATCTTTGCGTCCGTCAATGGTCAGGCGTGACGTTGGTGGTGCCACATACTTCTTCACGACGGGTTGCGTTGTCTCTTCTGGCCGATAGATCATATAGGTTACGGTCAGATTGGCCGGCGTCGTCCCGGGGTTAAGTACCAGCAACCAGACCGTGAAATCGTCGGCAGTTTCTCCTTCGGGGAAATACCAGGTGTTGGCAGGTGATAGGCCGGATGATGTTGTCCCGTCGCGGTCTCCCAGTGTAAAACGCTCTACATAGACCGGTTGGTCGCTCGTGATCCCCGCGCCGAAGGCAGCATTGGGCAGAATCTCATTGGCCAGTACTCGCATCTGAGTCCCGGGGGCGACTGCCACGTTGCGCTGGACGGGCTTGCCGTTCTCAGGATACAACGTCAGCATGACGTTGGTTGCCTGGTTACCGGGATTCAAGATCGCATACCAGGTGCGGAATGGCGGCACCGACGCCCCTTCGCCGAAGTACCAGGCACGCGCCGCAACGGTGGGGGCTGCTTTGGTTGGCGATGGCGCGGCTGTTGGGCTGCCGGCTGCCGATACCACAGTGGGCGATAATGGTAGCTGACCAGGCTGCCGCGTTGCTGTGGGGAGCGGCAGCGTGCCGGTGGCGCGCCCGCTCGCGCCGGTTACCGTGGGAGATGTGGCAACAGGCGTCTTGCCAGGCTGGGCAGGCGTGGCCGTCGTCAGCAGCCGACCGGGTGTGACTGTGGGGCGCAGCAGCGCCATCGCTTCGCTCCGTTGCTTCATGATCAGGAGGACGGCAGTGGCTGTGACGAAGATGACAACAGCAAGAAGGACGATAAGGATTGTTGTGACACGACCCGGCGGCGGTGGCGATTGCCCGTTGACGGCCTCTGGATCAAGGTTGATGCTCATCTTTCCTCCAACTCTCAAACCTGTTTTGTCTCAAGATCGGGTCACCTCTATTGAACAACGAATGAATACACCAGAATATCGGCGCTGAACTGCAGACCCAACCCGGCCGGTTGCAGAATGATGTTCTCAATGATGATGGCCGGCCCGCTATCCTTGAACAGGCCATCGAGAAAACGCATCACCTGCTCCTGGCTGCCCCGTCCCTGAATGGTGAATCGGTATACCCTATAGGTGCCGGCCTGCATCGTCTCTGCATAGTCATTCTTGCGCTGATAGCTGAAGCCGGTAATTCCTGTCTGCCGTGCATCCTGAGCCACCTGATCGAAGACGCCAGCCTGCACATCACGCGGCAAACGCGCCAGTAGCGCCGTCTGGCGCTGACGTTCTGCAGCCAATTGGGCACTCAAAGTCTGGACGCTGTTGCTTTCGCCACCTGTGGCTTGCTCTGCCGCCGTCTCGGCCCTGGCAACCTGCGGAGCCAGCGTCGTCATGCGCCGGGCAGTTGTAATCAGCAGGATCAGCGCAATGGCATAGGCGGCGACGAGTATGGTAACGATTGCGACGGCCAGGGTAGGTGGCCGCTGTGCCGATGATTCGTCTGCCGGGGGCAGCATCATGGGCCACCTCCTCGCAGCTCAAGGACAATGATGAAGCTGACGCGCTGGGCAGGAGCAGACGCCAGAGCCTGCCGATGCTCGACATCTCGTTCCATGGCGGGCAGTGCCTCATTCGGCGCACTGCCGATGGCAGGTGCAGGGCGCGTCTCATCTACCGACATGCGCACGAGCTGGGCGCCACCAAAGCGTTGGCTCGACGGCCCACTGGTCAAGCTCAGGTTATAGGACTTGGTGCAACCAAAGTTGGATGGATTGGGTGAGTTGAGGCGCGCGTAGAATGTTGTGCCAAAGCGTGTCGTGTCCGTCGTCGTCGGGCGGAAGTCAATTCGCGATGGCCCTGCCCGCGGTGGAATCGCCGTCGCATTGCCCGGGTCCTCATCGTTCTGGGCAAGCTGGTGAAGAACACCGCCCTCATTACCGTAGAGGGTTATCATCGTGTCGGCGCCATTGGTCAGGTTGAAGGTTCGCAGTGTATAGGTGACATTGGGCATCACGGCGAACTTGACCCAATCAGTGTCGCCGAAGACATGAAAGGTGTGCACCTGGGCCAACGACGTATTCGCTCCAATGACCCGCGCCTCCTGCCACGTGTTGTCCGGCTCATAGCCGTCGGCGCAGGCGGTGGGTGAGCGTGTTGGGCTCGGTAGGGCAGCGATGGTTGGGGTAGCCGTCGGCGTTGGCGTTGACGGTGAGGTGACGGTGATCGTAGCCGCTCCCGCACAATTGGCATACCAGCGGACAAATTCCTGGACAATGCCCGCGCAGTAGGTGTAGACTCCCGGTGTCACCAGGCGGACGTAGCCGATCACCACCCGTGACGATCCGGGGACAAGCGGCCCACCAAGCCCCCAGCGATAGCGGTGCATGTTTGCCAGGGCGTTGGCCTGCACATCAATACCAACCCGCCAACGCCCTGCGATACCTGGCGGCGACACCTGCCCCTCGTTGTAGGTGTATCCTGGCGGTGGCTGGTCCTCGCTGAAGAGAGTCACGTTCCCGATATTCTCGACCGTCATTTCCACGCGCAGGACACCGCCAGGTGCGAGTGATGGCGGGGAAAATGAGATGTTGCGCAAGCGCACGGCAACGAGGGTAGGCGGCGGGGGCATGGGAGTTGGCGGCGGCTGCGTGTACGTTGGCAAGGGTGTATAGGTCGGTTGTGGCGTCCATGTAGGCATTGCCGTCCAGGTTGGTACCGGCGTCCAGCTCGGCGTCGGCACAAGCGGATAGGAGGGTGTCGGCGTGAGGGGATAGGGCAGCATCGTGGCCGTTGGCGCGGCGGGGCCGGGTGTCATCGTTGGCAGCAGAGGTGGGAAGGTCGGTGTTGGCAAGGGTGTTCCCTGGGTTGCTGCCATTTGAATGACCACGTTGATGAAGTAGCCGGTGGCCCGTAGCCGATCGGTGAAGGCGGTGATGACGTCGAGGTTTGCTGCATCGCCGGTCACGGTCACCAGCCGTCCTTCCGTCCGCACCGACGACACGGTGACGTCTGGTCCGGCTTGAGTGAAAACGGCGTTGAGTGCTGTTCCCCATGTGACTTTGCGCCCCGACAGGGTGAGCAGATCAGCCTCGAGCCGGGCGTTCTGCCGCCGCGTTGCATCAAGATCTTGTTGCAGGGCAACGACCTCAGGGAGGGGTGTTGCCGCCTGGCTCACCACAGCCTGGGCAGCAACCAGCCGATCGTTCAGTGCAGCCACGTCAGCCCTCATGCTGTTCCACAGTGCCAGTGTAGTCACGAGCAGAGCCAGTGCCGCGACAACAAGCACGGCAAGGATCACGTTGGCAATGGCCGATGCCGCCCATGGCTGCTGCTCCTTTTCGAGGAGGTCTATATCGAGCGGCCGGCCGATATCACTTCCCATCGTAACCATCCTACGCATGATCGTAGCTGCGGTCGCCAGGCTTGCCCGGCGCTCGCTCTACGGGCAGCTCGCTGCCAGCTCGGGATACATAAAGGGGATGTTACGCCCGTCGGCGCTTGCCCGCCAAACCAGGCGCACGCCACCGGAGCCCACACACTGCGTCACCCAGCCATAGGGTGTCATTGAGCCGCCGCCGATCGTCAACTGATACTGATTGAACGTTGTGTTCAGGCTGCCACACAGCGCACCGCCCGGCAGAGGCCGGGTGTACAGGTAGGTAGCCGTTGTTCGCCCATAGTCGACACGCCACACGCGCTGCAACAAACCATTGGATGTACATTGATACACATAGGCATAACGGGTCGCCGTTGCGCCGGCGAAGCGCAGGCCATATACCGGCAGCGGCGGGCCGACCGTGACGCTGGCTGTGCCCACGTTGTCCTGCCACCACTGTACCGCCTCTTGCACCAGGCCGGCCCAATAGGCCGTCGTCCGCTGTGTCGTCAGGCGAATATAGCCTGTCACCGTCACGGTATTGCCCGGCGCCAGGTCGGCACCCAGGCCCCAGCGATAGGGATGATCTTTACCGCCTGACCGTGCCCCAAAATCAACGCCAACGCGCCAGCGTCCGGGGACATCGGGATAACCACGGCTATCGGCGCTCTCACCCTCTGAATAGAGCAACCCAGGCGGCGGTCCCTGGGTCAGGGCCGTGCTGGCGCCGTCGTTGCGCACGGCAATGTCAACGCGCAACACATCGCCCGATGGCAGCGTGAGCGGGGAAAACTGCACGCTTGTGATTGTCAGCGGACTGAGCGGGGGCGGCGATGGTGTGCTTGTCGGTGTTGGTGTGGGTGTCGCCGTCGGTGGAGTGGGAACATAATCAATGGCTGCCCGCGCCTGTACCATCCCGTAGCCATACAGTGGATCCCACCCAGGCTGCCCCAAATCCTTGGCCGTCTGCTGAATGGCCTGGCGCACCTGAGCCGGTGTGGTCACAACCCCCCTGGCGAGAATCAGTGCAGCAACTCCCGAGACATGCGGCGCGGCCATCGAGGTACCCTGGAAGAACCAATAGCCAAAGTCCGACGGATCCCGAGAGTTTGGATTGAACGTCTGTTGAAGGATACCATCGGGATAGCTGTCGTTGTTCTGATCTACCGACAGATCGCCACCTGGTGCGACGACCGACAGTCCACTGCCATAGTTGGAGTAGGGCACCTTTGTTTCATCATAGCGCACGGCGCCAACGGCGATAACGTTGGGATAGGCTGCCGGGTAATTGAGCGAGCCGGTGCCACTGTTGCCTGCCGCGGCCACGACGACCGCCCCCTTGTCGTAGGCGTAGTTGACAGCATCTTCCAGGAGGATGGACGGGCTTTCGGCGCCCAGACTCAGGTTAATGACCTTTGCCCCATGATCGGCTGCCCAGACAATGGCATCGGCCACCCAGTTATCTTGCCCGGAACCATCGGCATTCAGGGCCTTGAGTGGCATGATGCGTGCCTGGTAGGCGATGCCGGCTGCACCCAGTGCATTGTTGGTCGTTTGGGCAATCGTTCCTGCAACATGCGTCCCATGGGCGTTATCATCGTTGGCGTGGGCATTGTTATTGATAAAGTTCCAGCCCGGCACAAACGTTGTCCCGGCCAGATCAGGGGCGCGCTGATACTGAGCGTAATTCTCATAGGCGATGCCTGTGTCTACCACAGCTACCGTGATGCCGTTGCCGGCGGTCACGTCCCAGGCCGCTGGCATCTGTATCTTGGGGAAATTCCACTGGTAGGCATACAGTGGATCGTTGGGCGTCGCGTCGGAGTAGCGGTAGTAATTGGGCTCAGCAGCAACAACGTTTGGATCGCGTTGCAGGGCCTCAACCGTCTTGGGGATCGTGTTCTTGTCAATTTCCGTGACTGTCACAAGGTAATAGTTGGGCAGCAACAGGGGTTCGGGCACGCTCCCGCCCAGCACCCTGACGACGGACTGGCGCGTTGTAGCTGAGACGCCAGGCTTGAACTTGACAATCACCTGGCCGGGCACAGCCTTGAGCCGCGGCGGGCCATGATAGATGGGATCATAGGTTTGCAAAGGAGGCTGCGGACCGGCACTTGCCCCTCTGGGTAGCCCCCACATCGCTGCTGCCAAGACAATGAGCACAATTGTTATCAGCAGTGTCCCCAGAATCGCTCTCTGTCTCATCGCTCTTCTCCCTGCCGGGGAATTGTCACGGTATTGCCCGGCACCAACATGTAGCCGCTCCCGCGCACGGTGACGATCCGTCGCGGCGCGCCGGGGCCATCCTCGACCTTGCGGCGTAAGCGATGCACCCCAACATCTACGACCGTGGAACGCCCATTGTAATCCTCGCCCCAAACCCGCCGCAGCAATGTCTCTTGATCAACGGCGCGGCCGGCGTTCTCGGCCAGTGCCATCAGCAGATCAAACTCCGTCGGCGTCAGGCTGATGGGCTTGTTGTTGATCTTAACTTGACGATTTGGCACATCAATGAACAAGTCACCGAGTTCGATGACGGATGGACGGCGTGCGCGTGGTATCGGTTTCGGCAACACCACAGGGCGTAGCTCGCTCATGACACCGGCAATGGTGACCTGCACATCCTCATAGAGCTGGGCATTGACGGCAGCGTGCGCCACGACCTCGCCATAGGTCTGCGCCAGCGTTACCTCTTGCGCCGAGAAGGGATAGCCGGCCGGAACGCCATAGAAGAACATGACGCCAACATCAACACCGCGGCTCGCCAACGGGACGGCCAGGAGGGCGCCAACGTTCAGACGCTCCACCCATGGCGGCGGCAGAGGTACGTCACCCGTCAGATCGCGCAAGGCAATCGGCTGATGAGCCGCCAGCGTCTCACTCGTCAGTGAACCGGGGCGTGGCCATTCCACCAGATAATCCAGCCTGTCCACGCCAAGTCGTGAGATCTCTGTCGTTGTTGCCCGTGTCACCAAAGCACCGCTGCGGCGGTCTAGCAATCCGATCAGACACTCAGGCAGGCCGGTGAGCTTGGGCGCAGCAAGTGCAAAGTCCTGCAACATCACGCCCAGGTCCGACGCCTCCTGGATTGTGCGCACAGCCCCCGACAGACTGCGAGCCCCTTCCTCGAGGCGAACAAGCCGCCGGGCATCTTCCTCTGCCTCGACCCGCCGTAGACGGTCGTGGCCCAAGTAGCCGCTGAGCAGGGCCAGTGCATAAGAAAACACAATGTTCTCTGCAAATGCAATGCTGCTGAGCTCACGAGACTCGACTGCCTGAATAAGCCCCAACCCCGCCAGCGTGGCGGTGGCCGCGACCAGGGCCGTTGCGTAGCCCCCGTAGATGGCATAGAATGGCACCATCAATGGGAAAGCTACACGTAGCAAACGACCGGCATTCCCGCCCCAATAACCGATCATGCCCAGGAATGCCGCGTCTACCAGGATCATCGGATAGACCAAAAGAGGATGACGCCAACGCCCCAGTACGATCTTAAGGGCAAAGGCATAGACAAGGTAGACCACCAACAGCACAAAGATCAACCCGACGTGGTCACCACGACCAGCGAGGACGAAAGCCAGGCCAACCACCAACACCGCCAGCAAGCGGAATGTGAACGTCTGTCGCTCAGTCGTCAGGATGTCGGCCATGAAAGCTCTCCGGCTGCGGTGGGCGTGTTGCCCGCCCGTTGGCTGAACTCTGCATGGTGCAGGCACATGTGCCGTGTTGAGACATCTGGAGCTGCCGGCGAGAGCCTGCCCGCACGTCGCTGCCACTGCACGGGCGCCCGCCGGCCACCTCCGAGGTGTAAACACGCCGTATTATAGCATATGGACCTGCCACTGTCACCTGAGCAACCATGCGCAACTGTTCAGTGTTAGGGTACCAGCACTTTCGCCAGAATGCCCCCAACCCTCCCGCAGGTTACCCAAACCTGCGGGAGGGTATAGGCATGCCGATGTACCTGCTTCCAGGATAAACGTGAACAGTTACGGGTACCAGCACTTTCGCCAGAATGCCCCCAACCCTCCCGCAGGTTACCCAAACCTGCGGGAGGGTATAGGCATGCCGATGTACCTGCTTCCAGGATAAACGTGAACAGTTACAACCATGCGTAACTGCTCACCGTTCGGGTAACGAGACCTTTGCCGGAATGTCTTCTGCTCTGCACGTCCCTTTGCCCTTTCACTGCGCAAGAACCCCCCTGATGTGCGACGCAGGGACGGCCCATGCGCCAAAGCATACCGCAATGAATAGACGAAGCAGAGTCTCTGCCGTTGCGCTCGGCAGGACATGGCAACGGCCTCGTTTATGACGGCGCCACTACGAGTCCAGGGCTGAGGGCAAGGGCACCATGACCGACCATCGCTTCTCGCAGATCGGCCAGGCCAACATGCTCACTCGATGTGTGGGCCAGCGTTTCATCGCCTGGACCAAAGCCGACAATGGGAACACCTGCCTCTGCACAGATGGTGCCGTCGGTGCAAAAGCGCCAGACGATCTGCTTTACCTCACGGCCGAGTGCGATACGGAGGGCGCGCAGGCTGCGTTTGGCAAGCGTTCCCGATGGGTCGGTTTTCACGGCTGCCTTTCCTATGGGCGTAATGAACTGCAGGCCGGTGTATGTCCTGTTCTCGAATTGACGCGGACGAACCGAGCCACTTGTGCCCGGTTCCAGGCTGGCCTGGAGCAACGTTTGCACCTGCGCCAGAATGGCCTCTGGCGTCTCCTGGGGCACGCTCCGCCAATCGAGATACATCCTCACGGCGCCGGGAATGACGTTACTGCTGGTCTGATCGGTGGTATATAGCGTCGGCGCGACGGTTGATGCTCCCAGCATTGGGTCAACGTCATGCTTGAGATGACGTAACCCGAGGATAAAGCGCGCTGCTGTATAGTGAGGATTTACGCCCACGTCAACCATGCTGGCATGAGCGGCCTTGCCGCGGATCTCCACGTCCATGCCGACGACGCCACGATGGCCCAGGGCAAGCTCGTTGCCTGTCGCCTCACCGATGACGCAGAACTCTGGATGAACACGCTCAAGAACAACCTGTGTGCCCACCCCACCCGTTTCCTCGAAAACGACGGCAGCCACATACACGTCCCACGGCGGCAGCACACCCTCCCGGCGCAGCGCTCCGGCCGCATAGACCATGGTAGCGACGCTGCCCTTGAGATCAACCGTTCCTCGCCCCCACAGGCTGTCGTCGGCAATCGTGCCGGAGAATGGTGGATACGGCCAGTCGTTCTCATCGCCCACAGACACGTGATCCATATGGGCATTGATCATCATCGCCTGCCGCGATGTTCCGCCCCTTATTAACCCAACGATGCTGCCGGCGCGATCGCTCCACACCTCATCATAGTGGAGCTTTATCATTTCGGCCTTTACCAGCGCTGCCACAGCCGCCTCTTCACCCGCATAGCTGGGTGTCTGCACGAGTTTCTGGGCAAAGGCAATCATGTCATCATAGTACGGCTGAAAGCGTTGGGGCAGCGTCGCCAATGTTTCGTCTTGCATGCTGTCATGACTCCTTGATGACCGATATATTTAAGGATAAACAACACCCCGCCCTCACGGCGGGGTGTGCACGCAGATATGCGCCAACGAGCCTGGCTACTTCACCTCAAACCACTTCTCTTTTGGTGCATTGCAAATGGGGCAGCGGTCTGGCGGTTCACCGATGACCGTGTTTCCGCACACCGGGCAGACGAAGATGGGCGCGCCGGCAAGATCCTGCCCGCTCTGCAACGACGCTAATGCACTCTTGTACAACTCATGGTGCACCTTCTCAACGGCCATGGCATTGGCGAAAGAGTTCTCGGCTGCCTTGTTACCTTCGCTTTTGGCATCGGCGACAAAGGCGGGGTACATTGTCTGAAACTCGTAGCCCTCACCTTCAATCGCCGTCTGCAGGTTCTCGGCCGTGCTCTTCACGCCGCGCATCACCCTGAAATGGGCAAGCGCGTGAACCGTTTCCGCCTCGGCAGCAGCCCGGAAGAGTCGGGCAATCTGGGGATAGCCGTCGGCGTCGGCCTTTCTGGCAAAGGCCAGATAACGGCGGTTGGCTTGACTTTCGCCGGCAAACGCCTCTCTCAGATTATTATCGGTGGACATGATCGAACCTCCTTTCATCCCATCGGTTTTGAAATGTGCACGATCTTATGGTGACCGCGCCGGCCGGCCATGCCCCAGCATAAACGAGGCATATTACCGGCAATGACATCTGTGGGTTGAGAAGAATCCGTCATCAGTATACACCTGCAAACATGAGAATGCAAACAACCCCAACAAGGTAACCGTTCACGGTTAGGGTAACAGCACTTTCGCCGGAATGCCCCCGGCCCGGCCACTTGACCCTCCCGCAGGTTCGGGTAACCTGCGGGAGGGTCTTGATGCCCCCGGCCACTTGACCCCTCCCGCAGGTTCGGGCAACCTGCGGGATGGTCTTGATGCCGCCGGCCACTTGACCCCTCCCGCAGGTTCGGGCAACCTGCGGGATGGTCTTGATGCCCCCGGCCCTGCCACTTGACCCCTCCCGCAGGTTCGGGTAACCTGCGGGAGGGTCTTGATGCCGCTGGCCACTTGACCCTCCCGCAGGTTCGGGCAACCTGCGGGAGGGTATAGGCATGCCGGTGCACCTGCTTCCAGGGTAAACGTGAACAGTTACACAACAAGGGGTCGAGCGACAACAGCGTCCTAGCCGCGCAAGATGGCCCTCCATCCGCCCGACTCAGGTTGCCACATGCGCCGGGCCTGACGGCAGAGGCGTGATACCGTCGGCTCGTTCTCCGGCCTGGCGAAAGCCAGCCACGTTTGGCCGCTGGGGTGCGGCCAGCCGATGAGCTGACAGATCAATCCCTGCTCGTGGGCAAAGCGCTCCATTGTCTCCAGCCGATAGGTCAAGGCAACTGCCCCTTGCCATTCGCTGCCGCTGTAATCCTCTTTGCCCATGAAGATGGTTGCCGCAAAAATCGAGGTGGGGGCCATGACCTTTGCCGCTTCGGATAGACAGCGCCGGATGTGCGACTGGGCAGCATGGGTAAAGATAGATTGCGCCAACAGATAGTCGAAAGTGCGGCCGAACATGGTTAGTGTGAAGTTGCTATCGTTGCTAAATGTGGGTCTCTTGATCCTGATCATGTCCTGGCCGATTTCGTTCTTGATGCCGTCCTCAATCAGCCATTGCTCCGGCTCGATGCCGTAGTAGCGCCCCGGCAGCAGGTAGGGAATGAACAGTCGCCCGCCCCGCAATGAGCCGCAGCCAATGTCCAGCAGGTAATGCGTCTCGCGCAGCCCCAGGAAGGTGAGCAGATTGAACTGCATGGCCCCAATCAAATCATAGCGTTCTGGCGGCCCCACGTGTGAGCGATAGTAACTAGACTGAATATCCTGATCCGTCATGAAGCGTCATCCTCCTGACATTTGAGCACCGCAGGTGGCCGCCCAAGATCAAAGACGACCGGCGCCGATCCGCAGCGGTCTCCGCACAACCGCCTTCTCTTCTATCGGCGTCTGTGTACAAGGCTGGTGACTTCCTCGCTGCCCAGCCAGATCGTCAGGCCCAGATAGATCAGAGCGCCCATGCCCATCAGCAGTGACAGTACACCTAGACGCACGATGACATTAGCCGTGACCAACAGCTCACCGGCTGCGTAGACCCCGGCGGCCAGCCCTTCGGCCATAATGACCGAGGCCACGGCAATGCGCAGGGCAGAGACAACCACCTGCCGTTCGTCCAATCCGCCCAGGCGGCCGCGCATGATCACCAGCAGCACAATGGTTTCAATCGTATTGGCTATCGTATAGGCCAGCGCCAGCCCACCAACTCCCATCAGGCCGCTAAGGACGAAACTCAGCAGGATATTGAATGCCACCGTCGTCACGCCAACCGTTACCGGCGTCCTGGTATCATGCAGGGCATAGAAGCCCCGCGTAACGATCTCCGTTGTTGCAACGGCGAAAAGTCCGGGGGCATAGAACATCAGGGCGTGAGCCGTCAAAGCCGTTGACTCTGCCGTAAACTCGCCGCGCTGGAAGAGTAGACGAATCAACGGCTCGCGCAGAACAAGCAGAGAGAAACCGGATGGAATCGTCAGGTAGAGAATCACACGCAGGGTCAGCGACAGCGTGCGGCGAATCTCATCCTGCTGATCCAGGGCCGCATGTTCGGCCAGGGTGGGGAAAACCGCCGTTGCAATGGCATTGGCGAAAATGCCCCAGGGCAGCATGAGCAATTGAAAGGCGTAGTTGAGGGCGGCGATACTCCCTTCGATTAGCCGTGAAGCCAAGATCGTGTTGGCCAGGTAGTTGAACTGAATTGCCCCCAACCCGGCGATGCGCGGCAGCATCAGGCGGCCAACCTCACGGGCGCCGGCATGATGTAGATCAACGGTCGGCCGATACCGCGCATGCCGCACAATGCCGGGCATCTGGATCAGCAGATGCGCCGCGCCGCCTGTGGCCACGCCGATGGCCAGTCCCCGTATGCCCAGCTCTGGTCGCGGAGCCAGGAATAGTCCGGCGGCAATGATGCTCAGGTTGTACACGACCGGCGAGAGGGCAGGTAGCAGAAACTCCTGGTATGAGTTCAGAATGGCGGTGAGAAGCCCGGATATGCCCGCCAACACTGCCTGGATGAGCATAATGCGCATGAGCGAGGCGGTGAGGGCACGCGCCTCCGGCTCAAAGCCGGGTGCAATCAGTGGCACAAGCTGGTTGGCGAAGACGCCCGCCAGCAGGGCACTGACGGTCATGACCAGGAACGTCACGTTGATGACCGTGCTGGCCATGCGCCATGCCTCGTCCTCTTTGTCCCTGGCCAGATAGGTGGTGAAGGGTGGGATGAAAGCGGCTCCCATGGCACCGGCGGCAACAAGCTGGAAAATGAGGTCGGGAATGCGGAAGGCAGCCTGATAGGCGTCCAGTTCGCGCGTGGTGCCGAACTGATACGAGATGACCAGCTCGCGTACCAACCCCAGAATCCGGCTGGCGATGAAGGCGAGCATGAGGATGAGACTGGCCTTGGCCAACTGCCCACGACGACTCTGTTGGCGAGGAACAGGTGTAGCGTAGGAGTTCTGGCTCATGTGGTCACGAGAACGTCCCCCTGTACAAGCAGTGATTCCATCGCCGCACGACAGACGACATACTATGACGGTTTCGGCGTCCTCGCCCGACATAGGAAGAAACGTAACAGCAGTAGAATGATGATCCAGCCAACCAGGAAGAGGATGAACCCGCCATCCCAGAAGACAAACACGTCGCCCAGAGAGGCCGCATTCGGCTTGAGTTTCATGGCGAAAGCCCCGCCCACTGTGAACAGCGCCAGCGAAATGGAGACGACGGCTGCTACCGTCAATAGCCCCAGACGAGTGATCTCCTGAGCGACATTGCATGGCGCGGTGGGCTGTGTGCGTGCCGCCAACAGCCGCTTGCGGCGCTCGGCGCGCTCCGGGTCAGGGTAGTTATAGACAAAGACGCCCATCTCGCTAAACATTCGGTCGGCGTCCACGCTGCCGTCGGGCCGGAAGATATGCAGCTTGCGATCCAGCTCTTGTAGAAACCACTCTGCCGCCTGCTCCCCCCGCCTGATCGCTTCAGGGATGCGGTTAAAGTCGAACGTTCCCATATCGTAGAGGCGTGGATTGAGCACATAGGCCGATAGATGCAGGTCACCGTCTGCCACATGCGTGCGCAGGTAGTCAATATCGGCATCAAGCTGCTGCGTGCCCATGATCGTTAGCGACTGGCTGACGATCGCATCCAGACCCTGTGACGCAACGTCTTTCAATTGATCGCCGGCATAGCCGAGATTGATGGCAAGCACACGTGTGCAGCCGGCCAGATCCACGGCCAGCTTGAGCGGGCAATTGTCGCGCACTGCGCCGTCCACGAAAGACTGGGTCTGCATTGTGCCGTCCGGCTCGGCCCGCAGGCAGTTGCACCCTTCCTGGGGTGGACATCGGAAGGGAATCACCGTCAGTGGGGCACTGGAGCTGGCACGCGCCGCTGCCGCGAAACTCAAACGGCCGCAAACCACCCCCTCGTCGTAGTCAGGATAGCGGGCAGGATCGCAGAATACCGTCTTGAGGCCGTTGTCCAGATTGACGCTGACGAGCAGCAAGTCCTTGACTTTGTCCTGCAGATCGGGGGGGAGGGTTGCATAGTCGGTGAAACTGCGGATGTAGGCCAGATTCTTGTCCACAAGGTCAAAGATAGCCTGGCCGCGCAGCAGGCCGCTAAACTTGCCGACGTCTTCGGTGCAGGCTACATCGCGTAGACCGCTCAAATTGAAGTCAACCAATTCGTCGCATGGAGTGGCTATCAGTTTGAGAGCGGCTTGTTCGATAGCTGCAACGCTGGTTCCAGATGCCAGCATGGCTCCCACAATGGCGCCGGCCGACGTTCCTGCCACCACCTGAATGCTCTGTAGCAGGCCAACGCGCTCCAATACCCTGAGGACACCGGCATGCGCTGCGCCACGCAGACCGCCACCAGATAGCACCAAAGCCGTCCGTTCCATCATTCCCTCCGCTCGTCTGGGCAGTTCTCAGCGATCGGTCGGCGTGCCGGCAAGCAGCAAGGACCACGTCTCTCCATCTGGGCCATCTCTGGCGACCGACTACTGGCTGCCGACGACTGTTAGCTGAGTTCCGCTTTTTCCGTAGGTGGTCGTAATGTAAAGACGAACGCCCCCCAGATTGATGCGCTGCTGCCAGGCGTCGGCGAGCGCCGACAGCAATTCGGCCTCATGGGCGTAGGGGGGCATGCCCAGCCGCCCCATCTTGATCTGATCCTGGATAATATCAACGGTCGCCTGGGCGGCGTCAACGTTGCCGGGCAGGGAGATGCCGGCATCGCGCAGAATGAGGTAGTAGTCCTCAAACGCCTTATGCAGATTGGCTTCGATCTCACGTGCCTGGCTTTCCCATGCAGGCACGAGCGCCATACCAAAACCCTGCCGTGCGATCCGCCATTTCAGCGTTAGCCAGGCAACACGGGCGCGAGCATAGGCCACGCGTTGCAGCAGGTTGTCGCTGTGCGCAATACCATCGCTATACACTGTATCACTCAGTTGATCTTCCTCGATGAGGACCTTCTCCAGGGCCTGACGCACCGGTTCTGGTGCGCCGGACGCCTGTCCCTGCAGAGCAGCAATAAGCGAGGCCGTCAGAGTGGTGCGTTTGGCTGTCGCCGCCTGCAGGCTCACCCAGGCCGGGCTGTCACCGGGAATGAGGGGTACCAGTAGACCGGGATAGACGGCCGGATTCTTGTCGGGAGAAAGAGCGGGCTGGGCAGCGCCCCGCAGGGCACGAGCCTGCTCCGGACGCCCCAGGCGGGTATAGTCGGCAGCCAGGCCTTCGATCAGTAGTTGGCGATATGCCGGATCAAGGCGACCGCTCTGTAGGGCAATCGTGGCAGCCATGCCGTAGGCTGAAGCCGCCTCATCTTTCTTGCCGACCTGGGCCATTACCTGCCCGGCCTCGTCCAGCGCAGCCGCCCGGCCGTAATCCGTCATCGTGGGGCTGAGCATGGCCACATCGGCTGCCGTATGGGCAACGAGCAGCGCCTGCTCGTTCCTGTTCTGTCGGGCGAGCAACCGGCTTGCCCTCAACAGACCGTTAGCGCGCGTCTGGTCGTTGAGGGATGTGCTGTAGAGGAGTGTAGCCAGGGCCGTGTCGGCACTGCCGGCGGCAATAGCCCGATCAACGATATCCTGATCATCTTGGCCGGCCAGCGAACCCAATGCCAGAGCAGGATTGATGGCTCCTGCTTTGATGACTGAGAGGGGAGACACCCATGGACTGGCCGCCGATGCAAACCGGCTAGAAGCCACGACGACCGCTGCAACAACAACAGCAATCGTCGCCAGGACGAGGAGAACAACAGCCAGGCCGAAAACGGCCACAGACCGCCCAGGCTGCCCTGCCATTGTCCATAAGCCTCCTCAATCTTCCAATGTAGCTGGCATTATAGCATAGGGGACGGTACAAGGCAAGAAATGATCGTCTGTCGGGCGGCGTCGTAGTCGGCAGGGTCAAGCGAGTAGAGCGACTCGGGGCGCTTGTTGTTTACGTTGGTGAAATCGGCCAGGCCGGCGCGCACGACGCGGGCAAACGCTGCCTCGAGTGCCTTTTGAACGGCAGGGTCGCTTTGAGCTTGCCGGCGGGCAAGGGCAATCAGCTCAAAATCCTGGATGCCCATCAACAGCGTCTCTGTGCGCAGCGAGCGCACCGGGCGACCGTCTCTTCCCGGATAGACAAAGAACATGTCTCCGGATTGCCAGGCGGGGAAGCGCCAGGCGGGACGATGCCAGGGGTCGGCAGGCCAGCAGGTGAAGGCCCAGCGCAGAAAGCCGTCCAACCCTGCCCAGGCTGTGTACCAGCCCTGGAAGCGCGCCTCGATTGACGGTGAGGTCATGAAGTTGTTCGGCCGTGCCGGATGACAGCAGACATACCAGCAGAAACGATCACCGCGCTCCTGAACTCTGGCCCTGGCGCGCCGAAACGCTGCGACATCGGTACCTATCCCCTCGAGCTGGGGAATCCAGTCGTTGACATCGTCGAGGAAAGACTCGATCATGTCCACACGATTGACCGGCACCTTGATACGCGCATCCGGAGCGATGGCCTTCAAGAAGTCAAGGCGCCGGCGAAAGAGGTTCGCATCGGATGGCTCATCGGCCAAAAAGCGGGTGATGCTCCACCAGCCGCGTTGCTGTAGATGCCCACAGAGTGCAGCTAGATACTGACGAAATTCGTCCTGTTTGCGCAGCCAGGTGATGCACCCGCTGCTGTCATCATGGCAGGCGAGGCGGCTGTTATCGGGGTGATCAAGGAGCGGGTGGCCGAACTCGTCGTCCCACGCTGCCAAAACGCCGATGACGCCGATCTCTCGGTCAATACCCAGGCGCATATAGGTTTCGATATAACGGTCGAGACGTGAAAAATCGAAGCGCAAGCGGCCGTCGCGCCCGCGGGCAATGTGGACGATGTTGTACTCGTGCAGCGCCGATGGATAGTCGGGATTGCGACGGCACCTCTGCCCAGCCCAGGGAGAGTCAGAGGCGATAATCGTGATGGCCTTCTGGCCGAGGCGCGCCAATTCCTGAGCATAGAGGTCAATCAATTGCCAGTGCGCCTCCGACCAAAGGGGCACGCCGTGCCCACGGGCAATGCCCGTGGGGTGCTGCCACAAGTCCAGGTGGTAGGTAAAATGGCGAGGATCGGGTAGAGCCGGGTCATGTAGATTGACGGTGACCTGGGCCTGCCCTACGATCTCTTCATCGGCGAAATCTTCGCCGCGGTAGAGGGTGATGGGCAGGGTATAGCGTCCTGGTATAGCATCGGCAGCAAAACGAATAGACAGCCAGATCGCCTGTGGACAGCCTGCATTGACCTCGATACACTCCTCATGGAGCAGGGGATCGGCAACGATCGTGCTACCTGTATCCGCCGGCACCGTACCAACGAAGAAGGCCTCGGCCAATGGATCGCCGGCCGGTTGCCCAACATCGGCGGTCAGGCGGTCCTGCGGTCCCTCCCATCGGCCCAGGGCGATGCGCAGCCGTGGAGTGGGTGTCCAGTGTAAGAGCGGCGACCGCCCCAGGACGGCCAGCACGGTCTCGTCGGGTTGGATGACAAGCTGGCAGGCAACGGTTTCGTTACGCAGAGCGTTGATTGTGGAGGATGTTGTGCCCCAGGTCAACGCCACAGGAGCGTCGGAGCGATATTTGTAGGTGTAGTCGGTGAGGGTAAACGGGATGGAGGTCACTGATCTTCTACTCCTCTTCCTCCTCCACATCTTCGTCGTCCAACTCGGTGTCGTCCAGGTCATCGAGTGCCGACCGGCTGATCGGCTCTTCCAGTGAATCAACATCTACAGGCAGCGCATCCTCACCCGGCCAGACGATCAGGCGTGGAGCACGTTCAAGCGTTACTTGGGGGCCGTTGGCGGTCGCCGCTCGCCGCAGCGTGGCAAACTGCTCGCTCGTGCGGTTGAGCAAACCCCGCCATTTCAGTGGATCCAGCAGACAGAGGCGGCAAACGATTGCTGCCTTTTCATCGTCCATCAGTAGTGGTCGGTTATAAGGGACCCTTTTACTGCGGTACAGGTAGTCAACCGCCATGAGAAACAGCTCTGGTGTACAGGATGAGCGCCCGCCGTTGGTTTCTCGTCGCCGTGTCTTCGTATCAGTCCAGGCAAAGACGGGATCGAGCGCTCGCAACCAATTGTACACTCCATCAATGGCATAATCGGTGATGGAGACGCTATCCAGGCCAAATTCCTTGCAGGCCAGGTCGCGCACCTCGGCAGCCAGTGCCTTGCCATCAATGATGGTGGGGCGGCGCTGCCATAACAGATTGCACACCGTCTGATACGTCCACGAGAACGTGGCTGTGTCGCGGTCGCCAAAGTCCCAGGAGGCGTAGTACAGATAATGCATCATGTCGAAGAAGGCACGCGGATTCCACTCAGAGAGCGCGCGTAGGAAGGCGCCGCGTCGGGTGAGTCGCCAGGTTTCCGTCTTCTCATCCATATCCGTCAGACCAAGGGCGCGCAGGACTTTGAGATTCCAAAAGACGTAATGGGGGTTAATCTTGTGGCCGGCGGCGGCAAGAGCGTCGAGAAGCTGGGAGCGTCCCTCACCGACAAAAGGAGAGAGCTGGCGCAGAATGGCCGTCACGTGCGCCGGGCGCACGTCGTGGTCGACATGGAATTTCTTGCGAGCGTTCATGCAGGTTCCTCTTTGTTGTGGCCGCATTATAGCATCTTTGCCCTGGAGCGACAAGTCTGTTGACAAACTTCAATGGCTATGCTACAGTGCCAATGTCGGCGCGACGGATAGGATTCCCCAAAAGCCTGCCCATCACGGTGTTCCACATAGGTGTCTCCCTAGAGGAGGACTATGTATGCGGCGCTCTGCTCTGCTGCTCCTGCTCGGCGTTTGTTTTCTACTTGTTGCATCCCCAGCCCTGGCCGGCCCCATTCTGCCCGATCCCGTTCTGCTCAGCCAGCCCGACGGCATAACATTCACGGCTGTGCCTTTTGGCGATGAGTGGGACAATGGCTATGAAACGCTCGACGGCTTCACCGTCATCCAGGATGCAGCAACCGGCGTCTGGTCATTTGCCATGCCCTCCGGCGAGGGAACCCTTATGCCCTTGGACTTGCAACCCGGACGCGATCGGCCGGTCGGCCTGACCCCTCATTTGCGCAACACCAACGTTTTCAACCCGCATCGCTATTCTATCAACATCAGCGCGCCCGGCGGCTCTATACCCACCTATACGCCGACGGCCACGCCAACTCGAACGCCCGGCGGTGCCTCGTGGACAGTTTACCTTCCCGTGATTCTGCTCAACGTACCGCCGGCGACGGCTACGCCAACGCCGACGGCGACACCCCTGGGTGGCTGGGTCACAATCATGAGTGAAGACTTCGAGGGCAGCTTCCCGGCCGGCGTGCCGGCCAAGACGATGCGCGAACTGCCCCGGCCATTGACGGCAGCATCGAGCGACGCGGTCGCCCCAACGACATTGCCAAACCTCGGCCCGCAGCCTCTGCTCCCTGCCGAGGGCACAAACTACGCCGCCGGCGAACTTCTGGTCAGATTCCAGGACACCGTCGCCACTGGCCGGCGGCTCAGCATCCTCCATGAGCTGGGGCTGAACGTTTTGGGCGAGCTTCTGCTCGACGGAGTCTTGCGGGTGCAGGTGCCGCAAGGGCAGGAGCTAGAGTGGGCAGAGAGGCTGGCAAAAGATGCCCATGTTCGCTACGCCGAGCCCAACTATTATACCTATGCCATCGAGCCGCCCACGGATATGCAGCGAACGGTCGAGGCAGCGGGTGAATCACGCGGCCTGGCGATCACGCCCAACGATCCCTATTTCAACACCTATCAGTGGAACATGCGCAAGATCAACGGCCGCGAGGCGTGGGACACGAACACGGGCAGCAACTCGGTCATCCTGGCCGTTATAGACACCGGTGTTGACCTCAGCCATCCCGATTTTGCCTGCGCCAACAAGCTCACCGCCGGCTACGATTTCTATAACAACGATAGCACGCCCGATGACGACCACGGCCACGGCACACATGTCGCCGGCATTGCCGGAGCCTGCTCGAACAATGGGGTTGGCGTGGCCGGGGTCAACTGGAACGTCAAGATCATGCCACTCAAGGTGCTCAGCGCCTCCGGCAGCGGGCCGGTGAGTGCAGAGATCAACGCCATCACCTGGGCTGTTGATCACGGAGCAAAGGTGCTGAATCTCAGCCTGGGATCGTCGAGCTTCAGTCAGGCCGAAGCGGATGCTGTGACCTACGCCTATAACCATGACGTGCTCTTCGTCGCCGCAGCCGGCAATGAATACGAGGAAGGCAACCCGATTTCATATCCAGCTGCATACAATCACGTTGTGGCTGTTGCTGCTACCGGCGATCTCGATGAGCATGCGGCCTACTCCAACGCCGGCTCGTATGTGGACATCTCGGCGCCGGGCGGCAATCCATCCGGCAGCTCGGATCCGAACAATAACCATTGGATCATGAGCGCCTGGAAGAACGATAGCTACGCACAGGTAGTCGGTACGTCACAGGCCACGCCTCACGTAGCCGGGCTGGCCGCCATCATCCGCGGCATCAATCCGGCCTTGACGAACGATCAGGTGCAGGCTCTCATCCAGAACACTGCGGTTGACCTCGGTGCACCGGGAAGGGATGATTTCTTCGGCTATGGGCGCATCAATGCCCAGGCAGCGGTTCTGGCCGCCGGCGGGGGCGGCGGGGCGACACCGACGCCAACGGCTACGTCCACTCCGATCGGGACTGCCACGTGGACGGTCTTCGGCAGCAACGGCTACCAGTGGGCCAAGCGATCCTGCCGTCCTTATGCAGGCGGATTCAGCGGCTGGGCTGTGGGCGGGGGAAGCAACGGAGCCGGCCTGAGTTGTGGCAGCAGCTATCCAAACAGCGCCTCAAGCTTGATGATCTACGGCCCATTCAGCCTGGTTGGCGCCACCGATGCCGACATGCTCTACAAGCTCTGGCTCAATAGCGAGCTAGGCTATGACAGGTTCTGCACCTACGCCTCGATTGACAACACCAACTTCTACGGCACCTGCTACTCTGGCAACTCATCCGGCTGGACCGATCGCAACTTCGACCTGACGAATGTATACACGCTGGGCAATCTGCTCGGGCGGCCGCAGGTCTGGATTGCCTTTCGCTTCTACAGCGATTCCAGCATCACGCTGCCCGAAGGCGCTTACGTAGACAACATCGTTCTGCGCAAGTGCACGAGCGGCGCCTGCTCCGGCGGCCCGCCACTTGGGGCAGACGGACTTGCCGCTGAGCCAGGGGCGATGACAGTAAAGTAACCGGTGAAAGAATAAACGGGGATCAGGGCAAAAGAGAGATCCTCTGATCCCCACTTTCTTGAACTTAGCCGTACCAGCACTTCTTTGCCTCGTCGGCGAAGGCCTCCAGCAGCGGTAGATCAACATCGAAAAAATGATCGGACGGGGAGAGGATATAGCCGCCGCCTGGCTCCGCCTCGGCGAAGCAGCGGCGAACTTCGGCCCGCGTCTCCTCTGGCGTACAGCCTTTGAAGAAGTGAAACTGGTCAAACCCGCCGATCATGCACACGCGGTTGCCAATCCGCTTCTTGGCCTCTGCCAGATTCACGTCGCCTCCCATGCCGGGCGGCGTGAACGTCTCCATAGCATCCGGCCCCATGTCGGCGATACGTTCCAGAAGCGGCATCATGCCGCCGCAGGTATGGTAGACGATTCTTTGACCGACCTCGTGCGCCGCGGCGATGAGCTTGCTATCGTAGGGAGCAACGAAGGTGTCGAACAGTTTGGGCGAGATGACGGTTGACGAGGCGTCGCCGCCGCCCAGCTCCAGCAGGTCGTAGCGTGCACCCTTGAGCGAGCGGATAAACGATAGTTTGATCCGCTGCAAGATGCCCAGCAGCTCATGCACCCAGGCCGGATCGTCGTATGTCTCCATGATCAGTCGTTCGATACCCACCTGGCACGAGGCGTCTTGCCAGCAGCCTGGCTGGCCGAAGATATCGAAGCAGCAGATGTGTCCACGCACGATACCCCGCTCACCGAACTCTTCGGCCGTGCGGTTGACCTCGTCCACATCGCAGGTTGGCGCAAAGGCGTACTCGGCGATAATGGCGATGTCGCGCTTATTCTTGATCAGATGCTCGCTTACCCAGGTCGTGTACTGGTTGCTTTGTGTGACGGTGGTCAGCGTGCCCTTGGGGGTGACAATGCGGTAGCGTGTTGTGGTGTACTCCTGCCCAGGTATCTCCTCGGCCTCGATGCGCCAGGTGTCGCTAACGATACGGCGGGTCTTGGTGAAGCCATAGTCTGTGTGCAGAGGGTCGAAGCGCTGCCCCTTGCCGACATCGGGCTTGTAGGGCACAATCCAGGTGATGGCGTCGAGGCCATAGAGGTCGAAGAACTCCCGGTTGGACATGCCATGCAGGTACGTGTTGCGAAAATAATCCATCACATGGTGAGTGGTCACCGGCAGGCGGTCGGGAATGCCACGCCCGATCGCCGTCAGCATACGCTGTCTGGATGTCATTGGCATGGTCAATTCTCCTTCGTCACGTAATTGTTCACGGTTAGGGTAAGGGAAGGTGGAAAGCGGAGCGAACTGGCCACGGATGCAGGAGCGGATGGCACGGAACACGGATTGCCGGCGGCGTTCTCCATACCCTCCCGCAGGTTTGGGTAACCTGCGGGAGGGTATAGGCAAACGTGAACAGTTACTTCGTCACTCTCCAATTTGCCGCTGAGAGCGCAGAGGCCGCCGAGACTATATGTTGGAATGCTGGGGTGACGCAGTATGCTATATTTCCTCCCAAGAATGACTCTGCCTTCTTTACGTCCTCTGCGGTCAATAAACCCCGTACTCTAGCGCCGTCTCGATAAAGATACGGTAGTTGCGCTCGGTGACCGGTGATAGATCAGCATTGATCGGGCTGGCCGTCGGCATGATGACAAAGCCGCCGCCGGGCTTGCCGGCCTCGATTGTCTCGCGTACCAGCGTGCGCATATCCTGGGCCGAGAGCGTTTCCAGATCGCGCAATTGGATGTTGCCGAACAGGCACAGGTGATCGCCGTACAGCCGCTTGACCTCGGCCAGTTCAATGTCGCCGGTGGGCGGCGCTTCCACGGGATCGAGGGCATCGGCGCCCATCTCGACGATCATCGGCAGCACCTGGCGGATGCGGCCGTGACA